>JAAUXT010026803.1_pt1 | contig 17898 bp, 18 predicted proteins | sample 7278171 | NCBI WGS metagenome assembly JAAUXT01 (sample SAMN14350112, study PRJNA611818) | marine sediment metagenome | isolation source: surface marine sediment (1.8m) | place: French Polynesia: Moorea | collected 2018-08
ATAAATAACTCGGTTCATGCATATGCATCACGTGGTAAGAGAGAGTGTAAATGCCTGGATGTAAAGAAGTGGCTGAGAGTCTGAAGTGAGTACTTGAGGTGCAGAGTGTGATCTCCTCTGGTTGACCTAACAGCATGGCACAAAAAGTCTGCGTTGGTTATCAGACTGCTGCACCGGACTTGGTTGACTGTCACAGATGTGTGACGGGCAGACTATTGAGTTAAGGGAACTCTGCGATAAAACGTGAGACACTAATTTCGCTGCCAGTCGCACCTTACAAAGGACAGAACAATAGGCAGTGTTTCGTAGGGGGCTTGGGTTCCCAGAATCCCTTGGTTTGCCCCCGTCCTAGATTCCCCTGGACCCTTGGATGATGAGGATCCATTTGCATCACTGGGTTGTGTTCTGCAACTCAAGTGTTTTTTTGTTTCTCTTGAGAGACAGATGGACATGGAATGAGAGAGTGGGTGACTGAAGAAGAGACATTCAGAGAAGAGAGGCAAAGAGGACAGAGAGACTGCAAATCTGGGTGAGAGAACATGGAGGAAACACATAAACAGAAAGAGAGTGAGTGAGAGAGAGAGAAAGAGGTGGTGCAAGCAAGTGGAAGAAAGAAGAAAGGGAAGGAACAGGGACAGAAACAGAGGAAAAAAACAGAAACAGACAGAGAGTTGGAGCAAGAGAAAGAGAGACAGACAAAACAGAGAGAGAGAGAGAGAGAGAGAGAGAGAGAGAGAGAGAGAGAGAGAGAGAGTGTTGGACAGAGAGGATGAAAATTAGACACTCACTGTAGCAATCATTGATAAACACCCCCTCTGTATCTGGCATCAGGTTGATCCCGAGCACAACCAACACACAGACGAGTGCAGCAGAAATCTTCATCTTGTCCTTCCTTCTGCAATTAAACAAAAGTCTATTTCCAATTCAGCGGAGGGCAAAACACCACGTCTCTGAGTGATTTGTTGTGACAGAGTCCGAGAATGGGGGGAAGCACTTTCCCCATTGGGCGGTGGACCTGTGTGAGATTTCCGTTACGTTTGCACAACTTTAGAACAAACTGTTAACTTTTGCTAAAAACAGACCAGGTATGTTTTTGTTCACGTTTTGTTTGTGTGTCTGTCTCCAGGTGTGTGTGGAAGTTGCTTTTGACTGGAAGAAGTTGTGATGGTGACTGCCATGTTTTCAAACGTTACTATGGTGACCGCAAGGCATTGTGGTTGAACCATCACCCATCCCCAGTATCACTGACTATAATTGGAAACTCAGTACCATTGTTGTCAAAAAGATTCCTTTCCAGGGCCATTTTCTTGAAAAAAAAGGTTGAAAAGTAATGTTCTGTGTGTGTTTTTCACATTTGGGTGTACTTTCTCCTACAATGTTGCGACTGGACTTCGGACCGTTACGCTCGGGGTGGAGCGCCCAATGGTGAAGGAGGATCCACAGCAACTTACCCCTCTCTAGACCATCAGATGTAGAACAGACAGGGATGGATGGATGTGTCCAGAATCTGTAGCAACTCACCTCTGGTATCGCTGAAAGACAATTCTGCACAAGAATTTCACCCTTCAAATTCAAGAAAAGGAATAGTTGTTGTTGAAACTGTGGAGAGTTGAGCCTGAGGTTTCCAGCTGCACCTGGAGAGGCTGCGTGCAGTCAACAATAGCATTGTAAATTGTCCTGTCATTTTTTTTCATTGGTCTGAAAAACACAAAGTGATGTATGGTCTCAACAAAATTTGATGATGTATGGGAAAGAATATTTTTTGTGTATGTTTTGTGGCTGTTTGCTTACAGAAAACATTTTCATCCATTTGAAGAGCAAAATGGTATGTATTGTTGCCTAAGAGATGCTAGGGTAAAGGTAAACTGGTGAAGTTGTCATTGTGGGCTCTCTGACTCTTCAACTGAAAGAAAAGGTGTGAATGACCACAAACTCATTGGGCTCACCATCCACATCCTCACACCACTCAAGTCAACCCTGGGTTCGAGATGGGGAGAAGTCCACCAGTTTCCCTCAGTTGGTTCGTGATACATGTGCCCACAAATCGAACATGCCCAGCATATGTTGTGAGACCAATGTCAGCTGCTAGCTCTGTCCGATTGTTCTTTCGTCGAGGCTCAGTTTGTTGTTTCTCCACTGTTAGAGCGAGTGCACATTGGAGAACCTGAATCGATATGCCGCAAACCACAAAAGTTGGAAACATAAGTCAGCCTGTGCTGAAAAAACAAAAAGGGAAAAACAGTCCAAGAATGATCAGGTGAATCAGGATTTGTTTGGACAAAACAGTGCAGATTTTCTCTTCAAAATTCCTTGTTCAGCTATGGATTGTGGAAATCTAGTTTCTTTTGAAGAAGGAACCATTTTCATAATGCTTCAATATGAAATCAATGACATGGCAATACCTCCACAAAATAGAAGAGTAAAAGAAATCAATGAAAAACACAAAGGTTATATGGACAAAACAAAATGTATTACGTTTCAATTTTGTGTCACAACCTGGTATTCTATGTTTGTGAAAGGAATTTAGAAGGAAACCTTGACTGTTTCTTCTTTTGGCTTTGTTTGTTTTTCTCTTTTTGTTTCCAACAGCAGAAAAAGTTGGGAAACTGCTCTGCAACCCGAAAGAACAGCGCAACACACGTTGTATTTGTTCGACATGCAACAACAGTAGACCAATGTGTGTACCATCTCAATGACCTTTTCTAGATGTATTGTGAAATGTGGTGAATCTATTTCAGGTGTTGAAGGAAAACAACTCCACTGATAATTGATTTTCTTGGCTGGGTTTTTATTTTATTTTGCTGAATGGTATTTTATGGTCCTGATCGTGACATTGAGGTGTATTCATCCACTGCCTTTTGTTTTGAATGATCTCAGGGTTGTTACAATAAACACAATAGGGTCTACAACAGAGTTGAGAGGTATGATCAGGAGAGTGGTCCACATGAGCAATTCTATTGGATATCTGTGAATAAAGAGTAAGGTGAAATGAATTGCACCACTTGGTACCCAACAGAGTAGGTTGGACCCAACAACAATGATGACCTGAACAAATATTCCTCTGTTAGATTTTTTGTTTGACACACACTCCTTCAACTTGGCTTGTGATTTTTGCAATTCATTCAACAATTTTGTATAATTTGTGATGATGAAAATGATTGTTGAAAGTTGGTAAAGTGTGGAGAGGCCTGTCACAATTGTGGTCAAGACATTAGAATGTGAAGGGTCTTGGAAAGGTGAACACAGGGCAAATGGAACAGATCTATACACAAGACATGATACAATTGTAACAATTATTGGCACAATAATTGTTGTGAGAAATATCTTGAGGATACATTTCAGAATAAAACTAGTCTCCTTAAACTTTGACTCCAAAGGATACTGAACCACGTGCAATCGAGTCAGTGCCACAAAGCTCAGAATAGTTGGTGAGAGAATAGTGGAATATAACATGAGAAAAAATACTAAATGACAGGCTGAGCTAGATCTCCATTTTCTCTCCTGTAAAATGAAATTTTCCTTGTGTACCAAATTAATAATCCACAGAATGAGCAATGGAGATGATAACAAAAGCTCAACAACATTCACTGATTTTATAACAGTTGGAAATGCTTTTGACTTTTGAAAACCCCTTTTCACGGATATAATCTGGATAAGAAAACTGATAGCACTTTGGACAACAATAATAATTGACATCAGGTAGAAAAATACTTGAAATAGTGTTGTAGGAACAAGCCAAGTACATTCCAAATACCATGGGAATGTTGCTGTACACATTGCAGAAGATAGTACTGTGCAACAAACCTCATAATCACTCACTTCAAGAATGCTCAAAACCAAACTGGAGAATGTGCTGACCTGAAAGGCACTTAATGTACAGTTTAAGAGGGACAAGACTAACAATTTGGTTGACTGAGCCAAAATATTTTCCTCAAAATCTAAAATTGCATTGTGGGAAAGGTTCAAATAGATCAAGGATGACAGATTTGCAAAGCCTGCTTGATGGACTTTTGAAATGGAATTGTTTTGAAGTTTCAGCACTCTCAATCTGAGGTTTTTTGAAAAACAGTTGGCCATAATACTTTGTATGTTGTTGTGTCCTGCATCCAAATGGAGAAGGTATGTATTTACCCTTGATATGTCACACAGTTGTTCAAAATTAGAATTGACAATAGATACATCAACCAAGTTCCTGCTGTTCCAAGTGTCAAGATGTGAAAGGAAAATGCAGCTGAGAAGTACAAACTTTAGAAATGGCAAATGTTCCTCAAATATCTCTTGAGGCAAAGTGATGTTCTCACATTTTGCAGCATACAATATGCAAGTACAATTCACTGGGCAGCTGTTTGGCCACAGTGGACAATCCAGCTCATCATCTCCATGGAAACAGTCTTTGTTACCATCACATGTGAATGCCATGTGTATACAAGATGGCCTGTTGTAACATTTCAGCATTTGCAAACATGCTTTGTTGTTATTACATGATTGGAAAGGAGATTCATCAACACCATGGGGGCAATCCCATTTACCATCACACAATGATACCCAACTTACACAGTAATAACTCGGGCATTTGACCATCAGGTGGCAGTCAAATTTGTTGCAGTTTTCAAGATGTTCACCTGCCATGCAAGGAGTAAGTTCACTGTTGGTGTCAAGTTTATAAACACAAATATCTGCAAAATCAAAACATCCTTTTGAACAAGGCAACATTGAATTTTTGTGACACAGTTGTTGCTGTTTCTCATGTGATATTTTTGGTACAGTTTCTGCAAGAACATCGAAATGAAATAAGAAATGGCATTTGCACTGTAATGTTGAATACAAAAACCATAATGAACACTTGCTTGCATTCTGAACACAAGCTTTTGGACAATCAATCTCATCAAATGCTGTTTCTCCGGGGCAGTCTTGTTTTCCATCACAAACAAATCTGTATGAAATATATCCAGTGTTGCTGCATTGAAACACATTTCCACCAATGTTGAGCTCTTTTGCTGTGGAACCGGTGACAAGAACAGTTGTCTGGTTTGATAGATCATCCACAACCTCACCTCCAAACTGGTGGTATTTCAGGCCTTGCAAGCAATCACAAGTTATGGTTGGTAATGGGACACTTGGTATTGCATTGAACAGAAATGAGAAATTTTCAAGGGAACATGCTTTTGATGCCTTTGTGTTTTTGCTACAAAACTTTGTACCTGTAGGAGCAAGCCAGGTGAAATTGTAACACCTGTTGTGTCTGGCAATGTCTGCTTGTTTGCAAACATTTAATGTGGCAGGTTGATCAACATAGATGACACTAATTTGTTTGACTTCACAAAATACATTTTCTATTAAGTTGCAGGTGCAACTAACTGATACCCATTCAGCCTCACCTAAGTTGTAGAAAATCATAGCTGAGCAAGGCAAACCCCTGTTGTTGTTTGAAGAGGCAATGGTTGTGATCCTCTGGTTGCCTGCTCTGTGGATTATGCTTTTGTTTCTCAAGTGTATTCTTACACCAAATCTGTAATTGTGAGACTGTTTGTTCCACATCTGATATCCCACTGGTTCCAGTGATTGCCACTGGTATGATTTCTGCAAAAAAATATCAAGGGATCAAAATGTTAACTGCTTTCATACAAAAGAAATTTACCCCTGAACTTCAGAACTTCTTACATTTAGTTTGATGCCAACAAACATGGATTCCAGTGGGGGAATAAAGGGGGACAGTTTGATCAAGGCTTGAATTTGTCCCAGCTCTTGTCTACTCAGTATGATTGGTAAAGATGCACTGAAACTTGAACACAATCCAGATGCTTTATTCCAGGACTTCAGATAATACCCAGGCAAATATCTCCTGCCTGATGTATCATACTTGTAATTCTTAGGCTCACGGACAAACAGGTAGTATGTTGTCTGATTCAGCAGTGTACAACTGAAGTTCAGATAATATTGGAAGTGAGGGTTTGTAAACACATCATACTCAGAAGAGCCATCGGAGGGTTGCTTGGTCATGTAAGCCTGCCACTGCCAGAAAATATTCTCCAACCAAGTGATTTCAAGTCTATTCCTCCAGATGTGATGATTTTCCTCTTGCATCTTGACAAATGAGAGATTTATATTGTCAACTGTTCCCTGAACTATGAGGGGTATGATAAAATTGTCTTTAAATTCCATCTCAGTGGTGAGGTCCAGTGACATGTGACTTTCCTGGAAGAATTCATAAATCCTTCTGGAGCTCGAGGAATCATATCGCTCATAAAAATACGAAGAATATGGCATGACCAAAGAAGAGATTCTCATTCGCATTGAAGTACTTGTTTGCTTGTTGGGAGAAATATATCTTAGAATAGCCACCAGGTCCCTGTTATCCATGGGAGTGAAGAATAGGAATGTGTCTCTCCCATTGATTCCTTTTATGGCAGCAAATGAGGGTTTCCTGGTCATGGTATTTTGGACCCTGACTTGGATGTCCACCCAGCTGTTTGAGTTTGCTTTCCCCAGTCTCACAAACAAATGTGGACTATCCAAGTTTGTTGGTGTATGAAAGGACACATTAAGAGCAAAAGTGGATGATTTGTTTGTTGCCTTGAAGCAGTATGGTTGCGAGACACCTTTCTCTTCACAAAATCTTGCATTTCTGTTGCAGAATACAGTTTTGTTGCAGTCAATGCAGTTTGAGTAGCAGAAGCTCTCAGGAAGTCGACGCAACTGGACAAAGTCAGTATCTGAACAGAACAAAGAACACTTGCGTTTAAAATATTGACTGAGAAAATATTCAGACCAATCTGTGTGCAAACATTCTGAAATTTTGAGTTGGTGTCAAACTGTGAAATATGAAATTCATTTTAGTTCAGATGCACCCCACACAAATAATGATCCAATTTACCAGGGACATTCAACCTGGGAAACAAATTGGCTGAAAAAAGGCAGAGAACAAATAACCTACTTACACATTGGTGCTCCACGGGAAAAGTCATCAAAGGGGTCAGAATGGTAAGATTTCAGAAATCCTACAACTTCAAAATTTATCAATTGTTTCTCATCAATAATGTTGCTTGGTGTAACAATGGCAGCACATTGAGGGGCATCAACACAACTGCCCCCTGTTTCCTTATGGGGCTCCTTTGGTTCCCATTTGTTATGAAGTTGGAATACAATGCATTTGTCTGGTTCAATAGAAAAGTTAAATTCACCTTGTCTTCTTGATGAAGACACAATAAAATTTGATATATTGACAGTGTCATATTCACACACATTGACAAAGACTGACATGCAGATTGTTGTGGAAAAACTGATTTCAGCACTAAAATATGCAACATATCTTGCATGGGAATAAAATACAATGATTACAGTGTTTGATTTTGAGTAGAAGTCTCTGTACTTTTCAGAAATATTTTCCCCCAAACAAGAGGGGTAATTTTGACATTGCTCAGCAACAAGAGTTTGCGTCCCACAGATCGTTGATGTTTGTCACCAATTCATCTGAAAAGTCGAGAAAAGCTACCCCTGCTTCTCGACAAGAAGACAAGTGAGATCTCTGACCCTGGAATATTATGTGTTGTATTTTCCCCCTTATAAAGTGTTTCTTTGTTGCAGTAATGTTTAGAATTTCTCTATTTAAAGTCCTGGAGCTGTATTGATTTGTTGTGTGAGAGAAGGAATATTCATCTTTGTGTAGAAATATGGTCTTGTCATTTGGTTGTGATACACCATGAAACTTAAGTATATTTCGCATGCTTTGTCGTTGCATTGACAGAAAGAATATTGTACATTGAAATTGAATTGTCAAATATGTATTGCAAGTGCCCTGCTTCCTGGCTGGTAACAACAGATCTGTCAACAAATGGGGCCCATCATATACCTCCAAAGAGTGAATGGTTTTGGAACAAATTCCCACTTTTATTGATTGGAACTGTTTCACTGTAAGATACCAAATATACAAATGTTGCTTTCTTCTAGAAAGCCAACTATGGTAGGAAAATGATGACATCTTTACATTTTGTGATTTCTGGGAACTCCTGATACTTCCGTGGTCCAGCACAGAGTAGAAATGTTTAACACTGTAGTGGGTTGCTGGTGATTTGATATCTATTCTCAATGTGGTGTTGGTGCCAAGGTATAACTCAAACAGTGTGTGTAAGCCACAATACATAAAGTAATCGTAGAAATATGTACTCTTTCTTGTTATCAACAGGTTTCCATGACAACACAGGTACCAAGGTAAAAGAGCACTACTGACATTGTGGAACATGGATGAGAAGTACACATGGGTGAAACTCAAATTCAGTGCCAGGTGTGGTGACAGCTGAAAGACAATCTCACATCTGAAAACTAAGGCATGGGGTTTGCTTGGATCTGGTGCATAAACTACCTGACCAACTGGATGCTTGACCAATGTTTTCTGGCAATATGAGTATGTTGATTCAAATATTTGTGAATAAAGTGTTTGACCTTTCGCTTTGAAAGTTTTACTGACATAAGTCATATGTTTTAAACTATCAGGTACTAATTTCTCACTGATAGAGTCTGCATATAAGATGTTCCTTTTGCATGTTAATGTTGAAAATATTATCCTTTTTACAAAAAGATACCACTTCTTGGGTGAGCCTTCATGAATAAAATCCTGAATGTTTGTTGGGATAAAAATAAGTGTGACTGAGTTGAACAGAAGAAAGAGAACGAATAATGTTGTTGTCTCTTCCAGGTCTTATTTGTGCAAGAAGAAGAATGTTTACAAGAACCAAAAATAACAAAACAGACAAATACAACTCTGGCAGAGAGAATAGCACGAAGATCTATCTGCCATTATGATTGATGTTCAATAAAAGTAACTGCAAAATATAATGCGTGGTGTTTACCAGTGACAGCAAACACTTCCATCCTGAACAGGTGTGGAAACTAATGAACATAACTTGAGGTGTTTGTTGTGCCCACACATGAACTGGAGAATAGTGTATTGCTATAACAGTAAAAGAGGTGTGATGATATTTCATGCTGGGAGGCAAAACATAGAAAGTATCTGCTATACACTCTGAATGCTGGGTCTTGTGACTATGTTGTTGGTCTCCAGTTCATGTGTGGGCATAACAAACACCTCAAATTATGTTTTTTTTTTGTTTTCACACCTGATATTGGTTCTTCCTATTGTGCACTGGTCAGGTGCAACATGATTGCTCACGAATCTGAGTCTTGTAAACAGCTATTTTCCTGTAGTTCGCAATGTAGGTCCTGTGGGAACTGACCCGGAAGCTATAGCGACAGAAAATTCAGATTTGATCATCATGCTCTCAACTTTAGCCCAGAACAGTTGCCTGGCAACCTTCCTGCCAACAACACAAACATTCTCAAAATTGATTCTTTGTTCTTTGTTCTGGGACCAAACATCTGTGTGGAGCCGAATTGGTGGCAACAGTTTCATTCCACTTGAAGTTCACCTTTTGAAAGCACAATCCTTCAGTTTGTGTCAAAACTCCACACATTGGTCATTGAAAAAGTCTCTTGAATGTAACACGGAGTCTCATTCTCGCTAAAATTCAACAAGCAGGATTTTGACTCATATGACTGTCTTTTTCTGCACTTCTTAGAGACCAAATAAAAAAATCATTGGAATTTGGCACCTTTGACTCTTGCGACCAAGTGTCAACCCTTGGGTCACTTTTTGGACCCTGATAAAATTGTTGTTGAATTTGCAAAAGACCAGTTCGCTCAACACCCTTGCAAATCCATCAGATTGTTGAGCTACTTGATATCAAATTATGCAGGTTTCACTGTGGTCAAATAAGGTATTCTAGCTGCTAAAAAAAAGTTATTTTCTCAGACCCTATGTCTCACCTGCCTGGTTCACACAAATCCTCCACTGCTCAAAAAATCAAACAGAGCTTTCATCATTCACACTCTGACTACAGGCCATTTTCATGTCACAAGTGTGGTTTGGGTTGAAGATGCAGTCTGTATTCTTGCTCATTGTTTTGGCATTAGTTGCGAGTGGTGAGCAGTTTGTCACCAAAGATGAGCTCCAGGTTTGTGGTAAATTTGAGAAAAAATTGCAGCCTATTGGACCTTTGAGATGGTCAAAGAAAACATGCACCTGTATTTTCTGCATTTCTTCTTATTTCAAGGACATCTTGGAGCAGTTTGAGGCCAAACTCAATTTAGAGCAGATCAAGGTCAACCAGGAACAGGCAAAGAGGATTTTGGAACTGGAAGAAACCATTTTTGGTTTTCAAACAAAAACACAGTTGCATCATGATGAAGGTAACACGCGTGAAATTATGAAAACAGGTTTCAGTGGTTCACCATTTAATATGTTTGCAATTTCTTGGTTTGAATTGAGATGAGTTTCACTGCTCAGTACCCGACTCACTCCTCCATCCTCCCTCCTTTCAGTCCGCCCCTCACAAATTCACCACCCGCTTTTCAGGTGATTTGAGCCACACATTGATTTCTGTCTGGTGTACATTGAATCATGTATGGTGGTGAAAAATCATATTCAGGCATCAAAAGGCAAAATGTAACAACACAAGTTTTAAACTGTTCTATTTCTTTGATTTTAGTCATGTTTAGGGTATCATTCACTATTGGGCTGTAGTTTATGCAGAATGAATATTTGATATTGCAGTTTTTATGACCACAAAACAGTATGGGCAACATGGTGAAATTGGGGTATGGCTGACAAATGGTTGCATAGCTCAGAAATGGTTGATTTCTAGTGAAGGATGGATATTGATAAAAGGCAGACAAATGTTTGGGCTAAATTTTAGAATTGAAAATTGGTTGCTATGGTAATGTTTGTTGCTGGTTTCTTTTTCAGTCAAAAGTGAAAAAGTGTCAAATGTTTTTTTGGATCAAAATGTGTTGTGCACTGCACAGCAAAATTGTACAAAGTTTGAACATTTTTATTGTGGTAAAGGTGGAAGGTATTGGTAGTAGATAATGCCTGAGGTATTGGAAAAAATTTCCTAACCCATGTACTGTTCTGTCCCTTAAAGTGTGATCACCGGAAAGTAAATATGCCTTAGTTGTTGTCTGATCTCACTTAGCTCTCGCAAGTCTGGCTGTCACACGTCTGTGACAGTCAACCAAGTCACTGCAGCAGTCTGATAACCAACGCAGACTTTTTGTGCCAGGCTGTTGAGTCAACCAGGGGAGATTGCACTCTGCACCCTGAGTACTCACTCAGACCCGCAGCTGCTTCCTTACATCTGGGCATTTACACTTCTACCTTCACTATTCGCTTGTGATGCATATTCATGCAGTCGAGTCTGTTATTACTCTAGTCTTTTTCTGTCAGCAACATTCTTCTCAGAATTGGATGTACTGACCCAATATTGCAACTTCCAAGTACAAGTTGATCTTGCGATTTATCACAGTCAACAGCATCGGGAAATGTATTGGTTTTCTCAGCAGAACAAACTCTCACCCATACATTACTCAATCTGCACCTTTACCAGCACCACAGTCCTTGCAGTACAGGTGTCATCAGGGTCCAACATTGAAAGTTTGAAAAAAATGAAAAATTTGATTTTTTTTTCAAACTATTTTGTTTTAGATTTTTTGGACATTATTGGAGTCTGATAGAGTAAAGAAGATGCTGAGAGGAACATTTTTGGTGTTTAGATGGTGTGAATTGGACAATTCATTGTTGAGTAATGGCTGTCTGAGTATGACTTTTGGGATTAGGGCTCTCAGAGGCAAGAAAAGTGTTGTCAGCCATAAGTAGTTTGAAAGTCATTGGATGTATAATGTGCATATGATGGTATGAGCCATTTGACTATTTTAACCTGGTGTACCATGGGGTCAAATATGAAAAATGTGAAAAAGTTTGAATTTTTCAACAGGGCTCAGGGTGCATGTGTGGGGAAATTTGAGTGGTTTAAATGTTATATCTGTGTGACATTTGAATGATTTGCAATGAAGCATGCCATGTGCTCTGCATTGGTACCAAGTTTGTGAAATTTTGATGTGGCATAGTGACACAAATGGGATTTGCATGTAGCATGGTCAGATTAACATTGGGATGATTTTCAGGTCTTGTAATGGGAAAAACATTGTTGGGGCACATGATGACAGGTATTTTACTTTGGTTATGTTGGATGATAGTTGAAGCATACATGTTGGGGTGTTAGATGGACAAGTGCAATTGACTTGTGTGTGTTCCATGAGGTGCATGATGACGTCTGAAGACAGTTCAAATGGTCTGAAAATGGATTTTGATGGTCTCATGAGTTGAAAAACAGTTGCAAACTTGTATTGACACAGAATGGAAATCCATTTCATTGGGTACAGTTGTTATGACAACCTTGGTGGTGTTCATTTGCAGATCAATGTTCAAAATTTTTGGAATCACAAAGAGTGTGTTTTTGAGTTTTTTGTTTCTTGACCAATTTCAACTTTGAATACAGATTCTTGGAGGGTAGGACTGGGGCACTATTTGAGATATGGTCTTGAAGGCTATTTGACAAATTGTGTCACAAGCATCAGGTCATGCTATATTTTTTAGTTCCCACCATTTGGCATGGTAAAACTGCAGTAACCCTATTATGGCTTACTGTGTTCATTTTTTTTTTGAGTTCAAATCCTTGGACGTATATATTTCCCCTTCCTCGCTCCACCCCCCACCTCTCTGATGTTCCCATGAGCCGCATCCTCACTGACAAGAGCACTCACTCGCTTGTCATCTCAGCATTCATCTTGATGCCTGGCTCACCAGCACTTCTTCATTTGGTGTACCACTCATTCTTACAGACAGACCCAACATGCAGAACCTGACAATAGAGGAACGACTGTCCCAACTGGAAGCTGATGTGCAAGAACTGAATGGACAAATTTCCTATTTGTACGTTGTGCAAAGAGTACAAGACCAGCATCTTGAAAATGTGAAGGAGCAAACTGAGGAATTGGACACCACAGCACTTGGTTGGATTATATTCTCTTGCTATATGAAGTGTGCAACCGTTTGAACAATTTATTTTTTTGCACCAGAAATCATTTTTCTTCAGATCTGCAGGTTCGCACGTATTCCCTGGAGAGTCATGTGTCTAGCCTCAACTCTGAAGTAGCAGTGGTGTCCCATTATCTGGAAGAGATGAGTGGAAATGTTGCCGAGTTACGTCTTGCGCAATCAAATCAGGAGGAGAGCCTTGAAAATCTGCAGCAGGACACTGATGAACTGAAAAGCACAGCACTTGGTTTGATTTTTGTCCCTTGAATGGATGTATGCATCATTGAAGTGCTGCAGTTCCTCTTACTTTGTTCTCAATGCTCTGTTGGCAGGTTTGCAGGATCAGGTGTCCAGCCTTGAGACTGAAGTTGCACTGGTTTCTTCTGATTTGGAAGAAACAAATGGAATTGTTGCCTATGTGTATCTTGTGCAAAGAACTCAAGACAGACGCATTGGAGATGTGGAAAATAGCACTGATGAGTTGGACAATGCAATTCATGGTTGTTGTTTTTCCTGAAAATAATTTCCATTTTGTTGTTCTCACTGATACTAAGGTTACTAGAAGCCACAAAACTGTTTGTCTACCTGTAGCATTGCAGATTGGCACTCTTTCCCTTGAGGACAGAGTGTCATATTTGGAGGAAGAGATCAGTGACAACAGTACCATTGTCAACCTGGACATCAGAGTGGATGAATTGGAGATTGACAATGCTGAACAAGGGGCTGACATCATCACCAACAATGATAACATTCAAGGTCAATTATATTGTTGGCATGAACTGTGAACTGTGATGTGAAACATCTACCTGTTGCATTGCACCTACCATCACATTGCAACCAAGATCCAAACCAACCAAACACACATTGATTCAGAATGAAGTTTTCAAACATGAAATGAGTGCAGTTCATATTTTACATCAAAGAATATTGACTTATCTTCCAGGTCTTCTGGAAGCTGATGTTGACTTGGACGATCGACTCACATCTCTGGAACAGACTGAAGTGGGTGAGTAGCCAATCTGAGCCAGGCTGATTGGTGTCTGGTCTGATCAACAAGTGTTTCATTTAGAGATTGCTGCTGGACAGATTTTGCGAACTTGGAAAAAAAGAACACATGTGGAACAAGAGACCCCCTTGATCCAAACCCTGCCTGAACGTCTGGTTTGTTTTCATTTTAGAGTCAAGTGAAACAGTTTTTCTAGCAGCCCTATCATACAACAATGGAGATACAGGAAATATCATTTTTGAGCGAAGTGTTATCAACCGTGGAGGTTATTATGATACAAGCACTGGTAAATGTATAACACTCCTTGATATCCTCCAAACCGCATTTGTGACGTCAAGACATTGTCTTCTGAAGGACTGCCTTCACATTCAAAAATGCTTGCACCTTCCCATACTTGCAAGGACACCCCTTTGTTTGACACTGTCAGTGTGTTTATGAGAACATTTCTATGAAAAGCCAATCAGATGCAACTGAACAAGTAGGGTATAAAGCCAAAAACTTGATTTTGCCTGTACATGGTTTCAAGAATTTTGTTTCTGCTGCAGGAATTTACACAGCCCCCTACAAGGGAACCTACCAGTTCAGTGTTCACCTTCAGGCTTTTGGAGATGTTAAGATGAGGATCTTAGTCAATGCTGTCCCAGAACATATTGATGATGATGGTGCTCTTGACTTCAGAAGTACAACCATTCTGTTGGCTCTCAATGCTGGTGACCAGGTGTATATTACTCGCATGTCAGATTCCGCAAGCCTCACAGGACACCCTGATTTTCTCTACACCTATTTCTCTGGCTTTCTTGTTTCTTCAAATTGATAAAAAAATGTTGACAGTGCAACATTTTCTGATGTGAAGCAAAAGCGACAAAGAAACGTTTGTTCGGGTACAAAATAAGAATTAATTTGAGCAGTGCAGATTGTTCTTGTGTGGATGAAATAGTAGAAACTATTTTGTAACTCTGGGCAAGGTCTGGGGCTTCACTTTTTGTCACAAATCAGAGAACATGTATTTTGTCACGATCTGCCAGCCATGAGTACAATGAGTACATCAGTACCTCAGACCACACCACAGTGACTGCTTCCCTGACTACCACAATGAGTACCATAGTCACCACAGTCAGTACCACATTGAATGCCACACTGAAGGCAACAAAAACCTTTTTGGCGCCATTTGTGTGACCAAGTCCCAAATTTCTGTCCCCTCCCCATTTGAACTTTTCTTTCCTGAAGAATCACACCATTTGAAAAACATTTCCCTTCCTGGTGCATCATCCTCAACTCAAATTGAACCAAAAACCCAAAAGATCCAAATTTAATTCACATCTTCAACATGAATCTGATACCCACAAGGTTTCTGACCCAGGTATTTTGTCTTGGTCACCTACAACTACATTCAAACTAACTGGGGACACATGAAGCTGTGGCCAACTGTTTTGATAACATTCCTGTGAGGCACACAAAAATTCATATAAAAACACAACTGTGTTCTGTGCCATTGACTTCATTTCACACCTGTTTCCAGGTGCATTTTTTACCTTCACGCAAAACAAGTTGTCACAAAATAGTTCCACGGAGCTCGCGGTGATTTGACTAAATATGAGCAAAACTTAGGCGACCAGGAATAAACACACACAAACACATCGCCCCAGATATCACAAAATTTCTGCTTTCACCTTCCTTTGCATTTGTCACCAACAAATACTTCAGAATTGGTGCAAAAAGGTTACACTGTGTGAAAAACTATGACCAAAAATTAACTGTGACCAAAAATATTGACTGAAAACTTACTCAATATTTATCCAGGTATCTCTCTCATGTGTCAATGTCACTTTGGTATTGAAAAAAAGTCCTGATGAGTGCAAAAAGTTCAATTTCTTACTTTTCAACAAGTACCCAATATTGAATTCTTACTTTTGGCAACCTAAACCTGTGTCAATATTTTGGAAAATTGCAGATCAAATGCACCCAAAAGATGAACCAATCCTCCACATTTGCCTGATTTACATTTTTGTGTGTAGTACTTGTACTTTCTGAGCAAGTTCACATTTTCTGAAATGAACTAATGAGAACAATATGCTCCAAATTAACCTGTTTGCACTTGAAAACTGGGCATGGTTGATTTGGATATTAGTTTTTTTGTACACCATCTTCAACTCAGAACAGACCAAATGGAACCAAGGAACCCAAAGTTGTACTTGATTTTCATTTGAAAACAGCTGTTGAGAGGATTTACCCAGGTGATGCCTGAAGATGACATTTCTGGATTGACACCTAAACTTTGGATTCCACAAAAACCAAAAACCATGTAAATTTTTTTTGAAAATCACAAATTGTATGTATCCAAAAGATGCACAAACTAATCCTCCACATTTGCCCAATACATCATTCATTAAATATTTATATTTTCTCAGCAATTTCATATTTTCTGAAACAAAACAAGCCAAAAACCTGACCCAAATTTGACTTTTTGCCCTCAAAAACTGGCCCCTCTTGATTTGGACTATTTCCATTTTTACACTGCATCTGCAAGCAACAACAGCACAAACAGGCCCAAAAAGTTTGAAACTGTACTTTTGTTTCATTCCAAAATCCCTTGTCCACATGATTTCTGTCCACAATGCCTCAAGGTGATTTGTCCAGCTTGACTCTGTCCAGCTTGAAATGCCAAACAGTACCTTGCCCAAAAAGGCGCTCTGTCGAGCTCATGGTGATTTGACAAACCAGAATGCAAGCGACCTGAACACAGACCTAAACACAGTTGCCCAAACACAGTGACCTGAAACACAGTGACCCAAACACAGTGACCAAAACACAGTGACCAAAACACAATAAGCATAAGTACAAATGATAAATTTCAATTTTTGTTGTTTTTATTACCAAAAATGTACCCACATTGTCTCTATATTGAAACATGTCACCCAATTGCATGTAAAGTTTGCCACAATCTTTGCCAAATATCTATTTTGAAAATTTTCCACTTGTCCTAAATGTGTACCCTACCAAAAAAGCAGGAAATTATTTTTGAAAATCAAAAACTCAAATGCTACCAATCAAACACAACTACAAAATTTGAATTCAATCAATAATCTGTCACCAAAATTTTTTTGAGATATGGACCAATTTGTCCAAATATGTACCAAAATTTCGACTCCTATAAATTTGAACTTTTTGACGTGAGAACACCAAAATTTGAACTTCACATAAAATTGAGCGCAACCACCTCAAATCACCTGAAAATACCCCAGTACGAGACTGTGTGTGGTATTTGTTGGGCCAATTTTTTGCACATGAAAAATTGTGGACGCGCTTGTTGAACTTTCCACAAACATATGTGTGTTGAGAGGTTTCAGTCTGTTGGGATATTTTATGTCAAAAAGGCGAAGATTTTTCCTGTTGTTTTCGTTTCTGAGGCAATAATTTTGGGTACAAATCAGACGCTTTTCGCCCTGACAACAAATTTCTTTCATTTTTCTCAAACGCTATTTTCCCACTCATTGGCCAGACTTGAATTTCTCACTCGCAAAGCAGAAACGGTTTTCACACACGCATTGCAGCTCTCTTATTCTCATTCATTGGGCACGTGGTGTATTCTCACCCATTCAGCTCAACTGATTCACATTTGCACTCCAACCACAGTTGAAGATGCAGGCAACACCTCTTGTTTTACTGGTCATCACCACGGTGGTGGCTGTGAGGGGTGAAGATGTCATGACAAACCAAGAATTAGAGGTTTGTGCAAATCCAACAGCCACAATCTTGTTCTTCTTTGGAAATATTGTAGAACCCCTCATCTGACCTGCGCGTAAAAGCAATAGGTCCAACTTGCTGCTCGTAGTTTGCTCTGTTTGTACATACGCGGTGTTGGCGAGTCAGAAGGGTAGGGTCCGAAAACGTAACAGTACACTTCTGACTCGACGATCGTCCGTGTGGAAACTACCTATGGGTGGTTCTGACACTGAATTTGACC
>JAAUXT010076583.1_pt1 | contig 17898 bp, 11 predicted proteins | sample 7278171 | NCBI WGS metagenome assembly JAAUXT01 (sample SAMN14350112, study PRJNA611818) | marine sediment metagenome | isolation source: surface marine sediment (1.8m) | place: French Polynesia: Moorea | collected 2018-08
ACAATGGCAAAAATCCACCTGGCACTCCTGCCACTGTTGGTGGTGACGCTGAAGTTTTCAGACGGGGCAAGTTTCCAGACAAGTGCATCCTGGCCCCCACCGCCTGGAGTTGCTATGCACCGCACCAGTTGTCTCCAGCCCATGATGCACTTGTCTGGAAACTTGCCCCGTCTGAAAACTTCAGCGTCACCACCAACAGTGGCAGGAGTGCCAGGTGGATTTTTGCCATTGTGCTGAAACAATGTGTCAACCTTCTATTTCGATTGCCAACAAAGACGACCGTGCAACCGCCAAGTTTCTGACAAAGCGTGTGTGCGTGTGTGTGCGTGTGTGCGAGTGTGCGTGCGTGTGTGTGCGTGCGTAAGAGCAGTGTGTGGTGTGTGCCGCTGTACCGCGAAGGTTGTTCAGACAGCGAATCAAAACCACAAACGCAAATTGCGCGTGCGTGTGTGTATGTGTGCGATTCTCTGTTCACGTGCATGTGTGTGTCAGCAAGTAGTACGTGTGTCCTTGCATGTTTGCACACATATGTGTGCACACATCTGCACTCATAAATTCCCTCAACACCCCCCCCCCAACGTCGCATCTCCTTCATACACGTTTCATCCATGTCGTGTCACAGGGCAAAACGAATCCAGTGTGACCCCCCTGCACGAAAACTGCACAGCTGTGGTGCAACTCAACTTTCTCTCTGCTGTATGTACGTGGAGATATTGTTGCCAAATGCTAACAAACTAACCTGACATGGTATGGCTCTCATTTCTTCACAGCTAGTTTTCCCCGCACAGGGCTTTTTTGGGTCACCTCAACACGCCAGGGGATCCGAACCAGAGATCAAAAGGTCCCGTCTTCCGGGACGCAGCATCAAAAAGGGTTTTTTCACATTGGTGACGCTGCGTGAATTAAAACATCACAACGCTGCGTCAACATTTTGACGCAGCGTCAAAACTACCCGTGTATTTTCAATGTGGGTTCTGACCCAGGCATCAAAACTCGCGCGCGCGTCAATTTTTCCCGCCGCAGGGTCACGTGACCGATGTGAAAAACCCTGATCTCGCTCTGAAAAGAAAGAATAGAGAGAAGCACAAAATTTCATGCAAATTTATGCAAATGAAACGTTCTTTGGCAATGGGAATCCAACTCAATCAAGAAAAGTGAGCAGCTGCTGAATTCAGTTTCTGGTGATGTCCAGTATCTTTGATTTGTGATGTTTCAGAAGAACAACAGCAACAAACTTGGCATGGGAAAACAAAATACACAAACACATTGTGAAAGGGGGTTTTGAAACAAAATGTTGAAGTAAATTTATGAAAATTAAAAGCATTTTTGTAACTTAGTAGCCAACACAGTTCTGAAACAATGACTGACCTCCTCCCAGAATACATCAGCTTGAGGAATTTCCTATTGGTCTTCATTTCTTTATTGTTTGTTGTATTATTATTATGTTGTTCTGAGTGTCATGACTGCAGGGTTCACCCTGAACTTCAGTGCCATGAAAGAATGAAAATACCCACCAAAAGAGGAAGAGGGTCATCTGTCTTTGCATGATGTTTTGCTTGCTGCAGACAGAAAGATGGGATGTTGAGCACAATTTTTGTAAAAATTGCACTTTTCTCGAGGTGTGCATGTGTTCATGTGTGTGCCTCAGCATGTGTTATGAGTGTATTCCTGTTCAGAAAGTCTCCATCTGCAGATCATTTTGCAGACAGTCAGTCCCTGTTGGACATCTGCACACCAAAATGTTGCCTGTTGGGGAAAAAATACCTCCAGGGAGGTAGCGTGATTTGCGGGGCATTCAAAGGTCAACATTGCCAGACAGGTGGAAAATGGAACACAAATTAGAACATTCTTGGAAGATTGATTTGACCAAATTCTTTACTAGCACATTATCCTTGACCAAAAATAAATCTCAGACCAAATATGAATACAATTGAGCAATTTCATGCAGAAACTGCTGTACACATACTTTTGGAAGAGGCTGCCTGTAGTGTTCGCGCTCGACCGGTGGCCGGCGCAAATCACCAAAAACCCCTTGGATCCATAGACAACCATCTCTGGGATTCATAAGACAAAGGTTTTGCCAACCAGCAATGAGATGAATTTTCTTTCTGCTGAACATTGCTATTGCTGTTTTGGTGACATCAAGTGCTGTTGTTGTTGTGCTCATAAATATATGGCTCTGACTGGGCTAAAGCAACAGGAAAGTCTTCTGGTCCAGATGCATTTGGCATTTGATTTGGCAGGCAATCTGCTGACTGAGTGGGGGCAAAACAGTTGTGTGATCAAGCACAGAGAAAAGTTTATCACTGGGGTGAGCTGGGAGTGGAGTGATAGTTTCTCTTCACTCATTTTGATCTGTCACCCATCCTCTGACTGGATCCTTTTGTAATGATGCATCTGTGTGATGATGTTCACTCTTGCTGTGGTGCAAAAAATTCAAACTGCTTGCCTCACATCAGAACCAAACAAAATTTGTGCCCCATGTTAATCAAAGTTCAGAAGTATCTGCATCTTGAACACATGAAAGTACTGAAAAGCTTATTGTCTTGGGGGGGGGTAATTTTATCTCCTCTGTCTGGGTCATTTTCTCTTGTAACAGTTGGTTACTGTCAGTGTTTGGTTTAACACACATTTCAATCCAGATCTTTTGGTTTTGAACAAACAAAAATTTATTCATTTGGTCAGACATCAGAAATCTTGTTGGTGCATTGAAAAACCTCTTCACAAAAAGCCCACTTCTTTTGGTTTGGATGGTTCCAAATCAAATATACAATGCTTTCAGTTGGGTCATTTGGAATCACAAAGCTAAACTAATCAGAGAGAACCTGCAACAAAATGGAACAATAATTCTGGATCAGAAACTGTTTGAGGTTCTCATGAAAATTTCCATTTCCATTTCATTGAGTTTCTCAGGCTTTGGTCTCAAATGTCTCCAAATTATCATGAACAGGGCAAGAAAGGCTCCAAACACAATTGCAGAAACTGGTGCCCAGAGCAGAATTATGTCAGTCAGAACTTCACATGTCTTCAGAAATATTTTGACATTTGTAAGTTGCACTAGGCTTTCAACAAATGCTGCTTTGAGGCCATTGATCAGGCCAAGAAGGAGAATAGCACACATGGACACACTGAAGAGTTGGTTTGCTCTCTTGTCTTCATATGGATTTATATAGAGGTGGAGGCCAAGAAATGCAGCTGTGAACAGTATCATGGTGGCCAGTCTGATAACAAGGTTGCTCACAAAGGTGTACACAAAAACAAGAACCAGCCTTCTTGCTTTTATCACTCCATTCCAAGAAATGGAACCAAGTCCAATGACAGAGATGTCCTTGAATGATTTTTGAATGGACTCAATCATTTCAACATGCCAGGTGCTTATATTCCTCTGTCGTTTCTTCCATTTTTGTTTGTGCCCTTTCCATGTCCACAACACAAGAACTGGTACTGGGAGAAAACAGGCAAGGAAGAACTCAGAGACATCAATCTTTCTTTCTGACAGAAGCACTGGTCCTTTCGTGAGAACAAGAATGAAAGGCATCACCCAGCCAAGCAAAAAAGCAAACACTGTGAACTGCCAAGCCTGGTAGCATTCTACAGTCCCATCAACAAACAGCACTGACTTGTCTCCTACTGCAATACAGTGTACAAGTGACAAAGAGGCAGTGGCCAACTTTTGAAAGAAGAGCAGAAGGACAAACATGGCAGCATATGAGAGGTTCTCATACACAGAGTTTTTGAGTTTTGGACAGCTGAAATATTTTGTCACAAGATAAAACACAAAGTAGACCAGCAGAAGAAGCATAAGAATGGAGGGGCCCAGGGCACTCTTCATCAACACCTTTGAAATTGGTGTTGTGTTTCTCATGAAGCAAATACTTTTGCTGAAGTTCAGCAACTCAATAGCAAGCTGGGAAATATTGAACACAAGCTGAGTCCAGAAAGATTGACCTTCCTCAGATTCCTTTCTGTACAAGTCAACCTGAAGCAAAGAAGCATCTTGAATATAGAAGAAAATGATTTGGACAAACTTGGTGTCAAACCCTCTTTCCTTTGCAGCAGCTGAAACAGTTTTGAATGGGCCTTTTGCTTTAGGCTTGTTTTGCTTCAGTAGAAAAGTGTCAAAGTCCTTTTCAAAGGGGTTCTTTTCCTCTTCAACTTCTGGTTGTTTGGGGGCATTCCATTTTCCACCTGACATTCTGTGGCAAACCATTTTTACATATGATGTCCCTTTTTCAGCAAGAGTTTTTCCTAGTTGCTTCAAGCCATTGGCAAAAAATATCACAACAGATAAGACAACAGTCCAAAGTAAGGAGACAAACAGCAACCAAGTTCTCCCACAACTTTCATCAGGAACACACTGTTCAGAAAACATGGCCTTGGAAAAACCTGATTTGCACCTTCCACACAGGGTTCCTCCCCTCTCACCTGAACATGCACTGAAGTGTGAACAAGGTGATTCTTTGCAACAGTAGCTGGAGGGACATCTTGCAACTGACACTTGACCACTCTGTGACTGCACTCCCCAATAGTTGGGCAAAGTTGTGATTCCTCTTGTACAGTTGGCTCCATGAGGACAAGGGAGGCATTTGCCATCAGCATGTGATTTGCACACACTGAAAATAACAATGTATCTTTGTATCATATCTTCACAGATCATACTGTCTATTCTGAGTGAAGAGAGGGTTAACTGTGATGATGTGTTTCCATGGTAATAACCCACTGAGCAGGATTCACACACAAGCCTGACAACACTCAGACCATCTTGGGATTTTGCAGTTGTAATAATTCTAGGCTGCAGGAACTCAGGGCAAGTGAAGGAAATTTGTGATGGGTTTGATTCTGAAGGGTCCCACTTTACTTTGTTCAGTGTAACTACATTTTGGATTTTCCCTCTTTGTATATCAACAACAAGTGATTTGATAACTGTATCTGTTGTTGTCAGAATGCTGGTTGCATCTTGGACACTTGAAGTTTTTGTTACATAAATTTGACTCAGTATGACAGGTGCAGAAAAGAAGAGATCAGTGGGAAACTCAGACTCAAGTTGGATGTTGTTGATGAAAGTACAGTTGCTCAACCTAGAGAAAGTTGGCTGATCATGCATTGAATGTTGTTCTTGTGAGATGATCACAGACTGACTGTTGTTTTCAAACAATGTGTTTGTGATGTTGATGACACTGTACTGTATGCAGATTGTCCCTTGTCCTCCAGCCTTGGCCCAGTTGCTATGAAAGTGACAGGCCCCTATTTCCACAATGACACCTTCACTTCCGTACACAACTCCACCCCTTGCAGCGCTATTGCCATTGAAGTTACAAGAATCTATTCTCACAGTGACATCTGGATCTACACACACAACTCCACCCCATTCAGCGCTGTTACCAGTAAAGCTGCAGGAATCTATTGTCACAGCAGCATCTTCCCCTGCATACACAACTCCACCCGAACCAGCACTGTTACCAGTGAAGTTACAGGAATCTATTCCCACAGTGACACCTTGTTCTGCATACACAACTCCACCCTCCCATCTGATGCTGTTACCAGTGAAGCTACAGGAATCTATTGTCACAGTAGCACCATCCCATGCATACACAACTCCACCCTCTTCCTCAGCGCTGTTACCAATGAAGCTACAGGAATCTATTCTCACAGTAACACCATACCGTCCATACACAACTCCACCAGCACCATACATCTCATTAGCACTGTTACCAGTGAAGTAAGAATACTCTATTCTCACAGTGACATCTTTCCTAGCACACACAACTCCACCATTTTCAGCACTGTTTTCAGTGAAGGTACAGGAATCCATTCTCACTGTAGCATCTTCCCCTGCATACACAGCACCACCCTCCTCACCAGCACTGTTACCAGTAAAGTTACAGGAATCTATTCTCACAGTGACATGTTGTTCTGCATACACAACTCCACCCCACTCACCAGCCAAGTTGCCAGTCAAGCTACAGGAATCTATTCTCACAGTCACATCTCCCCATGCACTCACAACTCCACCCTGCTCACTAGCACTGTTGCCAGTAAAGCTGCAGGAATCTATTCTCACAGCAGCACCTTTCCATGCATACACAACTCCCCCATAATCAGCCCAGTTCTCAGTGAAGCCACAGGAATCTATCATCACAGTGACACCATCCCCTGCAGACACAACTCCACCCCTATCAGCACTGTTGGCAGTGAAGCTGCAGGAAACTATTCTCACAGTTGCACCATCCCTTGCATGCACAACTCCACCCCACAAACCTGCACTGTTTTCAGTGAAGCTGCATGAATCTATACTCACATTGGCACTTTTCCATGCACTCACAACTCCACCTGACCAATCAGCGCTGTTACCAGTGAATCTACAGGACTCTATTCTCATAATGGCATCTCCACCTGCCCACACAACTCCACTATGCTCACCACCGCTGTATCTCAACCCACCCCTGTTTTCAGTGAAGCTACATGAATCTATTCTCACAGTAACCCCTTCCTGTACAAACACAACTCCACCCAAATGCCAGGCACTATTACCAATGAAACTACAGGAATCTATTGTCACACTGACATTTGTGGTGAGAAGTGCAACTCCACCGCTTCGAGCCCTGTTGAGAGTGAAGCTACTTGAATCTATTCTCACAGTGACACCTTGGTCTGCACTCACAACTCCACCCTCCTCACTAGCCTTGTTACCAGTGAAGCTACAGGATTCTATTCTCACAGTAGCATCTTCACCTGCATACACAACTCCACCTTCCTTATCAGCACTGTTACCAGTGAAGTTACAGGAATTTATCATCACAGAGACATTGTTCTTTAGAAATGCTACTCCACCTCGTCCAAACCAAGCTGAACTGAGTCCCTTGTTCTGAGTAAAATTGCTTCTGAAAACAACCAGAAAGATGTTGTCCTCACCATAAACCACACCACCACTTTCACCTGCAGTGTTTTCAACAAATTCTGAGGATGCTATGGAGACATTCACATTTGTGTTGAGATACATGACACCACCCCTGGACTTTGCTGTATTGTGGGAGAAAGTAGAGGAGAGAACATCAACTCTTGAATCTTGTCTGGCATACAAAACACCACCTTGATTGTTTGAGAAGAGACTTTTGTTGATGGAAATGTTGCTTCTGTCAAACATCATCAAGCCATGTTCTTGTACCTTTGTGTTGTTGATGAACTGAACTTGATCAAGCTGAACCTCACAATTCAAACAAGAGATGCAAGCAGAAGACCAGGCAGGGTCTGATATCTGTGTGTTGGTCACAGCTGTGTTGATCATTGACAAATATAGAGGCCCAACATCTTGATCAGTATTTGTGTTTTTGACCTGCACACAAGAGTTCTCAAACCATGAGTTGGTGATTATTGTGTGTATGTCCTGGAGGAGCAACATTGTGTGGCTGAGTTTTGTGTTGTTCAAAGTGATGGTGTGTTGATGTGTAAAATTTCCTGAAAAATTGATCTGATACAACCTGCTCCTTGAGATGAGAGACAAGTTTGCAATTTCCACAAGAATATTGATAGATGTTGTCAAGATGGCCTCCTGTTTTATGATTTCCACTTTTGGCTTGTATACCTCCAGACCTGAACAGGAATAATAGTGGAACAGTGCCAAGTGTTCAAAATGAAATATAGGAAAATGAGAGGAAAATTAAGTGATTGCAATTCATTGGTGATTTGACTAGCTTGTGCTTTCAACTGCCTTTTCTGTGTATGGCTTGTTCAATTCATTTTGACCAGAAATCAATTTTGCTTGATCAGAAATCAGTGTGAGAGTGTCTCCTTCTTTCAGTTGGTTCATCACTGTTTTCAGATAGTAACAAGGGTTTGTTCTTGTGCCACAGTTGTTTGCGGCTTCCATGCCTTGATACTGAGTTTGTGTGTAGAATACAACAAACCAGTTCTTGCTTTGGCTTTCTGATAAGAGTCTTGTGTCAATACTGCTCCTTCCTGTGTTCTTGAGAATGGTAATTCTTGTATCCTCAATCTTTCTTGCATTTGTTCTGCCTTTTTCAGTGATCTGGGTTGGAATGGTTTTCTTTTGTGGAGATTGATCTGAACCTGAACCAGAATAAATATAAGCCTCTTGATATTTTGCCATTTCCACCAGTTGTTCAGTGTCTGGATGAGTTTTGTTTCCATTTGGATCTTGCTTGATTGTGGAACTTTGTTCAAGGGTGTTCTCCAAACTGGTGTCATTTTCTGTCTTGGTACTGTTTGTACTTTCTCTGTCTATTTTTACAAAAGAATGTTTTCCCATTTGAGTGGCAGTTGTTTCTAAACCAGGCATCAATGTTCTTTTTGTTTTCTTTGTTTCCACACTGGGTTTCTGAAAACTCTGAACTTTTCTATTTTCTGGATCAATAGTGTCTTCATTTTTGGATGTTTTCCAATTTAGTGTCTCTCTCAAAAGAGAAAAATTTTCTGTAGGTTTCTGAAATTTGTTTTGAGGCCTAATTTTTTCATTTTCTGCTTTTCCTGTATCTTTATTTGGAGTGAAATCTTTCTCTGCAGCTCCTTTGTAAACTGCTCTTGAATTTTCAGGTGAAACATTCTCCAGGTAGACACCCAGGAGGGTGGTGAACAAAACCCAGCACAGCAACATTTTACCAAATGATGCTGCACCAAGTCTTACCACCCCCTTCAGAACTTCATTTATCTGATCACATGATGAGTTTGTATTTTCAGTCTTTCTCACTCCTGAACACTGCTGTGCAAAATGGTTCAGTCAATCATAGCATTACATGATCCTGAAAAACAATAAATCTGTGATTATGACACAAGGATTTTTCCAGTGCAAATCCAATGCAAATGAAACAAGAAGAAATTCCTCTAGAAAATGCTGTTCTCATCCAGCGTACCCATGCAGACAACATACCCATGCAGTCAGCATACCCATGCAGACAACATACCCATGGCACACACACTTACACCAGCATACACATGCATGCCTGCATGCAAACACACACACATTTGCAGTGATGTGAAATTCACATTTGAACAGAACATTTGACTGGAAAAGATGATGAGCGGCCCATCATACACACATGTGTGTGCACACATGCGAATACACATGCATACAAGCACACAAAGAGAAAATATAACTAAAAAGAAAGAAACCTGAAATTGAAGATATTTCGTCCTAACACTTGCAGATCTGGTGACGAAAAAAAAGAGTGAAATTTGTTCCCAACCTCAAAGTGATATTGTTCAAAGCTGTAATTTTAAGGCTTCAAAGTGTTTCCAAAAATAGGAGACAAAGGATGACATGGCTGTGGTAGCCAGTTGCCTGTTGGGCTTGAAACAAAAAAATTGGTCCCTGGACCTCGAGGTGATTTGAGCTCATTCAGGTTGCTTCCTTGGCTTTCTTTCAAATTTGAACAAATGACAATGCAAATTTGGGTGCCAAAAAGGAAATATTTTCATCTTGCACATCAGCTTTGTCCAAAGAGCAACTGGAATGTGGGGTTCAAATTACCTGTTCAGACCAAAAGACACTTTCTCAGTTGAGACATTCAGACTTGTTACTTGGTTGTTGGCTGTTGATACAAGCAAATAGAGCAGACTCTTTGCCCTGTTTTGTGCACACCATGATTTGTGTTCTACCGTTTGCAAGGCTCAGATCCAAGGTCCAAGGGTAAAATTGTTGGAACAACTTATTTTGAAAGAGCAAATGTAGGAAGCAAGGAAGAGACAGAGAGTGAGAGTGAGAGCTAAAGGCAGAGAGAGAGGGAGAGAGAGTGTGTGTGAGAGAGAGACAAAGAGAGAGAGAGAGCAGAGGGAGAGAATGGTCAGAGGAAGAGGAAACAGTGGCAGAGACAGAGACAGAGAAAGAGAGAAGGATGGAAAAAAGAAAGGACAGACAGACAGAGAGACAGATAGCCAGACAGAGAGACACACAGACAGACAGAGCTGGATGGGTGAAAATCTACAGATGTGTTCCCATATGCGAGAGGGAGGAGACAGAGAGTTGTGTGAGAGAGAGGGAAATGTGCATAGATGAGAGACAAAAAGAAACACAGTCCTTTGCACACATGAGTACATTTGCACCTTTGTCTGTATGTGCACACATATTCTGTGTGTGTGCATGAAAGTGTGTGTATGCATGTGTGAGTCTGTGCATGCATGTGTGCATAGGTATGCCAACATGCATCTCGCACTGGTGTTTGTTTTTGTGGTTACAGTGTGGCAAAAGGGCAGGCTTCATGGGTCAGAGTTTTTAGAGTGTGTCTGTCTATTTGTGTCTGTCTGTCTGTCTGTCTGTCTGCTTTTTCCCTATGTTTCTGGGTCTGTATGTGAAAGCACAGTAGCAAATATCAGATTGAGTGTGTGAGGGCAAGTGTGTGCATGGAGTGTGTGAATACTGACTGCTGCCTGATTTCAAAACAAAACCATCACTGCCACCAATGCTGGAAGTCCTGGGTGTAAGTTACCCATTGTGCTGTTTTGATCATGTCCACTGTCAGAACTGCAACCAAACATTGCCAAGCAACTGCCACCTTTGTTTGAAAGCATGTCATGCATGTGTCTGAGATGTGTGAGAGAGCAATGTGGTACTTGTGGTTTCATGTGTGTGTTCGTGTGCCTCTGAGCAATCTGTGGTATGTACCCACTGTCAGTGTTATCAACACCACCAAATACCAACACCACATTGCAATAAACTCATCTACACACATGTGTGTGCTTCTGTGTGCACACAGCCTGTGTGCATTTGTGTGTATTTGTGAAGTGTGTGCTTGTGTTGGTATGTGGTGTGTGTTCATGTTTGCATGAATTTCTGCACACTTGTCTAGTCTTATTTACTCTACAACCATTACACATTTTATTTTGTTCCCACTCATCTCATCAACACTTTCACAGGGTACAGACAATTAGCTGGTCAAACAAACAGTCAGTTCACTCCTGCTTCTATGTGTTTTCTATCTGGAAGTGAGTGTTTCAATGAAGTTATTTTTGTGTTTCAGCAACTGACATTCAGCAAAAAGAAAACTTTTCCTGAGGCTGTGAATACTTCTGTCATGAATCTGTGAATGACAATGCAGTCAGTTTTCAGTTCTTTTCTGTGTCTTTGTTTTGTGCAGAAGATCCTTGTCAACCTTGGTTTGAAGAAACAGTGAATTTTGCAGAGGATACTTTGTGTTGAAGCAAAATTGAGTGCCAATACTGCTGCAGCAAGAGACCTTTTCTCCATTCTCCTGCCATTAGCAGGTTTGTTCACCTGGGCCAGAACCTGCTGCTTTGCCCCAAAACAAACAATACACCATTTGTTGTCAGCAGAGGTGACTTTGTCAGAATCGTCCCAACTCAGAACAACAATGGCCTTTTCTCCCAAAAGAGGGAAGTGTTGTCCTGCATATATATTTGTGCAGTCCCTCAACCTCCATTGTGTGTGCCTGAGTTGTGCATTCTCTGCATGGCTGTTCACATCAAAATCTGGGTTGTCACACCTGTCCAGACTGAGGAAACAGCATTCTCATCAGGAATAGTGGTGTGGCCTTCTTCCACCATTTTTGTTGTCAGTTCAACAAAAGAATTGTCATTAAGAACGGCAAGAGTATGCCAGCCACTGAAGAAGGTGTTTGAGAAATGTACCCAAGCAATCTGTCAGTTTTTTATTATTTTTCTCACTGATGTGAATAAAAAAACAAATGGGTTCAGAATTGAATTCACAGGAACCATCACAGCAGCTGCCCAAGCAATCATGTCAAGGGGATATTTCTCAAGAGCTAGAGCTGCAATGAAAATTATATTTGAGGACAACCAACACACTGTACAGGAAAGGGAAATTGTGGTCAGTTGCAATTTAATCTGAAAGTTGTGTTCAGCACCTGCAGAGGATGAATACTTTGCAACATTTTGCTGAGACTCAACAAGATTTTTGAACAGTGCATAATGCATGACACAAATGGCCAATGACATTGAAGTTTGAGTGAGGAAAGCAAAGATTATCAGAAACACTGCAGTCCAATAATGCCCAACATGGTCAACAAATGGCAAGCACAAATCATTTGGAACTGCATCACTAAAATGTGATTCTACAGAGGCCGCTATTCCAGAAAAACATAAAACAGCTAGGAATATCAATCCAAGGGACCTGAACACAAATGTTGTAGTTTTAAATCTTGTTTCCATTGGAAACCAAACCACCATTAGTCTGGAAAGAGAGAGAAAGAAACTGAGAACAGGAACACTGATGCTAAAATTTACAACTGATGAGTAAGCAACCAAGCAAAACCCACTTGATCTCCAAGTGTGTTGCATGTAGATGATAAGCCTTCCAAACATGAAGTCAGCTGCAACAACTATACTGAGATAAACTGCATAAAGCATGTGACCAACATTGTTGGCCACAACAGTCATTGTGAAACCAGTGTTTACACGTCTTCTGGAAACAAAATGTGAGACAACTGAACACAGATTAATGGTCCAAATAGCAATAGAAACTGACAAAAATGTGGTTTTGAGTGCATTGCTTGACAACAGTTTTGTGCAAGACAAAGGCCAAAGTCTTTCAGCTGAACATAGAACTGACTCATCCACAACACAACAAACACGATGGTCATGTGTTTCAATTTCTTCCAGCAAAATCTCTTGAAAAGTTTCAGGGTACAATTCATTCAATGGATTGTTCAAAATTGACAATTTTATTCTGTTTTTAGATTCTAGCAACAAATACTTTTCAAAATGATTAATTTGGTTGCAAGACAGGTTCACAAGAATGAGTTCTGGTAGTCCCTTTAATGCATATTTTCCCAACAATTTGAGTTTGTTCTCAGGCAGTACCAATGTTTGCAACTTTATCAGTCCTTTGAAACAGCTGTCTTGCAATTCTGCAATTGAGTTATATTTGATATTCAATGATGAAAGTTCAAATGTTTGATACTTGAAGCAAATTTGTGTCAAATTTGTGTAAAAAAGATTTAGAACTTTTGCACTTGTAAAGGATTGTAGGTCTGACACTGTTGACAAGAAGGAGTTTTGTATTGACACTACTTGAAACATGTGTCCATCCAAAAATAGAAGATATTTTAAATTGAGACAAATGAGGCCAAGTCCTAAACAGTGACAATTCTTGGGACAAATTACATTTTTGATGGCACAGAAGTGCTCATCATCCTGCAGGGGGCAATTGATTTCTCCATCACACAAATTTCCAACATGAATACAAGAACTTCTGGCACCACTACATTGATAAAAGCCATAACATCTTTCTCTTGCCTTGCAGTTTTCAGCTTCCTCTGCACCACCAGGACAATCCCACTTTCCATCACACACATATTCCCAGGGAATGCAATAGGCATTTGGACATTTGAGCATAATGTTGCACTCAAAACTTTTGCAGTTTTCTATGTGAGCAGCACTCTGACATGGAAAAAGCTGTGTATTTTTGTCCAGTTTGTACTTGCAAATGTAGTGTGGTTCAAAGCACACTGAATGTGAATCTGAACATGGTAACTGATTTTTGTTTGCACAAAAGGGCCTTGTCCTTTCCATGTGTGATTTGTTGGAAGACAACCCACAGATAGATCTAGTCCCTGATTTCCCATTTTCACAATCCAAAGTGTTGTGCTCTGTAGTTTTTCTGAGAAGTTCAACAGTTTTACTTGTGGGCAAAGGAAGTATCATAACACAGGTTCCATTCCCAGATCTAAAGTACAACGGGCCACAAGTCTTGTTGCCTTCTGATGAAATCAAAGTTTTGCACAAATCAAACCCTCCTTGGTTTCTTGATGTCTTGCACATGCAATTTAATTCATCTGAATCATCATTTGGACAATTCAAGATACCATTGCAAACACTAGAAATGGAAACAAGTGTGCCATCACTGCATGTGAGTACCAAACTATCATACAATAAAATTTGAGGTGGGGAAATTTGTAATTCAAATGCACCAGAATTTTCTTCTGGAGAATCGTTGGAGTGAAAAGATTCCAGATGTTTGTTGTAATCAAACAGATGAAATTTGTTCATTGATTCTTGAAGAAATAGTGGTGAAATGGCATTACTTTTTGAATAAGCAAGAAATGGAAATTCAGCAAAGAAATTTGCCACATCTGTGATGAAGAAGGTAGGTTTTGACCCTGAAGATTTGAAATTCCTGCTCAGAGTCCAATGAAAAGTGTAGCATTGTTCTCTCCTCAGAAATTCATGAGACTTGCAGAGACCACCTTGTTTTTTGGCATTGTGGTTCTTTAGTTGTGAGGCTCCTTTAGCAAGACACAGAACATGATGCAAAATTTTGTCTTGGCACTGCACAAACACTACAAAGGGATCAGCTAAGTTCAAGGTCACCATCACTGCACATGGTGCAGATGAATTTGCTCTACAGAAAGTTTGAGTGTTTCTGAGGATAATCTGTTCTGTAATTTTCACTGTTCCTGGAATGATATGAACCATTTTGCCAACAATAAAACCTGCTGGAAGACAATCTTCTGCTATTATGCTTTCATGCTTGTGCAAGAACAGTTTGAATGATAATGGACTGTTATCAACCCATTTCACCACCTGGAAAACATGAACACAGCAGCTGCTCAGTCAGTCTTGTAATTTCCACACCAACACTTTGCAATAACTGATGTCACAATGTGGTTGCCTACCCTTTGTGTCACATGATACTGCAGTCCAATGAAGAAGGCTTTAATGAAAGGTATTTGTGAAGACAGTTTGATCATTGATATCAGTTCATCCAACTGTTCTCTGGAATAAAGCACTGGAAGCTGAGCTCCTACTTTCTGACAAAGTGAAGATGCATTCACCCAGGAGTATGACTTTGTTGTTGTCACTCTGTGCTTCACAACAATTTTTGAAACAACAATGGTCAGTTTGATCCTGTTTTCTTTGCTTCTTGTAAAAATGTTCAAACAATAACTTGTATTATGTGAAAACAGGTTTTGTGTTTTGCACCTTGTGATATCCTGTATTTGAAGCATGAAATGTTTCCTGTATCTGTCATAAATCCACTGAAGAACACTGGAGGTGGTGTTGTGTTGCTGGTTTTTGAAGTTCAGTTTGCTCAGTTTCAATGATGTAAAATGTCCTTGAAATGAGACAGAAAAACAGTTCTTATTTGAATCCATTGCTGCATGGACAAGTATGCCAACAAGATGATGTGAGAATGGAACCCAAGGACCATGTCTGGTGTGTGGAGCATAAATGTAGTCCTTGAACTTCTTTCTGTTCACAAGAGATGTGCTTGACATTTTGAATTCACATCTCTTCTTGGAGTCAACAAGACACAACAACATAAAGTGGAATTTGCTTTGAAGGGAATGATCAACAGTTACTTGTCTTCCTGGAAGCAAATAGTTGACAGGTTGTGAAAAGTGTTCTTTCTCTTCAGCAGCTGCTGTCATCCAAACAACCAGGTCTGCCCAACTGTGACTGGCTCCAATGAATTCAATCTTAGAAAACCCTGAGTTTACCTCATACACAGGTGTCAGAACAACAGCTGATGCAAAGAAATCCCTGGTGTTGGGATTGACTTTTATTTGTGCTCCAACACTGAGGGGTGTGTTCCTGGATGCACTGTTTTTGTAAAAGAAATTTGGCCTTTTTGTGGGAAAAAATTGGAAGCAAAATGGGGCTGTGGAGGTTACCTTGCCCCTCACTGTGTGATGAATGAGAGATCTGGGCATTTTATGGTCTCCAAGTACAAATTTTATATTGCATTTTTTCAACAGCAAATTGTGTAACATGCCATGTTGACTGAAATGAATGACTGTGCAGGTGTTGCCCCTTGACTTATAACTGAAACTAGGTGCATTGATTTCTCTGTACTCTCTGTCAAATGTTTCCTGAATGAAAAACATGGAAAACTGGGTGATCCACGAAACATATCGTGTGCATGTTTCAGTGTGTTTTGAACAAAATGCAGTGAGAGAACACAGATCAATATGAACACCAATGCATTTGGTATTTTCTGCTTTCACTGTAACTGTCTGTTTCCCAAGTTCAGGGTACCAATAAAACAGCAGCATCAGCTTTTCTTGTCTGGAATAGAAACTTTTTGCAAAACCATTCTGTGTTGAACTGTCCATTTGACAGTAGTTATCTTGTTCAGAATAAGCAGAGGATGTCTTTTCAAATGAGCTCACTCCAGCGTATGTGCAAATATAACTGTAAGGACCAGAATATGTCATATTCAAAATAGATATGTTCAATGTGTGATTCTGTGTTGCTTGGAATAGCAAGAAACACCAACTTTTGTTGCACTGTTGGCCAGGAACTGTCAAAGGCATGGATGTTTCATTTTTGGAGATTTCAACAAGGGAAACCTTTTTCCTGACATCACCAGCTTGAAGGTAGTTCAAAATTGTACTGTTTTTGGAAGCCAGTATTTGAACCAAGCACTGAAAAGTTGAAGTTGTAATCTTTTTCCCTTTCTCAACATTCAGCGTTTTGGAAAAATAGGATGGCCCATCAAAAATAATTGCCTTGATTCTGGTTTTGATTTCAATTGTGTTCACAAAAAACTTGGAGGCAGAAAAATAAAATAAATAGACAAGCTCACTTGAAAAAATAGAAGTGACAGAAATCAATTGTGGCATGGTGAGGTGTTTTGGGAGGCGTGAAATGGTGACTACACCAGTCATATCAGCAGTTTGATAAGTAGCATTTACTTCAAAAGTAGTATAGTCCTGATAACAAAGTGTCAAAAAGACTGCTCTTTGATGTCCAGAAATATAGACATTGAAATCTGCATACCAGCCACAGTATTTCAAAAAATCATATGCACCAAGAGAGATAAGTTTTGGCAAGCATGCAGAAGATACCACTTGGTCATCTAGGTGTTTCCAAGATAAGTCTTCACTTGAAAAATTTGGTATTTTTGCTATTTGTGATACCATTTGTACACCCAGACTTGCATCAACACAAGCAAGTTGGGTTCTAGTTGCAACATAAAGTTTTGTAAAGGTGATATTTAAGGCCAGTTTGGTGTCCAAAAGAAGATGCCAACCATGGACAAGACCTGAAAATAGCTTTTGTTCTCTGTTCAGCTTGAATGTGCACAATTCTGGTGGGAAAATGAACTGGGATTTATCTTCCAGTCTACCTGTTGGACTTCTTTCAGTGACATCAAAATTTTTTGTACTCCTTTTGTTTTGGATAGCTTTTTCGAAAAATGCCTGAGATGATAATACAAGACAATAGAGATGCTTTTTGAGTCCCCTCTGAAGAAATATGGCTTTTTTCCCTTTCTGTGTGTGGAACAGAAATGCTTTGGGGTAACAAAACCACAATTTTGCCAGTTTATTCCACATTGTCTTGATGGGAATAATGTGACCCAGTATGGTGTCTGCAACAATACCATCAAACTGCAGATAAATGACCCAAGGAATTATGAACCTCCAGAAATACATGTTTCAGCTTTTTGAGGCTTTGGTTACTTTTCACACTGAATTTGTCGTCTTTCTTGAAACCATGGTGATTGGTTTTGGAATGGTTGGAGCTAGCTCTGTTGAAAATGGAGGAATTTTACAAACACTTGAAAGACCTCACACAGAATCATTTGATGCAGTGATAAAAGTCCATTTGTTGAACAAAAACAACATTTCAGTCATTTGAGAAATTCCTTGCCTTTTAAGGGGCCCTTTGGATATTTGAGTGGTCTTTTGTCAGAAAATGGCTATTGATTTTTCAAATGCATGACAATGTAAGGACATGTCTTTTTTAATTTCCATAAACAAACAAAGCACCAGTATTCCCCACTTCACCTGCAAAAACTTTTTCACAATATCTTGAAATATGTGTATGTACGAGGCAGATCCACAAAGTCCAGTTCATCCCTTTGTCATTTCAAAACAGGTCAGCAAAATTGAACAAAAATAAGTCTGCAAGTACTTTGCATCATGATCTTCATACCTGGAATAAACCTCTTGATCAAATGACAAT
>JAAUXT010052692.1_pt1 | contig 17896 bp, 17 predicted proteins | sample 7278171 | NCBI WGS metagenome assembly JAAUXT01 (sample SAMN14350112, study PRJNA611818) | marine sediment metagenome | isolation source: surface marine sediment (1.8m) | place: French Polynesia: Moorea | collected 2018-08
CTAATCTGTAGCCTGTTGGCATATATTGTTGGCATTAAAAAAGATTGTTGAAGCATCAAACCATCTCCGACTTATGGCCAAACAACGGTTCTTTAAATAACATGCCTCGTACGTTACTCAAACCTGAGTCCACACAGACGCAAGAACATTTTGTTTCGATCATCAAACAAGGTTGAGGCACATCCGTCTCACGCGCAAGCACGAATTGAAGACGGGCTCAGCTTAGTTGCACGTTCCACAAACAATGTCCCAGGCCAAAAAAACCACAACGCTGAACCGAATCAATCGCGTGACTTCATCAGCACAAGGTAAGTGCAATTGACTATCCATGGCAAGTGTACACAAGTAGTAAACTCATCCGTACTTGAGTGTTTCAGTAGCATTGATCATATCGATCCCACTGCTTTCCTTGGCATCCAATCAGATTTATCCATGTTGAGATTGCATATCGAGCCGACGGAGGAGTTCGCAGTTTCACCGCTGTTCGCATCCGAGTGGTCCATTGGGGCTGAAAGTTTTGGAGCCACAAGTGGGAATTCAAAGATCTCTGGGATTCACTGAACACATGCAGATTCGTAAAAAGATGACACGAGAACACAGCTACTCCACGTGAGTAGACCTGCTTTGTCTCTGCAAGCCATTTGGTACGACAGCATCAATTCCCATTTGTCTGTTGTAGTTTTTAGCCAACTCGCGCATTACTATGTTACATAAAGAGAAGCTGCCACAAAGCCCATAACAACAATAGCAATTGACAAGCAGTCGGCACCCTGGTTCAATTATGTCGATGCAGCCACAATTTGTTGCAATCTAATCATAAAATGTCAATTACAATTCGCCCTCGGGGTGCAATAAGCCGAGCAACGTGCGCAGTCCCGGTGCATCTCGTCCGTGCGGTGCGTAACGTGTGTCTACGTTATCGTGGAATCAGTGGGACACACTCCAAAAACTCTCCCGTTTTGGGCTTTTTGGCTTGTGTTACTTGCATCACCACACGCTCGAAGCTGCTCGTGCTGCACAACGCGTGCCAACATGACAGCAAAGCCTGCACAGATCGGGGACGACCAAATTTCCATCGATACTCGATCTCTTGAGAGTGTACGGCAAATGTAATTTTGATGGTACGCAACGCATAATTGTTTGTGATGTAGATTTTATCAGGGACGGAACCTTATTAATCGCTGCATTTGTTGCTTTTGAATGAAAACATGCGTGCAGTTTTGGACGCATCACGCGACCACTGGGAGCCAGGAGATCCTTGAATCCAGGCAAGAACAGCGAAGTTTCAGAACGAGTGGAGTCTACTCTCCCGTACTCAGCGACGTCGCATCGTACATTTTTGGATTCTGCCCTTTCTTGAGTGACACTGCAATGGTGTTCGAGTCAACATGAGCGCGTTTTCCTGTCGCGTCACATCCAAAAAACTCTGTTTGGTCGCTTCAAGTCTGGTCAGAACAAAGTAAAGTGCAGTGTGAATCAATCGGTCGAAATTTATCAAACACGAGTGAGTTCATTCTCTGTGTTTGTTTTACACGTTCATGTCAGTTTGGATAAAGAACACGAGCCAGTCACGTTTTGATACAACAATAGATTTCAGCACCGACCCTGCGCACAAAAATCCTTGTCAAGTTCCATTCATCAACCAAAGACAACAGACAACCCAGCGTACCTTTCATTAAGGACAATTTCCTGTTTGGCGCAAACATCACAGTTGAGCACAGCGCACACAAACCGACGGAGAGAGCAGCAATAAACCGCGCCACACAAAGCGGGTCTATTAGTGCTGATTACAGACCGGATCAATTACATTAGCGAAGCCACGATCGGCGCATCACAGCCAAATTCCATACACAGTTCCAAGGCAACGCACCAACATTGCGCGTTGGATCTGACGCAGAGTTCCAGGCGTGTGTGGCCCCACCTGTGCATCGGACGTCGCACGTTCAAGCCATTGAATCTGTCCTGCTTTTTCGTTTCAGAGTTCACGTGTCATTGAAGTCGAAATGCAGTTTCAGTCACTGCACACCTCATTCTGTTGGGCGTCCGCACTCATCTGTTCACTCACGTGCTTTTCTGACTGTTTATTTGCACTCTGCCGTTTGATCATGTCACTCACAGCTAATCTTTCCTCAAGATTGTAATCAACGCAAGAATAGGCCCAAGCACGGGCTGAAAGGGCAAGCAAAAATATTGTCACTGTGCAACAGTGTGGACAACTGTGTGAGTTGGAGCATTCTCCTGGAAGATTTGAAACTCCTTGTTAGAGCGTCTGTGTTTGCAGACAGCCAGGTTTTCTCTCACATGATAACCAACCAGAGTAGTCCTGAGTCATTCCAGAGCAATTCCAGATTGATCTGTGCAAGCCTCACGCTTGTCTGTTTCTGTTCATCTTTGAACACACGGGGGACAAGCTTGGGGGCCATGCACCTTGGAAAGTCAAATTTGAAATGCGTTTTCCGGCACGTAATATAGTACTGATGGGCTCACGTTTGTCTTCTGCGTGAGTTCCTTGATGGTTTGCTGATACTACAGCCCAGACACAATGTCCACACCCCTCTGTAATTGTTGCACACTGGTGTGCGCTTGTTCCCTGTGCAGAAACATTTGTTCTTCATGTACACAGCAGTTCAAAAAAGGTTGGCCCAGCAACTACGTCTCAGTACTGCCTCCAACTGGATGGGACACCTTTCAGATGCTGTCAGGAGAATTTAGCAGGAGTAATGCTCAACAACACACAGGTACAAACTTACAACATGCATGCTTCTTGTCTCAAGTGCAGCACATCAAGGTAAACTGACTGACAACTGCTCAACTGGTCTTGACCCTGACCCATCAGATTTGACTTTTGAGCAACATGACCACTTGGATCTGTTTCTCCACATCTGACACAATCGTATCTCACAGATCCCGCAGGCATCATGACAGTTTCCTTCTCAGACAGCTGGAATCACCAATTCTTCAGAACAATCCCTCGTACGAGGCACGTGCTTGGCGTCCAGCAACTCAAGTCCTTTCGCACGGAATCGTGCTTCTTGGGTGTTGGAGGCAAAATTATGGCCTTGTGGGTTGAAAGCCAAAAACGCCACTTTTCACGCGATGTTGTAAAATCACAACTGGGACGAGTTATTAATCACCCATCTGCTCAGAGTGGAACATCGCTAATGCCGGAGAAAGTGGAGTCTGAGCGAATTCGGAGACCTCTGACAGCACAGCTTTGATCCCCACTAATGGCCTATTATCATACCGCGGGCTGCGTTAATAATTCTGTTTGGGTGAGCGGGGCTCCATTTAGACCGCATTTGGGCTGTTCCCTCAATGGTTGATGTTGTTGAGTGGAGAGGAAGCACTCTGCCAGATGGTTTCGGACTTGTGGGTGGAGGATGACCAGCATGGATAGCCCAAATATCAAAAGCTGTTGGTCGAACTTCTCTCTCCAAACAACAAATCTCATGCACATTCATTCTGCGAAGAACAGGCAGGTTGCGAAACAAGCAACAGCGTAACCCGCAACAAAGGCCCAGCTGGTTGAGGTCATCCTCTGTTCGAAACCAAGTCCGATCAACAGGAATTTGTGTGTGACGCATTGCTGGCCTCCCCGCCTCCCCGTGGAGAGGGACACAAATCACACAGAAACACCTGCAGCCAATTGGCTCCACACACACACCGCTGCACATTCAGGGCTCGAGCTATTCTGAGTTAAATTTTGAAAGAACTGCAACTGCTCTATTCTCGTTTTCGTCTCATTTGCATTTTCATTCCAGTTCTGTAATTCTTCTTCTCAGTGAAAAGTCTGTTTAATTCCCAACTGTCCGAGTCACATGGAGGGTCATCGCTTGTGGTCACTCAGCCAGTGCTCAGCTTCGCTGGTCCTGGCTTAGTTATGCATACGTTGCGAGGATCTCAAAGAACGAGCCTCGGCTACAACATGGAAATTGTATGCGAGCGTCTCTTTGCTTAAACAAAATGACATGGGTTCGTTGTTTGAAAGACCTGAAGTGGACAGAGAACGTGTGACTGTTTTCAGGTGATTTGAATGGCTCAAATTTGGATATGTTTGAACCAGAATTTAACAGCCGAAAGTCATCTGTGGCCAGGCAGTTCAAATTTCCAGTGTGAGAGCTTGTGGTCAGCTTTGTGGTATAAATTTTGGGCTCAATGGTCCATTTGTTGTTTTTAGGTCCCAAAGAATGCCCAATATCTCAAAAGAATAAAACAGAATATTTTTTAATTTTTTGGTGTAAAAAGTTTAAAATGGCAAATTCAAAACATTTTTACATGGGTTTTTTACTTTGGGCTGTGTCTTGTTTGATACTGTTTTCTGCTGATCTTCTGCTAGCTCAGTGGCCGTGCGACACCAGAAACCAAATGCGCACGCATTCGCGGCGTTGTTTTGGCTCAAGAACCCCTCCGTTTTCTTCGAGTGACTGGAAACGAAGACGCCCAAAATGGAAAGCTGCTGAGCTGAAGTCTGTTTTCCTAGCAGTCGGTGCCCAATAGAGTTGTTTCCTATCACGGCTTGGTCATTGACTATCATTAACCTCGGCGCCTTACATGGCAATTTGATAGGGATAACCACCGGGCTTTTCTCCACCACACTCTGCCACAACCCGGCATGGCTGCTTGCTCATTCTGGGGTCAAATGAGCAATAAATATCCATTGGATGTCAATAATTATGCACTTGATAAATATGACCTTTTCCAAATTGTTCACCTTCAAATCTACAATTTGAAAACTGTTTCGCGAGGTTCAGTTGGGTCATGACGTTGAATCCGACCTGACAAAGACGTAAGGGGAAGGAAATTTTCTACAGGTTTGTGGCCTGTGCAAACGAACTGCCCGAGGTAGGCGAAACTCGGATTATCTACTGATCTATCAATTTCCCGCGATATCCTGACCGTCCATCCAGCGGTCTTATGATTAAGATGCGCCGAGTTTATGTCCCGTCTCTGCCATGTAATACATTCACATTATGTCAAACTTACTTAGTCGTGCCAATATTCACGCCTTCTCTCCTGGTGTTCGAAGCTACTTGGCCCGAGTCAGCAGAAGGTTCTGAATAATTGTATTCCTGAGCGGCCTTCAATTTGCATCAGCTTCACGCATAAATATCCCAGTTGGACTCAACACTCACTCAGTCACTATTTGTAGGTCCAAACTTGTTCTGGACGGAGCAGTCTTTCGGTGTCTTCACATCCGAAGCAAATGAATGAATTTGGTTTCAAAGTCCCGCTTTGCACGAACATCAGTGGTGCGGGCTCTGCTTGCTGTCCAGCACTGAAGACTGATGGAGCCAGACACTGCAGCATTCAGGTCACATGTAGGATTACATGGCATTAGTCAAGAGATATGGGCGCAGATCTATCTTACGAGTGTTTTTTGAAAAACGAATGGGTGCTGGGCCTTCAGCGGCCCCACGGAGGCCCTGCAGTCAGTGTGCGTCCAGCTAATCTAGCAATTTCCTACGACATGTGTGACGAGCGGTGTAGACGGTTGAGGCTGTCAATAAGTATGAAATCTGAGAGGCAGATTATAAAGAAGATATTGACCACAAGGCCTCACAATAAATCTATCACTTGTGTATTCAATCCAGTCAGAGAGCTGAGCCTGCTGACAAACAACAGCGCAGAACATTCATCATCGGAAAGTAATTCTTTTTTCTCCCTGCTCTTCTTCCAAGCAACAACCATCGAAAACAATTCTTGGAGGACCTTTCCCATGAGACGTTTTTGTTGCGAAGGGCACGTCTCAAACGTGACTGAACATACCATGCTGCAGCAAGCAACGTGTTGAGAAGGGAGCAGGCCACGACAAAATACTCATGCACCAACTTGACTCAAAAAAGTTTCGAACCAAAGCCCGTTGCTCGCTCTTGCGTTTGCATGCACCCTGCTTGCTTGACAATCTTGGGGTGAGGTACCAGCAGCGGTAGGGATAAATGCGAGAACTGAGGGTGAAGATGCACGGGGTTGGAAATATGGGCAGTGACAAGATGGTTGAGGCGAGGGCAGGGTAAACTTGAGTGGCAGAGGAGGAAAGGTTGCATGGACACATGAGGGTCAAGAACCGCGGGGAAGGAGTGGCGGAGGGGTGAAGGTTGGGGAGAGGTGAGAGGAAAAGCGGCGAAGGGGTGAAGACGGCAGAGGAGAATGCACATGTGGGACACCTGGGGATGGGGTGAAACGCGGACAGACGCGGGTGGAAAGTCGGAGGGTTTTTCGACACGTGGTGTTGCCCTGTTGATCGAAAATCGACTCGCATTATCGTCTCAAACTTGAATGATACTGACTGGTCATCTGGGTGCCAATGACACCACTTTTCTTGACCACCGTGTGATTTTGGAAATGCAGGCAAATGTTGGTGACCTCTTCGGCACCAGAATGCTCAGCCACTTGGTAACTTGGGCTGGTGTAGGTGATGGGTCGGCAGCATGGTTGCTGCATGGGTGCATCACTATCATCGCTGTTACTCATCGCGACACGAAGGTAAACTTTTCGCACTTCTGGAAAGTGTTTTGGTTGCGTTGAAAGACTGTTCGTGGTTTGGTGTTGATCAGCACGGCAAAGAAAACCGCTTATATGAAACGTTCAGTGGTTCTTCTGAGATTTCTTGCAGGGATGCAGCTGTAACTGAACAATGAACAAGGCTGGGCATTTTACGCCACCACAAGCATTCTGGAACCCAGCCTGACTCAAACGGCTCAGTCCTTGATCCTTCCTGTAATGTATTGAGCACACTTTACATACTATCCTGGGGGAAAGCTTTGACCACTTTTTGTCTGTGTGTTTTCCAGTCACGCATTGTGTCTTTTGCCTCCCTTCCTTTGAAAGGGATGAATCCAAATGGCCTGGAGCAAGAAGAACACTTCATGCCGTTTCCATAATTTCTGCGCATTTGCGAGGTTTTCAATCGAAGCGTCATTGTGAATCAGCCTTCACTTTCCTTCCCTCTCGTCTTCAGACCTGGACACCTGACAGAATCGAGATGCAAACCTCTGCAAAGCGACACAGGTGTCGTCACAAGAAATGTTGGGACTCGAACTGTTTGGCAATGCGAAATTTTTTCTTGTTCTGCCCTGGTGTTTTTGTGGTCAGGCGCCATTCACCAATTTGAAGGCTGAAACTCCGGGCGGCTCAGAAAGCAAGCTCCCAATATCTTGTCTACACAAAAGAAACATATTTAGGACACGTTTGGGAAAGTCTGTTCTCGGTAGAAAACAGTAAATCTCCATTCTGGGATCTTCCACTGAGTGACAGGTAATGAAATATTGAGTAGTACGCAGCACATTGGCAAACGTTGGTTCTATCGGAATCACATTTGAGCGAATAGTTCATGAATACGAGAGTATGATAGATGCCAGTAAAAAGGCGGCCACAGGATCGCTCGCTACAATGGTCTTTGTGAAGTTTGCCATGAATCATTCGATATTGAATGTCAGTGAAGAAAGACAACTGCTGTCATACACAAGTCGGGACAAAACAGGTTCCACGTGTGCGGACTTCGTTGCATTAGAAGACGAGAATGTTTGGATGTGTCCCAATAGCACCGTGCCTGTTGTGAACAGATGGGCTGAACAATTCTGATCCATTGACGCGAAGTGGCTGGACAACCAAGTTCTGCCTGCACTGAATACATGCAGTTAGTTGGAAAAGAGAAGCTGACTGCACATTGTCTGACTCTTTACATCTTCTATCATCCTGGTTTGACTAATTACAAAGGCACACGGATTCCCCGGGGGATGGTTTGTAACTCAAGGCTGCCCATTCATCAAGCTGGAAATCTCCTTGCCAAATTATAGCTCATCACCGCTGCTCTTGCTGAAGGCATCGCGGTTGCTGAACAGACGGTGTCAAACATTGCTTGAACTTGAAGATTGCGAGTCCTTAGAACAGCGCGGACTGAACCTGGGATTTCATACGATGTTGACTTCGTGTCGATGTTGAAATTACAGAGGGGTGAGATGTTCAGTCATAAGTTGGACGATCAGTTCACAAAACCTGGTGTTGTTTGCCCTCATTGGCGTCGCAATGGACTGGCGCGCATTCGGATGTCAACACATCAAGACACCATAGCGCAGAAGGCGCACGCTGCAGATCAACTCACCTCTCAAAGTGGCGCAAACAGGAAAACCACGAGTGGCACAGCTGTCCATTGCGTTGCACTCCCTGTGTTCTGTGAAAACTTCTGTGTTGCAAGTACCGCTTACTCCAAACTTGTCTGGATTCCTTCTTTCAAATGACAAGAGCATTCGCCTAAATCCACTCAAAGTCCAAATATGGCCTGGCGTGATTCAGCAAGAGCAGTTCAGTGCGGAAGAAGCCTCACCAGGAGCTCCTCACGAAGCTCCCTGAGCGCTTGAACTGAACGAGTGAGGCCCGAGTCACGACAGCTTCGGTTAAATACGCGACTCCATCACAGGTGATGCGAGCAGCTTCAACACCAAGTCCGTCCGAACGTGCGCCTGCCTGTGGTGAGTTGTCCCTTTCTGGTCCTTCAACACAAACTGGTGTCTATTTTGTCTGCATGTTGTTTCACCATCGGCGACTTGCAACCTTTTTTCAACGAAACACGAGCATCACCACGAGAACAAGAACACTTGCAGCACAGATACACACCGAACAGACAACCCTATTCAGTCCAGAGCCAAAGTACATCTGACCAGGCTGAATTTTTTCTCACTTAAAATTTTGCTCCAAAGCCAAAGGTTAACTTCTAGCAGGGAGGGGGGGATTCCAACAGACCAAATTTCAAATCCAACTTTGACTCCAGAGCCGAAGTTTAACTTCCAGCAGGGGGTGCGTGTCCCACTCGGCTGAAAATTTTCTGAGTCCAATTTTTAATTATTCGCGATGTTTAATTTCCAGTGGTCCCCCCAGGCCAAAAGTTTTCAAAGCCAAAATTTTGCCCCAGAGCCACAGTTTCACTGAATTGGTCCCACCAGGGTCCTTTCTGCCAAACTTTGGAACTATTGCTTCAGAGCTCAAGGTTCTTTCTTTTCTGCAAGGCTGAAATTTATCTCAGTCCAACTTTTGCTCTAGAGCCTGGTGGAATTCATCGGGTGGGGGTCCACTTTGCCCGAAGCGTGATTTTCAACACACGCCGATACATCTGCGGTATCGGCGTGTGTGTTTCCCTTTTTTACAGAACTTGGCTTCATTTCAGGACAATTGCAAAAACATCTTCCTTTTGCTTTGTACACCTTCGTTTTGAGCCGATTTCTGATTTTGATTTGAAAAGGTGTCTGGTTGACAAACACGACGCAGGGCTTCAACCGAATTTGGCTGCTTAATGAGAGGAACACTGTTCCACAGTTGGCGTTCTTCAGACAGCCAAAAATACTGAGAAAAACAGTGAGGCTGACTTCCGTGAGGTCTGAATCGGAACCTCAGTGAGCGCTCTGGAGAAGAAACTCGCAGCAAATCTGTGCCACAGAAAAAAAACCCCCACGCATCCAACAATGAAGCTCAGAACAGCTTCACGCAATTGAGAACTTTTCGGATCTTGGGAGCAACAACCGGAGGAAAACACAACAAAAACCACAAATTTTTGGTGATCATCACAAGTTTTCCCACTATTGCAAAGTTCTGACGGAGAGATTTTCTCATCCACACCACTTCATTTGAAAATATCATCACACTACCGATTTCATTCTCATATTCATCTGATCTTGAGCATGCACGAATAAAACGGGCTGCACTACGCCCCCTCGGAGTCGGCTCCGCAGAGAAGACGCAGAATTGACACATTTATTGTCTCGCTTGACAATGTGACACCGCTGAAGCTCGAGGCAGATTTCTTCAAAGAGCACAGCAGTTCAAATTGAGACTGGAAGCTCGCAGAGAGGGAAACGCAACTTTTTGCATGCCGAGGGAAGCTGTCATCCACGATGGTGCGGGTTTCGTTCTTCCATTGTCAGAAATACGCAGTTGTCCCCGAAAGGGTAAATTGCATGTGCACCTGCAACCGCAAATGTTACCTGGATGTTTCACAATTACAAAGCAGCAAAACACACAAACAGTTTTGCGATACACGCAACAGCTCAACCACAAAGAAAACTGTAAGAAGCTCTGCTGAACAAGGCAACCCACTGTGAAGAGACGAACGGTCGTTTCGAGCAATACCTGCACCCAAAAGTGCGCTCTGGCCATTTTCTTTCTTCTGCAACAGAACAGAGAACGTGAAATTATGAGATCAGTTTCCTCGCTCCTTGTTCTGTTGCCAACGCGCAATTTCTTGCCAGGTCAGGTGTTTTTCCCCACATCAAAGAAATACACGATGCACAGACCCAGATTGATTTGCCTATTTGAAATCAACACCACCTGCCTCCCTATTGCAGTGGCAAGCAAGTCTTCGCCAAGTGTGGCTTCTTTCGCACCAACGGTCACCACAGCAAATCGTATTTCTCAACTGACAATCTTTTGTCCTGGTCTTGGACTCGTGATCAAAACAGAATTACTTTACGTCTCGTTGTTGAAGTGACGAAACAATTTCTTTGGCAGAGCTGCATTGGAGTAGCAGGGAACCCCTTGCAGAGAACATCTTCCGCCTCCGAAAAAAGAACGGAGAGAGAAATGTATCTCAGTCAGGGATAAGGTGCAAAAACCACGGAGGCTGAGCCATAATCTCACACTGCACCTGAAAGTGACTCGAACGTGAAAGAATGAAGGTGTATCTTCTTGCACACAGAGATAGAAGAGACAGACAGAAGGCAGAGAACAACACCCATGTGCGGCTTCTTACGAGTTTTGATGAAGGGCCCGCAAGATCTGTCAGTGCGAGGTTTTGAAAGCCCAAGAGACAATGCATTTTCAGAGGCTTTGGCTGTCCAAAACTGGAAAAGAATGCTCACAACAAACGACGCAAGAATACATACATGAGATCCTATGAAAACCAACTGAACAAATGGTTTTCAACAAACAAGATTTTTTCGTTAGTTTCACATTTTTCTTCCTTTTTTGTGGGGTACATCGTCACACTGGTGTACGAGCGTACATTGTGCCAGTGAATTGTTTTGCACGACAGCACGCACGATGTCTCAGCGTGAGATCCATCCAGCCCATTCAGAGTTTCATTCCTCTCTTTACCAAATGTTGTGAACATATGCAATTGGGCACTGCACGGTTTTACGACTCCTTGCAACGAACTTTCACCACCGCGGTTATCTTTCACCACCTGGTTCACGATTACGACGGTTCTCCTATTGCACGCGTCTTCGTGTGTCGTTTACAGTCTCGTAAAACCTGGAACAAAGCCCGGTGTTTCCTTTCGGTCGTGACCTCAACCAATCAAGTGTCAATTTTCACGCCAAGTGCGAGTATTTTGAGGAAATTAAAAGTGAAGCAGTGTTCTTTGCCTGATGTAGTTAATGCAATCCTTCCAGTTACTTCAACCTTGTTGGGTGCACGATTCTGAAAACATCGACAAGGAACACGACAAAACATTCACTGCAGGAATTGGGATGCACTGTCTTTTGACCGAGAAAAAGGCGAAAAGGTCAAAGCCATGAAGTGGAATCCATCAGAGTTTCTTCTCAGGGACCCTGGGTGCGCACTGCTTTTGAAAGAGGTTGATTGGCCGCACGGCGGGGACGGGTTGACGAGGCTCTGACAGCTGGAGATAAATGTTGGATGGGACTCAGGTGACGGAGGCTGCAGCTGTAACACGGTCAATGAGACCCGCTTCACAGCTCGTTGCGAAACTGTTCTTTACGCAAGCCTCAGACTCTGGACAGCAACACAGTGCATCAAAATCTGCAAAGGAAACGTCAGTGCACTTGAAGTCTTGACGAAGGGAAGCAAAGCAGGAACAATCTGCAAATTCATGTTTCAAAATGATGCTGTCTCCATCCCCTTGTGCGCTACAACCGTTGGCTGCACAGTGACGATTTTGAGTCAGCCAAAAAGTGTTTTCTCAAAGATTTGCTCACAGCTTTGTTTGATGTGAAATGTATTTTTCCGCTGCAGTTCTGTTCGCCGGCATGGGCACGTGACAATCAGAACGCATGCATGCCTGCATGTGAGTTCCTATTACCAGCCTGATTGACTTTTCAAAATTCTTTGCTGAAAGGCGAAAGAAGCGATGCAGATACACCTAATATCCTATTGATTTCTTTTCAAAGAAATTCTTCCGAGCCAAAGCGCACAAGCTCCTGCAAGGCGGATTCAACGCGGCTTTACGGAGAGAAATTTCGGAGGCTTTACGACTCGCAGGTCCCTGACTTCGTGCACCAGAGCGACGGCAGAAACTTGGACACTGGCTCCTGATCATCACTTTGAAATCTGCGAGAATGCACGTGTGTGTCCGAGTATGTGTATGTATGTATGTGTGTGTGTGTGTGTGTGTGTGTGTGTGTGTGTGTGTGTGTGTGTGTGTGCGTATGGTGTGTGCTGCGTTCAGGGAGAGACCCGAAGTTATGAGAACTCCTTTGGAAAAAAGGAAAGACATGTCAATCTTCACCTTGCCATTTGTGGAATCCAACCCTGTGCAGTGAAGGACCCCCTCCGGGCAAATCAACTTGGTTTGCTCTTCCACAGACACACATGGGCTGACTGCACCAAGCTCGCGGCTGAAGTTGGCAACGGGCTTAAAACCACAAACGAGTACGTTGGGATGCACGCGTGGCAGATCGACTTGAAACGGCGGTCCAAGGCGCGCTGTGGCGTGCACATTATGGTTGTTTTGTTCACCCTTCCCAGAAATGCAAAAAGCGGTAGATCTACGTATAGATCCGGAAGGATTTGTCAAACGTGGGATTTGTCACAAATTTTGTCATCCTCCTACACGGGCTTCGTTGCCATCAGAACCTGCTTCTGTGAAAAGCACAATGGCAGGACTTGATCCTTGGCATGCATTGTATCCCCAAAAGATAATGTCGCAAAAACTGAGATCTGAAGATCATCAAAAATACAGCAGAGTGTGAAAAAGTAGAGGCGACCAAACAAGAAAGAGGAGACTCTTCAAAAGCTGAAACTGTGTGTCTCCTTTGCCGATGTCTGCAAAGGGGAACCAAGTTGACAAGATCATTACATTAAAATACCTTAATGGATTGTTTCGTTCTTTGCTTTACAACTTGTTACGAGCTTTACTTGTCAAAACACTGTCAAAGTACAACCAAGGCGTTTGATTCAATGGTTCAAAGAGGCTTTGAGCATTGTTGATCTTTTTCTGGTTGAGACGAGTTTGATGCATTTCGTTTCAAGGTATCAGACGCAAGCAAACGGAAGGTGTTTCCCCTTCATGTGATGTACGAGTACAAGGCTGCAGAAAATCATCATGACTGTTTCTTTTTCGGGAATCTTCGGCGGAGTTTGGTGTGTTGTTGTTTTACATTTTCGGGTTGAAGTATCTCAACAACGGTCCCCCAGAGAAGGATGAGCCCCACAGGAATATCAATGCAAAGTGCCCAAGAGCAGATCTATACGAGTCTCCCCACGTCATTCCACAGGAAGACAATCAGAGAAAGCTCAAGCTCTGTCCTGAAACCCCGAAAAGCCAGCCATCTGACCATTCAACCCACGCCACACAATTTGCCAGGTTCCGAAAATAACATGAATGTCGCGTTAGTTGAGCTTTGTAATATCCGGGACTGCGCTGTTAACAGAATCAACCTCGGGATAATTACAGCATTTCCCCCTCCTGCAGTCACCCGGTTTACCTGCAGTTACTGCTGTCAGACTGCCTCAATTCAAGCACCCAGGTAAAAGCTGTCAGTTTTGTGTCCACCAACAGGGGTTGTTCTGCAGTTCATGGATATGGTACAACTGATGTGAGAGATCTCTGGAGACAAAACAGAGACATGGCAAAAACTCCACATTTGCCCATCAGTTGCGCGTTTTACCCGTCGTTTTGCCATCGAATAATCCCAAAGGTCGCTCCTCCCGACTTCCAGCGCCTGCGCACTGCAGCCGTGCGGTTCACCGCGCCCCTCACCTTTCGTGTTCAACAGTGAATAAAATCACCGAGATTCAGGTAATTTCTCATTGATTTCTGCCTTCACAGAACTCGCTCAGTCAGAGGCACAGTCAATTTGTTGCCTAATGGAGTGGACGCAGTTAGTAATTACAGTCTCAAGGATGCATAGATCTGTCTTTCTGTGCAGCAGGATGAGCGAGGACCTTGACTTTCGAATCCAGAGAAAATTTTTCTTCGGCAACGTTTTCTGCGAGCCTCACCGCCAACGCGAGCACGCTTGCTGTCTGAACCTTTCTGTGAAGTGAACGCCCACAAAAATTCTAAAAACGGCAATTTATTTGAACAAGTCTTTCAAAAGTGAACACACTGTGAACGCGGATCCATAATGCATGTTGTGTGACCCACTGCCTCACATTCGCAATGAAGTTCCTCACCGCGTCGATCGAATTTGCGCATGCAGGTTTGTGCACGAGTACGACACCCACACACTTGACAACCAGTTCCACCTGAATGTTCAAGTCGAAACGGAATTGAATTGGATGAAATCAAACACGTCTTCATTACATTCTCTGTTTCTCTCAGTTTCTTTGAAGGTCACCAGAAAGGTTCTTCTTTCAAAAACGAGCCTCGTCGTTGAAACCGAACGCTTCAAGTATCGACGATGAACACTCGTACAAAACGCCTGCAATGTCAAACTGAGAAACCCGATTTTTCGGGCGGATCCTGAGGAATGGAAGTCTGGGCGACTGACTCACAAGAAAATTCTCCCGCTCCCATCCACTACTCGTATCATTTCGCCCAGAGAAACTTCAAACCAGCTTCCCTCAGGGTCAAGACTCCCATCGCAATCAAGCATTTGCGGAGTCATCTGCTATGCAGATGTACACGTCAGGACCCATCTGACCACACATTCTGGAAGGACACATCACACTTTTCGAACTAGGGCACCTAGTTTTTCAATTTTGATAATTTTTTGTGTGTGTTTTGCGCGACAACAGTGAGAGAAAGCAGAACATTGACTGGGTCCCACGCTGGACTAATTTCACCTCATGTGCGGACTAATTTTGCTCCCAGTAGCTTTCATCTTCACAACGGAAGCATGAATATTTGATCACATAATGTGACAGAATTTATACACATTATATCTGGTTCATTTAACTTCAATTGTGACAGACTTTGGGGCAATAGCCGGGAGGAACAATGGCCACTTGGAACAATCGAAGTTCCCGTTGAAGAGCCCGTTATTCACTGGCGCAAAATCAAATGCTTGAGTGGAAAGCAAAAACAAGAGTACTTTCAGTGTGGACACGAGCCTGGCATTTGCAATGACCACATAGGATCGCAACGCATTCACCAAACCTTTAGTTTTTACCAAGCAGCCCTTGGTCAGTGCCAAGAGGCATCTGAGCTGACTCGTACTTGCCTGGAATGCTTGAACTGCAAGGCATTCAAGAGACAAGAGAAACACCAAGGTCAAACAGTCTTGCGTGTCGTGTGTCTTGTCGCACACAATGAACCTCCGCAAGGACAAAGCGCTGGGATATTCCGAGAGATATTGACGAAGCATTTTGTCAGGGCGCCAGCGGGAAATGAAAACCTTGGGCTGCCCAGGATATCATCAGGCATGTCACCTGCAGTTGCCGTGCTGTTCAGGTAGTGATTCTTCTCTCTGTGTGCGTGTGCGTGGTCTTTGGCCTTGGATCGAAAAAAGAGCAAAAGTACACAAGATCACTGGAGGACCACCTGCAGTGCGCGGCCCACACCGACCGATGTTCTGCGAGCCACGAGTCCCGACACCACTGACTGTGTCCACAATGAAGTTCACACCATTTTCAGGAGACATATGAAGTGCCACGGTCTACGTGCACAGAGGCCAACTGGAACCAAAGGGAAGACGCACTTTAAATCTCTCGCAGATCCACATCTGTAGAAGAGACTGTTTCCAACCTTGACTCCCGAAAAATTGTTTTTCCCCACAAAATTTTGCTGCGCACCCGCACATTCCTTGTTTCCCATTCGTTTGTTCCAATGAAGTTGGGAGTAGCCGCCCCAGGCTCGGACCCCAGGCAGGACAGGTTTGCCGAAATGTAAGACACCGCAAATGGGAGGCACCAACACCACCTTTGTCTAGGAGAGCCACTTTTCGAACAAGAAGCAGTGCTCAAGGCAACTGCAGTGCGAAGTCCCCTGCGGCATGGGCAATGTCATCAATTCTTCCTTGTTCATCAATTCTTCCTTGTCCTCCTTGTCTTCCACCAGTTATGCTGTCCAGGGGGGGGGGGTTCCTGCCTCTGGTGGGGGGGTCCTACCTCTGGCAGAGGGGGGGGGGTCCTGCCTCCAGTGGGGGGAGGGGACAGGGGACATTTCAGTCCAGCTGCCTTTACTGCACTATCACGTGGTGCTTTGCCCTAAAGGGACTTTGCACAACAACGGAATCCTCACTCCGTGTCATTGAAAGTCTCATTTCCAAACCCTAAAGAAACATCTCGCATCGCGAGAGACGTTTCTGGAGGGGAAGGACAAGGGCATCAGTAGGCCCTCCCCCTGGGAACAGTCAAACCAGTGCTCAACAACCTGCAAAGAAGGGCGTGCCTGGGTACATGCGTTCGCAGAGGTGTCCACTTGACATCCACAAGAGAAAAAAACATTTTTCTTCCGTGGCGAAATAATTTTGAAGTTTTTCTCACAACCGACATGAAAATAGTCCAGTGGACAAAATGTCTGGCCATTCTGGTCCACGGGTCTGGCCCGGGACCCCTTCCCGAATCCTGGATGCCTTGGAGCACGACTGGCCAACTCGTTGTCTTACACACATACAGCTGTATTCCCTCACTGCAGGCAAACAATCTACGGATGTAATATAATACATATTTGATAAGTAAGACTATTAGCTCTTTGACAGAACTGATCCCTTCCACACTACAAAGCCTGTCGCCCAATGAGCTTTGTGCAGAGGCCAAGCGGACAGCTGGTCCATTATGTGGCCCTGATGACTCCCGGCGCTTTGTGTCCATTTGCTATTAACAGTCTCTGTACACTGCAAGAAGGTCGACCTCAGCAGGTGTTGCGTCCAGCAAGAAAGTTAATAACCACAAAGTAGATCACTTGAATACCTCCCTGCACCATGCAGTTGAGAAAATGTAGACTGCAGCGTAAATTCGCGCGCAACACACACACACACACACACACACACTCCCGTTTAAACCAAAGGATCACTGAAAACCGCGGGCTCCAAAATGGGGAAAAGCGCCGAAAACTTGGTACAAATGCTCTTCCCGGACACACACAACAGTGAAATACACTGCGTCTCCAGAGAGTGCAAAAACACAAACAAGAACACTCAGCAGTGGAGACACGCCCAATCACCAGAATCAATGAATTCCTGGAATCTGCAAATTCCATGCCACCACTAAGGCTCAAAGAACAAAAATAATTGTCAAAGTCTGGACACCCCGTGTGAAGGCAAACTCTAACAAAGTAAAAGAATCCTGGCAAACTCTGACCGACAGGAAACTTGCACATTTTGCGAAATTGCGGCGTGTGTCTAATTTTTTCCCAAAGGGTGATTGCAATACACACGCCGAAGCACTTCGTACGAAGTATTCGGCGTGCATTTGTTTTTTTCGGTGAAACGCAGCCGTCCGAGTTGCTCCTGATCGTGATCATGAGTCACATCTGCATGCAGAAAGCAGGAACCACCACTACGGTGACTACCTCCCCAAAACTCAACAGTGCAATGCATAAGAGCAGGAAAGGAATAGTCTTGGGGCGTGAAGCTTTATTGTGCACAAGTGAGTAGTTGACCACTCATGGCAACGTTGCGTATTGTATCGATCAGATGTCAGTCGGCGTAAGTGCTGCGAGTGGAATGCTGGTTACGAGGGGGCTTTCACTCCTGGCTAGAAATGCACCGGACAGCAGTTAACCTGAAATCCTTTTTGTCCTTGGAGGACACAATAGGTGACATGTCAACATGTCAATGCTGAC
>JAAUXT010141063.1_pt1 | contig 17891 bp, 16 predicted proteins | sample 7278171 | NCBI WGS metagenome assembly JAAUXT01 (sample SAMN14350112, study PRJNA611818) | marine sediment metagenome | isolation source: surface marine sediment (1.8m) | place: French Polynesia: Moorea | collected 2018-08
GTCGAGAAAAGAGTTGTATGATTGAACAGGAATGATTTTTGCAGTGTGTGAACTCACTTCTACCACAATGAGGTCATGTACGAGAGGCCTCATGATCGCAGCGTGGTAGAAACGCAATTCCCTTTGAAATGACACAGGAATCTCAGGTTGAAACTGTCATTTTGTCGTAGAGAAGAGCGACACTGCGGAGATTTGCCGCGGAGTGGCGCTCAGTCGGACTGATCCACGGCAACAGGTTCACACGGACGCCACACGCCAGCAAACGTGTCAGGGGCAGAACACGGTCCTGGTGATGACAAACCCTTCTCCGTCTGTCCCACATTTGGATTTCTGTTGACATGTTGAAAGTCGCCTGCATGTTGGTGTGTGGCAGGCCGCGGCAGCAGCAGGTCTCCCAGGTGCGCAGCTGCTTCTCACTTCTCCGTCAGACGGAGCGGGAGCCTCGGACCGCCTCGAGATGCGTCCTGTGTGACATTTCTCTCGAGGCCTCAATCCGAGAAAATTGTCGCCGGAAATTTGCCTTGTTATGTCTATCAAGATATTTACTCGAGACTTTGGGGTCGTGCTCCTAACCCGGCTCACCGCGTTTCAATCAACATGGCTTCACAGTCTCCACTGGCACAGGGCGAGCAATGCTCAGCATTGCGGGTGTTTTGTTTTCGCTAAAGGTCACATTCAGCCTCATACAAAGAACCTGCAAACGTGTGCTGCACGCGCAAAATGCTGTCAGATATGTCACAACACGCATGCGCGCACGTCCGCAAATCAAAATGTCAAATCACAATGTCAATGGCTCCAACGAAGTTGCGACTAAAATACGGATCGTTTATGAATGAAACAAAAAGCGACACGCGTGTTGTTGTCGAATTGGCAGATGTATCTGGTTTCAGAAAAGAGCACCATCCGGTTTGCAGCGCATTCAGACGCGTCGCACGGCGAGGCGCACGATGCGTCGCCTTCTGCTGCTCGTCTCACGTGAAGAGACGCGAGGCGCCGACTATGAGGCTCAGAATCAGACGGGGCCCGTGCTCCACACTTTCCTTCCTCCTGATACACACGTCAAAAACCGCAGAGCGACAACACTTCGCCGCCAAGGCGTTGAGTTCGCAAGAGGTGCACTTCTGTCGGGCAGTTTTCACACAACTCTGGGGGACGAAAGTCAGTCCTTGTGTTTGTCCACCTGCCTCAATGATAACACGACCTGATGAAGCGATAGGAACATTTTGTTTCAAAACCCATTGTGCGATGAAATGAGCCATCTGATCACCTCCCTAATCAGCCATTCTAATCAGCAACAGTGGCCGTGTTTGATCACAATCCACCATGCCCCGGTAACATTTGTGTGACCACAAATTCTCCACTGTTGCAAATGACGGGTTACCATCTGTTTATCTGCCTCTGTGATGTCCTGTCATGCCCTGTGACCCTTTGAGTTCTGGGCACAGAACCTGTCTGGGCGCAGCCTGAACCTTGCCAGTGTGCTCAATTTACAGAACATCAATTTTTTCCCCTGTTGCTTCTTCTTGGGACTTTCATCGCCCCTGGAAACATCGGCTTCTTGCTCAGCGCTACAAACAGAATTTCACGCTTGGCCATGACAGGTCGTTGACGACGTACGACTTGGATGGAAAGTTTGTCTCTGGGCCCAGTCTTGAACTCCCAGAACTCACACCGAGCAGCACAACTTGCAAACAAATCGCGTCTGCCCGCGTCGAGGTTCCCATTCCTTCGCATCAATGCATCACAGCTCCCATTAGTTATTTCCTGTTGCATACAAAGGAGCTGGTTAACATCTGACTGCATTGTTCCTGCAGAGAGACCCCTCCGTAAATCAAGAGGACTTATCTTCTGCTCTCACTGCGTGTTCTCATTCCAGTCAAGTTCACGCTGGAGTAATTTTTCCGGACATTACCTTTTGTTGATAGTAGTTTCTGGTCAAGAAACGCAAGCGCCTCTGGGTGCGAGAGGAGCGTGTCAGAAACAAGGAACAGGACGCGTCACCGCGTCACTCTGCGGCTTCTCAGCCTCATGACCGGCACCACACCGGCCTCGGAGCTCACACTGCTCACAGTCAAACTTTAGTCTTTTCTTTCTCACGTGCGTCAACAAATCAGTCAGTCGTGTCGACCACTTCCTGTCTGTCGGCGCGGACACACACGAACACGGGAGCTTCACGCGGCACAAATGTTCTGTTCCACGTGCTCATCACCATCGGACACGCCCGCTCGCCCAAAACAAAGAGTTGGCGCAGGAACTAAAAAACAAGGCTGCAAAATGTCGCTTTCAGGCTGACTGGCAAAAAGCATCACGCTTCAGTTGTTTTTTTCCGGATGAGTTGATCAAATTTCGCTCAGCCGTAAACATTTCAAAGAGCGTTGTCTACACAGGGTCTGCTGGGTTTGCCGACACGAGAGAAGCTGAAGCCACACTTCTGTGAGGCGCGATTCAACATCGTCGTCCTTTGGTTGCCTCGGAGATGTACCAACAGGAACCAAGCTGCCAAACAGTCAGAAAGATCCCTTTCCATTCTTCGCAATCAGCAACTCTCACCTTTTTCTCTTCCGGTACAACAACCGAGATTTGTCGAGCTCCACATTTCAGATTTCACGCCGCAGTTTTTTTTGGGCTTGAAACGTATCGACACTTTGGTGCCCCCAGCACGAAAACTTGTGCGTGTTTGGCTTCAAAACCTTCGGGTGCGATCGATTGACACATTGTGTGACATTATTGTGCCTCGAGAGAAGGGGAGGCACACGCTGAGCTGGGAGCCTGGAACCAACCTGCGTGTCAAGGTCTCACCTGAATCACTGAAACAAGACAACACGCGTCGGGAAAACAATCCCAGACATTTGTGTCAGAAACTCCCATTTCAAACCGTTCGCGGGTGTCGCGCATATTTCAGTCTGCTTGTACCCGTCAATCAACAGATGTTGCGACCTCGAACTGGCCGCTGCAGAGGAAGCTTTCTACAACTCTGCGATCACAAAACCTGTCATACGTGCTCGCATCATTGAAGAAATGGGTTCAAAGAGGGTTACACAACACAATCCTCGAACCAAAGGTCTCATAAAGTGATTGTGTAATTTCACGGGAGCCACTTCTCTTCCGTGTGAGAACCCTGTCCTGCCCCACACGCTGCTGACACAGCCCTCGGCTCCGTGGTTCACCAACTTGAGCTGAAGACGGAGAAAAGTGGATTGACCGGGTTGTCACTCGGCCGCCATTAGAGAAACAGGGCTAATCAGCGCTGACAATGTTGACGGAAGCGGCTTCGCAACGCGGCTAATCACGACTCGTCCCGAATACCTGATCCCGACACCGAGCCCTGCGGCGACCCGCTGCCTCGAATCCGCCTCTCTGTGTCTCCGCTGATTCTCCTCTTCACAATGTGCGCCGCACACAGGAACATCGCAGAAATCCAGGTGAAACAATCCGCCGCTGACGACTCCAGGTGCATGCACTGCGCAAAGAAACTGCCGGCGGCCCAAGGTTCATTTGTGAAAATCCAAACACACAGAATGACCTGCAATCGTTCGTGAAGTCAGCCTGACAGTGTAAGGGCGTGTTTTCCCTCACCGCTGTGATTTCCTCTCGAGTCGAGCCTCCCGCATCTTTCCACACTCAGTGTGTCAATCGATGAACGTAACAAAAGGTGTCGGCGCGGCGCTTTCTGGGGCAGAGAGAGCAAACTTCGTCCACAATGAGGCAAAAATCAGCAGCTTTTCTGTCACACAAAATTACCAGAGCAATTGTTTGCAGAAATCAGAAAGAGGAAATGTTTTTTCCTGAAATCAATGTCAATGTTCTCATTTCAACAGATCCTCAACGGCGTGCAGGAGGGCAAACCTCTCAAGCACCCATTCGGCAAGAACGCGTGAACTCAGTGACGAGCAGAACAGTCAAGTGGAACATCAGTGGTCCTGTCATTTGACACCTCTCAGGTGAGCATGTGTCCCACAGACAAAGCCCTCGCCTCTGCACCCCATCGACTCCCCCCCCCCCACCACCGCGCCTTCCGCCCAGGCCGGGGTTCGGCTGGCACGACGTGCTCATTAGACGGGGAGCTTCCCTCTGACCTGCTACACAGCGACACCCGACACAACGGGTCAACACAACTCCATTGATCTGCAGCTCCGACGGTCCGCACCGATGACGCACACAAAGGCCCCCGGTGGACCCCGAACCTCTGGGTGCAGTGCTCCAGGGATTTCTGCTGCCAACAACATTTGTGCTGCACAGACGACACTGGACATTCCGTTCGCTTCTTCACCTCGCAAATGTTCAACAGGACAATTTCTAAGCATTGGCATTGGAAAAGCACATGCTTGACAAATATGTTTTCCGCATGGCAACCCTTTGATACGAGACAAGGGAATTTTCTTTCAGGCCGACATCAATTTAATGCGTGGCATGTGAGCCGCACAAAAGGGAAAGAAAACCCAGTTTTACTTGATACTCAAAGTGACACAAAGCAGCTCCAACGGATTTCCTTCTTGAGGTTACAAACTGCTACAATATGTTCTGTTCAGCCAGGCAAAATAAGAGTCGACAAACGAGTACATGTTCTTTTCTTTTTTCCACCGTAAGAAGCTCGAAACACACCATGCACGCGAAGACTGCGGGAAAATGTGGATGTCTGCGTGCTTTGCAATGGTGTGGGCAAGCTTTCCAGAAAAGTCTTCCAAAGATTGAAATGAGTGCAAGCGGATTGATAATCTTCGGCTTTTCACATTTCAATTGACCAAAGTAACTTTCGCAGTGAACAGTGGACAAAGCGCAGATTCCTATCATTTTTCAGAGAGTGTGGGCGCGAACCAATAAACACACAGAACCTGATCAATGAATTTCCCTCAAAGGGACCCTCCTCGGACAGGCAAGACCCAGATTTATGTATCTCAAATGAAGCAATACTCTGACATGCGTTTGATGGGTCTCATTTGACAGTTACACAGCTGGGGGAGCGGATATTGGGACAGATATAAATCACGGGACACGAATGTCTGACGACGAACAAGATGAGCGGCGCTCACTGCGCGCGCTCTGTCGTCCCCGCTGCTGCAGAACACACCGAGAGCGCTGTCAGTGGTGGTGCGGGCACTGGACAGAAAAGGAAATCAACAAACGGAGCGACCACGGAAGTGAACAGGTGAAGCAAAAACTGAGCGTCGGAGATGATATTTCTGCAGCCGTACGATTCTTGTTGGACTTCCATTGCACAACAGAAATGGGAAACGGGTGCAAGTCACAACTTGACACATTGCGAAGAGAGATACGCTCCGCACCCACCCACCCCCAAAAACAGTCCCTTTCCAGACACGCAAAGCGCTTTGTGTCCTGTTCGTTACTCGTTGTCGCAATACGCTGGTCAATGCTCAGCAGTTTATTGCGAGTTGATGTGTTTTTGTTCCTCAGTTGATGGACTCGGCCTTGGTGGCGTCGTCGCACTCACAAAGTGCACACCCAGTGTCTGAATGGCCCGTGAAAAGTGCGACGTGGAGTGCGCCTGTTTTAGTGGCGTCGAATCGCTGTGTCCACGACAGCATCACGCACCCAAGATGTGACTGGAACAATTCCTCCGCCACTTTGTGGTTCATCACACTTTGTCGCAAAAAAAGGATGTACTAACAAGACAGAACTCCAGCCAGGACGCGCAGAGACCCACGTCCGTCGATTGGATCCACGATAGGGTGGACAGAGTGCAATTTGTGCGAGCTTTGCAGTCCTTCAGGTTTGTTAGTCCGCATGAATGTAATTATATTGACCACCCTCCATACGGATTCCCAGATGACTGATGTTTCCAGACTCCGATAATGCACACCACGCCCGCACTGCCAGAGCCTGCGAGTCTTCTGAGGAGCATGGACGCTGTTGGGAACAGTGCACAGACAAGGGGCCCCTGCTCCAGCAACGAGAAACCCGTGCCAGCAGAAATGGCGTCACGATGCAACGATGTCGAAGGCAGCCAACCAAGTTGTCTTGTTTCAGCACAGCCATCTAAACACACCCTTCGCCATCTAACACGTCGTCGGACATTGACAGGATTCTCAGTTTTCAGTGCAGCACAGCGAACAGCAGCTGTGACGCGAGGCACGCTTCACACGGACCGCCGTGCCGAACAGTGCCGCTTCACTGCCGTATCCATCCTGCCCAATTGATAATGTGAACGAACGTAGGGAGCACACGGGTCTCCTGATTGTATCTGAAGAAATCAAGACCCCCAGCGCCTTATCTGATTTTGAGAAAATTTGGAGTTTCTGGGCTTTTCATTTCTCGCGGCGGACACGGCTCCCCCGCCAGTTGTCCGGGGGGACAATGATGTATCGCGCATTTCTTGGAACGCAGGAAATCTCATTCTGGAAACATACGAGTATCCAGCTGAATTCATGAAAGATTTATCTTTTGGCAGGTCTGTGGTGGCGGTATGGAAGAAACGGACGTCTGGTTGACACCAAATAACATCCATGCAGCAGAGTCAACAAAACAGTCTGAGTTCGGGCATTCGGACTGGGTCCTGGAAACAAACATTTCCTCCCACGCACACCCGACGGAGAAGACACAACCTTGTCGTTCTCGACCACGTACCAGAGGTACGAGCGTACGGACCATCACCAAGACTCGACTCCACACATGAACACTGGAGTTGAGCATTTTGCCGGCGTCACCCTCGACAAAGGCCTGCAGTGGAACGTCCAGTTTTGCACAGTGTCTCCAACTGCTTCTCCCGCATACAAATGCTGGGTTTAGCACCTGACACCATTGTTTTCAACACTAAATCTCCAGCGAGGGGAAGAGGACTTATCTTCTAAGCCCTTTTCCTGCCATCCATTTTAAGCTCCCTGTGTCCACTGGCCGACAGTGACTAAACGTTTTGGTTTTCATGAAGATTTTCAAAGCAAATCCACAGCCGCGGCATCTCCGAAGAATTATGATCGTGTGACGTTTCGGAGAAGGACTCGTCACGTCAGTTTCCCATCTGATCCACACATTTCCGCTCTGCGTTTCCAAACCTGCATCGTTCACTCAATGTGGCATCAAACAAACCCAAGAATGGGTGTTGGCAGGCATCTCAAGCACCGAGATGGGTTGAACTCTGAACTTGCACTGGACTCGCATGCAGCAGTCACAAATCGTGCAAAGCCACACATGCAATTTGTAAATCACATTTTGAACAGGTTTGAACACAGGCGCATCGCAGGTACAACCGCGGGTGGCTTGTTGTTCTGCCCTGCGCATTCGGCGTGGTCGCACGTCGGTGTCGCTCAGATCGCTCCACGTTCCCCTGCATCAGTCCGAGTTCTGCTGTCATTTGTCTTTGCCCAAACTTGCGTACGCTCGTATTTTGTGCAACGTTGGGCAGTATCTAGCTCACCGTGTGCTTGTGTTGCACTGAAGATGTAACTGCATGCCCTTCGTTTTGGCCTCGGCTCCAAAGTACAACAGAGGAGCCCCATTCTGTCCTCTGAGAACTGTGTTTGCGAGGAGAATCAGGAAAACATCAAGAACAGCCTGAACCGAATGCCAGCTCTGTTGGAAAGAAAACATGACAAGCGGGCTGCAGTTCTTTTCGATTGTTTCAAGAAAACCAATCATTTCCGCAATGAAAATCGGAGGGATTATAATTGGCGATCGAAATTACTCGCGAACACTCTCCATATTGCCTCGGCCTGTTCCCCGCGACGGGTTTAATTGCAGTCTTTCATGCGAAGCTGATGATTTCGCTCGTTCCAGCTTCGGCTTCTGTCACAAGCTGTTGAGAACCAGAGAACGAAGAGCCCTTCAGGGTGAGCGACACGTGGCGTCGGCTGTTGAGGAGGCGGGATCTGAGCAACGTGACATTCGTCGGCTCAGGCGTCACGGGAGCCCCACGTGTCGGGTCGGCTCTGCTGTCCTCACACTGGTGCAAAGCAAGACGTGCCCAGTCCCTTCCCCACCAAGCTCCATTCCGATCACTTCGTCCCTCAACTGTTCTCTCTCCCTGAATGACACAATTTTCGTGATTTTATTCAAAAGCGTGCCAGTGGCACTTACGCACTGGGGTTTATCACCCAACTCCTGTTCATGACGATTTTTATCACAATGGGCCAACATTTGTTCCATTTCGGATGTGGTTCTGCGCAACATAATGGTCATTTGGGGTTTCCACAACGGACATGGTCGAGTGGACAGAACCACAAATGTCAACGCACATGGCCGCTTCTCACGAGACAAAATAATAAATAAGCGCTCCCCTGAAAATGCGAAACGACCTGGGAGAGGACAGGCCTCAGCTGGTCTCCTCGGGGAGAAAGAAACTTTTGAGAAGCACCTGGGCAGGGGGGATCGGTCTGGAGCACTGGGCCCAGACGAAGCATGGCTCCTGGAGACGGAGATGGAGACGGGCACCTGGTGGCTTTGAGTGCTGCAGGAGCGGCAATCACGTGTCCCTGTTCAGAGACCAGAGACACAAGCTACTCGCGAGGACACTACACAGCGTCCACACATTCCCTTTTCATTCCAGGTCCAGAAACAAAGATCCAGATTCGTGTGACCCTCAAGCGGTGTCGACTGCCTTCTGGGTAAAACCGTTGCCGTGGTGTTGCAGCGCGCTGTCACTATTGTGAGACTCCCTGACCCCGTCAATGGAAGCCTTGGAATGAACGTTCCCCGAATTACATCACAGTCACCGAGCCCGTACACCCTATCTCTGCTCGCCTGTTGCATACAAAGGAGCTGGTTAACATCTGACTGCATTGTTCCTGCACCGGGACCCGTCCGTAAATTTCCGCCGCAGCGACACGACTTATCTCGAGCTCGTTCTGTCGCCGGAGCGACGCGCGGGCTGCAGCCGGACGGACTCAGCGCTCCAGATTTGGGTCTGAACCGGCCCAGCCACAGGTGCACCAACCAGAACACATTTCGTTTCGACAAGGTTGAAGTATTTTCTTTCAAAATACACGCTCGAAGCCCCAAGTCCAGAAGAAGTTGGCCGTTGGTCGCTACCTGCACGCTCCGCGCAGCGGAGGCACGTGGAGGGGGAGAGCGACGCCTCCGCCCTGCGCTCTGCGCGCCGACTAATCCCCCCGTTCCTTTTTTAGACTCGTTTAGTCCCGTTTTGCGAACGCGCCGTCCCGTCCGGAAAGGACTCGGCGGAGCTGAATAAGCGCGAGTTAAGGCGCGGGATTTGAAGGTAATCTGCCGACATCAGCGCGTAAATCACAAGTGAAAAGAGCTGCGCATCCGAGTAGAAGAGCGATAGGTCTGCGTCTCGGCGCGGGTCGGCGCGCAGGACACCCGCTCCTCACTGCTTTTCGTGCGCAAAGCTCCTGATTACTCTTGAAACTGTCATAAAGGACGAAAGCGCAATTCATCAAACCTAATCGTGATTAAAATCTTCATGTTTCTTTCGCGCAGATTCGATTGTGAGCTTCGAGTCTCGAGGTCGTTGCGAAGTGGTCGCGCTCGAGACAGATTCGAGGTGCTGCTGCACACTGACTCTCCGACCTTTTCCTCCTTTCTTGTCTCAACATTTCGGGAGGCAACGTCGGCAACAGTTGCACGATCACACAATGAACGTCTCGAAGAGGTTCAAACAAAAGCAACACTCACCTGATGCGCACAAGTCTGAAGCAGCGCCGCGGTGTTGGTCCGACAGGTCCCCTCGGGTCGCGCGCCGCCGCTCGATATTCGCCCCGCTCCCGTCAGCCTCACCTGCAGCACAATTATCAACAGCTATCGTAATTGCCATGGGAATACTCCAAACATCGTCCACTCCGAGAGTTGCTGCTTTCCGCCCAACTTCATTTGCACACAGCGAGGAATTCACGGACGAAACGGGCCTCACTTGATGCTCCAGGACGGGAGGATGTTTTCACAGGGTCGGGTTTGTCCCTTTCACGGTCGAGGCTGTGAAGCGCAACAAACCGTTATTGGCGGCTATTGGCATCAGGGACAAACGGTGTCAATTTTGGGCTGAATGAATCAGCCGCCGCAGCCGCCTGCGTGCGCGCGCGTGTCTCGAGATGCGAACTTGGATAGCGTTTTTCCATTTCACATTCCCACGAGACCAGAAACTCTGCATTTTTCACAACTATTTTATTCTGTATCAAAAGTGGACTGGAACTTGGTGACAACTAAATTCTTGTGCGGAGAATCAAGACACGCCATTCAACTTGTCATTTCTCTGCAATAGTTCCAACAGGACTTGACACGGTTCCCGTGGCAGACATTCGTTGCTCGCGTTTCCCGTGGTATCTCTGTTCCTTGCAAAATCACACAAAGCAGGCGATTGTGATGAAGTCTCGTCGCTTCCACAATCTGTGCACAAAATCTCGCTCTTAACGACCAAAGAGAGCCGGCATGCCAGAGACTCAACAGATTACAATAAACCTCCCATGTTTTAGTGTTGAGCTCCACTCCCTGAAAGCAATTCATTCAGCGAGCACTTAGTGCATGAAAGAAACATAGGGTGATTATTGTAAGCCTTATTGTAATGGGACATCATTGATTGGCGCAGTCCCCAGTCGTCCGCACCACGCGGGACGCTCTCATCCGCACGAGGAACTTGTGGTCAGACCAAGTCGTGCGAAAATCTGCCCAAAAATTGGCAGCAAAGCCCCTAAATCTGCGCACAGGTTTGCTGGTTTGTAGTGTCCATGTTTCAAGACTGTTGTCACAGAACTGAAAAGCATCGAGGTGGATTTGCCTCAAGCAGCGACAGATTCATCTAACCGCTCAAGAGGTGTGTGATTTGTTTCCAGCCAAGTTCGCACGAAAAACGTGCATGGGCAAACAAGACGTCAAATCACATTGATCCGTCCTCAAGGCACGGAACTAAGTTTGGCAACACAAAAGTGTGTGGCGTCGGACTCGCCCAGTTGACTCGCAGTGTTTCTCTGCAGAAACTGAACACGCTCTCTCCTAGCTCCTGTGACACGACACATGTCGTGCAGCCACAGGTCCGCGTCGTTCAAATCTGGATTTAGGTCCGTCCGAATTTTCTGGTCGCTTGCCTTACAATCCAGAAAAATCCAAAACTTCACAAATTTGAAGCTGCAGAAGCAGGTCAGGGTCAAATGTAGGTCACTGCAGTGAGTAATCAGGACTAATTCACTTCAACAACAAGTACCTACAGGGGAGGTCCCGTCAAAGCCACTTATCCTGTCAATCAATGTCGAGAAATGTCTGAGTTGAAAAGAACAGCGGCATTCTGACAGCCAGAAGCCCTCATTAAAGTTATCATTTTCTCGCGGCACTACAGCGAGGGTGACACTCCACTCTGATGGGCCACGCGTGAGTTCATTGATTGTCGACGAATGCGACTTCTACAAAAGGACAGCGAAGTGCCACCGACATGCAAACTACAGAGGCTGACAAGAGAAGTTCATTGATTGGGTTGGAAAGGCCGAATTAAATCGACACTGAAGCTTGGGAGTGCGAAAATAAAGTCAAGCAACTGTAGCTTGCAGTAAAAGAGTTTGACCCAACGAAGTGTCGGTGTGGTCAGCGGAGCAAAATTGTTGTGCCAAGAACTGCACAACACAAGGAAACAGTTTTTAGGTGATCTGAGGAGGTTGCGCTGTTTGAGGGAGCTCAATTTTTGAGTGACCCAAACGGGGCGACCAAAACAAATCGCCTACAGGCAGCATCTGCTAAGAGTATGTGTACACCTGTTTCATGGTCAAGATGAGGATCAATTTAGGATCTTTCAGGCTTGTTTGGTTCAATTTGGGTTCAGGATAATGCATGAGGAAGGAAGTTTGCATTTTGGGTTCTTTAGGTCAAAAAGTTCAAATTTGGAAAGTACAAATATTTGGTGAAAGAAGTTTCTTGATGAAATGTAGTCTATTGTATGGGTGTTTGAATGGCAATATTCAATTTTTGATCTTTGATTTGATTTTTGAAAATTTTGACATGGTTTTGATGTGGGGCCAAAGTTTTGGTATTAATTTGGGATTTTAGAAAAGTGTTCAAATTGCATATTTGGTAAAAGATTTTGGCAAGCTTCAAGTACAATTTGGTGACAAGTTTCAAAAAACAGATAACTTGGGTGCATTCTAAGTGATAAAAATTATTTCAATATTTGTTGAAATTGCTAACATCTGCTTATTTGTATTTTGGTCACTGTGTTTAGGTCACTGTATTCAGGTCAATGTGTTCAGGTTGCTGCGTTTACGTTGCCATGTTTACAGAACGCGTGCGGCAGTTTCTATTGTTTTTGCCATTCAGTAACCCATGTGAATTGAACTGTCTGAACACCATGGCAAATTCAATGAGGTGTGACAAACTGTGAAAAGTTGTATTCTGCAAAAGTCACCCTTTAACAAAAAACTGACAAAGAAGACTGTCATGCCTCATTAATTTTATCTTGTTCTGTAAGTAGGTTATGGAACTTGACTCAACTTTTCACACTCCATTACTGAACTCAAATTGGTTACTGAACGAGTGCTGTGCACTCGTTCAGTAACCATTTTCGTTCAGTAATCCATGTGAAAAGTCTCGTCAGCGTTCAATAACCTATACTTAGGTCACTGTGTTTGGGTCACTTTGTTTGGGTTGTTTTTTTAAGGTCACTGTGTTCAGGTCGCTTACATGGTTTCACAAATCACCACGAGCTCCATGGAGCTATTTTTTGAGTTGAGACAAACCCCACCGTAACAGATGTGCGCAAAGCGGAGATCCCCGCCACACGCCCCAGCTGAATCCTCGCGTCACCGGAGAATCCGGAGAGACGAGCCTGACAATGATTCTTCCAAATGGCGCCCTTCAATCGGCGGAGCTTTCACTCAACATGACATCAATTATTGTTGCGTGTTCGGATTCTGCCAAAGCCATGAGCGACAACAGCACCTTTTCTTCCACTGCCCTATTCGTCACGTGGCCTGACTGCACCCCATCCTGCCGTGGCTTGTGCGAAGCCCCTTCAGGGCAGAACACCCAGTGGTAGTGCGGTACAGGCAAGGCTGGGCAGAGGTCCCAATGCCAAACCCTCCTCCCCCTGCATGCCTAACTCCCTCCCCCTGCAGGCCCCCTCCCTCCACATGACCCCCTGTGTAAGCACCCACCTGGATGATGACTTCCAATGAAGACAGAGAAAATATCTTTGGCTCATGTGAAAGGTCTTTGAAAGCACTTTTGGAAAAAAAAAATTGGTTGCTGGGGTCACTCATCCCAGCAACCACAAGTGTAAAAAGGTCAAAAAATCAAGAAATAGCTCTATTCATGCCCCCTACAGATGATGACTTGTGATAAACAGTTGAGCAAAGATCTTAGGTTTGTATGAAAGGTCTTTGAAAGCACTTTTGGAAAAAAAATTGGTTGCAAGAGTAACTTTACACTTGCAAACACAAGTGCAAAAAGGTCAAAAATCAAGAAATAACTGTTGTTACCACATTATTCAAGTCAAAATAAGATGTTCCATACTGAAGTGCAAACAAGTCCAAAATTCCAAAATGGTATCCAAAGTAACCACTCCAGTAACAAGATAAAAATTGCTGTATCTCAGCTTCCAGCTTTGGTTTTTTGATTCATATATGAAAGGTGCTTGAAAGTACTTTTTAACATTTACAACTTGGTTGCCAGGTGCCAGGCAAACTTTTCCCCAGCAACTGGTTTTCTGCTTCATAGCAGCTACCCCAGTGATGGGTTCTATCTCAGCTTTCAATTGGTATTCAAAAGTCTAAAAATCAGCTGTATTGCAACCACCCCAGCAACCAGATGTAAATAGCTGCTTCCAAGCTTCTCAGTCAGATAAAAGCTTTCATATGAAAGGCTTTTGAAAGCACCCACTTTGTGGATCTTACACTTTAGTTTGCCAGGTAGCTTTCCCCAGCAACCACAAAAAACAACATTGTCAAAAAGTAAGAAATAGCTGTTTTGGGCATGATTTTCAAACAACAAGGCATTTGAGTATCAGAACATAATGCTGAAGTACAAATAAGTCCACAAAATTTGGCTCAAAAGCAACCACCCTGGCAACCAGATGCAAATAGCTTGGTCATCAGCTTGTAATCGAGATAGAGCTTGTACATTAGGTTCAATGAAAGGTCTTTGAAAGCACTGTATGGATCTTACAGTTTGGTTGCAAAGGGAAGCTTTTCAACTACAAGTACAAAAAGGTCAAAAATCAAGAAACACTGAAGTACAAATGAGTCCAAAATTCAAAATTTGAGTCCATGGCAACCACCTGAGTAAAAGGCTATATCTCAGCTTCTGATTGAGTTTGAGCTTTGATAGCTGGTTCAATAACGACGCATCAGAGGGACTTTGCACTGCAGTTGCCTTGAGCACTGCGTCTCTTGTTCGAGAACAGAATTCTGACACGCCAGGAGACCACTTCGAGTGCGAACATCACAAGGCAGAAGATCGGGTTCCAACGAACTAACTTTCAAGCTATGGCAGATCAATTTGATCATGAAAACAACTTTCCTCGGGGTTGGGGTGCCTCAACCTGTGAAGCCTTGACAGCTCAACATGCAGGTTCTCTGCTGGATAGACCTTTCAACTTATCCCAAAGACCTGACCCTGAAGCAGCCATGTTGAAGAGAATTGTTCTCCTTCAAATTTGACTCATTTCAGCCTGAGACAAAGCTATTTTCTTTGGTGCTATAGGTCAGTAAATATCTTGTGAATTGTCCTCAACATGATAATCTCAGATAAATCAGCTCCTCTACCTTCTCTGATTTTGCCTTGAACCATGTGCATGCTTGACAGAAGCTTTTGTCTTTTCACAAACAGTGGCACTCTTGAACTGTGTCAACCTAACATCGCGTCCCCACTACAAGCCTTTTCCTGCAGCTGTTCTTTCTGAGCTTCTACCCATCACATGGCAACAGCAGTGAATTCCAGCGCCGCAAGGTTGAACTGTTGTGCGACTTGGAGTGTCCTTCAACATTTGGAACAGCAAATCGAGTGCGAGACAAAAGGAGTCGGGCGGTCCGTCTGACTCCGCCCCGGCCTCCTTCGTGCCGGGCCAAGATCTACATTACTTGGCAACTCACCGAGGAAATCATAACTTCCACCTGAACGATTTCATCTGCCATTCAATCGACATGCCACGGAGAAACCGCTGACCACTAAATCAATAGGAATTATCATCATTTCGGCGCTGTAGGTCTGGACGCAAATGAGGCGTGCGCCGACAACTGCATTTGGAGTCAATGGATTTTTTTGACATTGTTCGAGCGATGAAAGCTTTTGGGGACAGACGGCAGAATGGGTTCTACTCGGACATCAGGCTCATATCGGACGCAAATGCTGGAAAAGATTGAAAGACGATATTTCTTCTTTTCGCTTGAGCATTGTACCCTGAGACCAAGTGGTCAAGCTGGAACCAAAAGGTATGACCTGCCAATGCCCCATACCCTCCACACCCCAGCACACGCCCAGTGAGTCAGCACACCAGGGCAGGGACTGGACCCACTGGGAGCTCAACCCACTTGGGGAGAACAGAGCCGCCGGACGAAACTCCACAGCGCCCAACATCAACGACGCCTCAATTTGGGGCGGAATCTGAGACGCTTTGGTGCTCGGATTTCCGACGTCGAACTGAGCGTGAGCGATTTGCGATGTCGCATTTCAAATTCAATTCGGCTGCGACAATCGGGTTTGGAGCGCCGCTGGAAGAAGCCCCGGTCGCGGCGCTCCCGCTGGACCCACTGACGCAACAAATGCGCCACGTTCGGACGGCCATTCCAACAAGAAGCAGTGCTCAAGGCAACTGCAGTGCGAAGTCCCTTGTGGCATCGGTAATGTACTCAATTCTTCCTTGTTTGTCAATTCTTCCATATCCTCCTTGTCTTCCACCAGTCATGCTATCTGCAGGGGAGGTCCAGCTATAGGGGGGGGGGGTTCAGGCAGGGGAGGGGGTTTGGGCAGGGGAGGGGGTTTGGGCAGGGGAGGGGGTAGGGAGGAGCGGGCAGGGGATATTTCATCCACCTTGCCATACACTGCACTACCACATGGTGCTTCGCCCTAAAGGGACTTCGCACAATGACGCGCCGCTCCACAGCGCACCGCGCACTGACCACGTCGCGCTGCGTGCTTTCGCTCCTCACCTGCTCCACGATTCAACCATCGCTTTCCCACAACATTCCAGCAAAGCTCGAGGCGACCAACATGCACTGTTATCCTGTCATACCAAAGTTATTAAAGTCATAAAAGTTGCAGATAAAACAGGTTTCCCCGGGGGCACACGCTTCCCATCCTCGTGCGTCTATTTGGTAATTGCCGTTGAGTTCATCACGCAGATCAGTCTCTCTCCTCCTCTCCTTCATTTCCACGCGGGCGGGGCAGGACGATCGGTGTCGGAAAAATTTGACATGCAGCAAGAACACTTGTCAGTTCCTGGCGCTGTTCTTCTTACATCCCGGAATCCGAGAAGACAGTGATTCTCGGGTCGTGAGAGCGTAAAAAGAACAGTGTGTTCTTGTCTCAGGATAGAAGGGAAGGTCCAAGAATCTGAGAGGGGTGGGGTGCTCTCGGATTCTGGGTCCAGACCCTCGGATCCCGGGACTTCTCGGGTGCAAGTAGAATAGCATCAGTGTAGAAATGTGCCGCAAGGGAACCAAGACCTGATTCTGTTTTCATGCATTGCGAGGGCTGTTTCACCACCACCTTTCGTAGCTTGGGTTCCATTCGATAGGCAACGTCCTGCTCAGTTCTGCGTTTGTACGCATTGCGCTGCAATTCTCCGCGTTGGCTCAAAAAGAACAAAATTCTGCCTTTCGCTGTGTTGGTTGAAAAAAATCCAGTTGGTATGGTGAATTCAGTCCCATCACCAGCTGGTGTGGTGAACCAAACCCCAGGTAAATTTGGTACCACCAGTTAGTGTGACCCCACCAGTTTGGTGTGGTAGATCTGGCCCCACTGGGTGGTGTGAAACCAAAAAGACAATCAGCACCTGGTGAGAAATTCAAGGTGAAAGGTTGGGTGCGTTTGTTCTTGGGCGCGACTTACACATGTATGGGATACGGTACACCAACAGTCAATGGATCGAATTTTCCACAAAAACCCAAGTACTGCACACAGTTCGGTTGATGTGACAAGTCCCTTCAGGCAATGTGATGGTCAGCATATTTTCTTCTGTTCATTCTTAGAAGTGTATCTGTCCTGGTTGTCATTGAAAAGGATGTCAAAGTTGTCAAAAGCATGCTCCCTTGTTGCTGGAAGAGGCAGGCTTTTCACTTGCAGGAACATACACACTGTTCTGATGCTTCTGCATTTTGTGATTCATCATGGCAAACAGGGTTACCAAGTGAAAATTTTGGGATCAGCAGATCCTTCTTGTTTATCTACTCAACTTTCTGCCCCCATCCTTCTGAGGCTCATAAGTTGTGTATACATGAGACAGTGCAAAAAAGAACAACCTCATTTTGCAGCTCACAGTGATGGAAGATTTGACAAATTCCTCAATTGATGTGAGCCAAGCAGGAAATGCGCCTGATGCCACATGTCAGATTTGTGGGTTCCTAGTTGTGATGAAGTTGCAACTTTAGCCGGTGCGCACATGAGCAAAAGCAACTTGCTGAAGCCTTTTCATGATGATGGAGACTTGACGAAGGCACAGCACAGATTCACCTGCGTGCACTCGTCCATCGGGAGCATTGTTGTGCGATGTCCCTTAAGGGAAGAGCACTTTGCGGTGTGCCAAAAAAATTTTTTGTATACATGCCACTTTGGGGAAGATGTCCCATCCTGTCCCGTCCTGTCCTGTCCACCCCCCCCCGTGGAGGGCTATTGGTGGCCTATCTCAGCAACCGCTGAAGGTACAGACTTGATCTAGGGCTCATTGGAAAGGTCTTTGAATCCACATTTCAAATTTTGAAAAATGGTATCTCCATGGCAACCTCCCTAGCCACCAGATGCAAAACTTCTTGGCAACCAGATGTAAATGGCCAAATCTCAGGTTCTTTTCA
>JAAUXT010010165.1_pt1 | contig 17888 bp, 18 predicted proteins | sample 7278171 | NCBI WGS metagenome assembly JAAUXT01 (sample SAMN14350112, study PRJNA611818) | marine sediment metagenome | isolation source: surface marine sediment (1.8m) | place: French Polynesia: Moorea | collected 2018-08
CCAAATTGTGAATGTTGAGTGAAAAAGTAAGAATTTTTGACAAAACAAAGTGAGCAAAATCAGAGTGAGTGAAATCAGAGTGAGCAAAATCAGAGTGAGCGAAATCAGAGTGAGCGAAATTAGAGGGAGCGAAATCAGAGGGAGCAAAATCAGAGGGAGCGAAATCAGAGTGAGCGAAATCAGAATTTCCTCAAATCACCGTGAGCTCCATGGAGCTATTTTTTTCATTTGTGGTGGGGAGTGCAATAAAGCAAACCGAATTTTTGACCCGAATGAACGACTCGAATGAGCACCGCGAGACCCAAGGGCATATTTGTTGTGGTAACAAAAGTATGCTCGACGTCTCCAATTGTCCAAGTGTTTTGTTGTCAGAAATGTCTTTTCATGTAAATGGTGGACACACTGTGCAGTATGCGACCACCCCATTCCCCGAGTTGGACTTTTTTGCACACTAGTCCAGCTGAACTGAGATCACGCACCTTTGAAATCATCTTTGTGAAACCATTGGTCAACTTGCACTGAAGATTGCTGAAGAGGATATACGCACTGTGCTGTGTGAAACACAGGAACCGAACAGCCTATATCACCCTCCAATCTTTGTCCTGTGCAGTGGTATAGGACTGACAGCAATGATCAGGTACATCAAACACTGTATCAGAAGGAAACAGCTGAATACCTGCATTGTGTCTGAACAGTTGTTTGATTGGCTGGGGATTTTAAGCTGTGCCCACAAGAAAAACTGGGAACAAGTGTGTTCCAGAGGTTCATCCTTTGAAACAAGGATCTCTGTTCTGGTGTTCCGTGCTGCGATGTGATGTGGATGTGATGCGAAAGGTCTTTGGCCACCATGGAAAGCAAGTCCCCCCCACACACGCACACGCACACAAAGACTCGTATTTTGAAACAACATGAGCAACGGATAGAAATGAAACCTGCCACCTTGGAAATCAGCAGACAGCTTTACTGGAGTGTAAGATTGGCTCTTTCAATTGGAAGAGCTGGCATCCTTGTATCGCTGCTTATCTCCATGATCATGGGATATTTGAACCGGACCATACGAGGCTCTCTGTAATTGTTTTCTACCGCCCATCTTTCTCATGAAAGTTTCCCTTGCCCACGATAAAACTTGCAAGACCTTTGAGTCAAATTGGTCAGTTCAGTTTACTTCGTGACTGATGTTCCCAACAACTGCTTCTTTCGTGATGAAATCTCGTACCTGAAACCAACATGTCAACCTGAGATGTGAAACACCAGTTTGATCCTCGAACGAAGAGTCTGCGTGGTTATTCCTTTTTTTCTTTTGTGCAGTGTGTTTTCGTTGAACATCGTCAATCCCACTGGTTGGAAAAAGCAGACGACACCTAATTCTTTTCGAATGCTTCTTGTCAGAATTTCTTCGCGTTGAAATTCACGTGGAAATTTACTCTCTTTCTCTAGAAATCCCGATGATTAAAAGACGATGCAAGAAGTAGCTCACGGAATGAAACGTTGCTGATTGATTTCATTACGCATTTTAGAGAGTAATTTGACACATGAGTGCTGCTATTCATCTCTGTTTGGTTAGGAGCCGGCGGTTAGCGGGTGGAAGGGAGCTGTTCTATTGGATTTAATGGCAATGAATTTGTTTTTGTTGGGACCTCTGGCTCGAGCAGCATTTCCCCAGATGAGAGTAACTCATCTTTCTCCTCGCAGTCTGAGCGATGAAGTTGTCCTGAAAACGAGAACTTTATGATGTGACGACCCTTCACATCTGCGATGTGCACATTGATCGAAATTTCATTTTGCACAATTCTGCGCGATTCGTTTGTTTTTATTCTGTTTTGATTCTCAATCTGGAGAAAATATTGCCTCGGTCGCCTGGGGGTGTCCTCCCAGGACCAAGCCTCAGTAAGAACAGACAGCCACGGGAAAAGGATAAACCTGCGCACCAAAGTATCAACAGCGCCGCCAGTTATGGAACCAGGACTAATTATCCTCGCCCAGTGTCTGTTGGGATGCAATTACGAAATGCAATGTTATTAATAGGGATGCACCGTAGCTGGCAAATTCTGAAGACATACCCTCTGGCTGTTGTTTCGACAGGAATAAAAGAGTGGAGGACGATGACAAATGAATCTGTGCGCGGGCTTTGTTTCAGCGCTTCATTTCCGCGGCCGTGCAGCTGTAATTACCTGATGATTTTCTGCTACATGTTTCTTGCATTCAGACAGGGTGTTACACATAAAATCATCAAACTCATAATTCGTCCTTTTGTTTTGCTTCATGGTTTGAACACGCAAGAAAAAGGTGACTTTTCCTTGTCTTGCTCAGACACAAGCCTGAGAGGAAAAACCTTTGTAAGAAACATCCATTGGTCGATTATGACTACAATCAAAACTGCAAATAAATTCAAGTGTTTGCTTTTCTTTTCAGGTCCGGATTTCTGGGGCTTAGTGAATCCGGAGTGGGCTCTGTGCAGCCGAGGCAAAAGACAATCCCCCATAAATATTGAGCCGCGCTCGTTGCTGTACGATCCACATCTCAAACATGTTCATCTCGACAAGCACAGGGTAAGCGCATTCTCATGCTTCCACACAATCAAAATGTCCGCAGTTTCCATGTGATTGCTTTGGTTTGAACGAAATCCCTCTTCCAAAGCAAACCCCCCTAAAGAAAAAAAGATTTTTCCCAAGAAGAGGCAAGGTGACTTGCTGCTATTTTCACTACACAACATTTCCCAGACTATTTTCTGCAGCACTGTGCCAAGAATTATCAATCAGAAGTCAGTATTCGTTGCCGAATGCTGTTCAACAAAGAATTTCACCAACGAGGATGTGAAGAAAATGCAGTCTCGCCTTTTCTTCAATTACTTCATGACAGGGTGCGATTGGTTGACAAAAGAAACCTTCTGCAAGGGACCATTGAGACAGTTGCATGCCAGGCCCGGGCCTACGTCAAGTCATGCAAAGCCATCTGATTTGAAATTAGGGAATCATGACAAATTACAGGGCTCTTTCATGGCACATTGTCCTGTAATAGGAAAGGTTACAGCAGATTCACCTCAGTGTTCCAGGTCTTCTCTGAACTGAGGCTTTCTCAACTGTCTTCCTCTTTTCTCTTCTCTTTCGGTGCTGCTGTGGACTTTTAAAAGAAACAGCAATGATTGAAGGGAGATTCCGACAGGGATTTGCTTGGCCTCCAGATCCTTATGATAGCTTATTTCAAGTAATCACGAGGGGTTTCTTCACAGAAACCTAACTCAATAAGCTGTCTGCTTGCACGACAGCGAGCAAGGTCAAAGCGCAACTCTTGAGTCCTTTTCAACTGAAGGTTTCTGCTCTTTCTTGCGGTCCTGAGGGTCGTTTGTTGCTGGATGTGAACAGTTTTCATTGACATTGTTTTGTACTTTGAACGAATTAGGATCTCAACATTCAAGAAGATGAAACATGCAGAGAAGCTGGAGGAGTCTCGCACAATGTAGTTTCAGGTTACTTTCCATGAAAGGAATTCTCGGGTGATGCCAAAACAGGCGCAGATTCTGTCGTCCCGACTTCTCCTCGGCACAAAACGATAAGCAAGTGACAGATGATGTGATTTCCCCCATCCTCTACAAGTTTTCACAATTTCCTGCCACGAGTCTTTATGATCTGACGACATTGGGCTCGTTCCAGGGGTCTATCCACATCAAGGAAAGAGGTTATCACTCCGCCACCTTCCTCGTACATCATATCTTCCTCAAGAGAAGGTCCTTTTGTGCGGGAAGTATTATGTTCTACCCCTTTCGACTTTGAAGAGAGTATCATTTAACCTGTCAGGACTATGATGAGCAATATTGCCGTGCAAACAATTTGAATTTGATGTCATTTGTGCCTCAGGCAGGATCCATCATGTCAGTTTGTACAAGTCGATTGATTTTGGTCATTCTCAATTTTCTCTGCGTGGTTTTGGTAGGGAAACGCGCTCGAGAAACATGGTGGCAGACAAGGAAGCTGAGCCTTCAATGCAGCCTTTTATGATCACAATTCAGCTTCCGCTGACAGCAAATTCTACTTTATCAAGCAGCAAACGGAACAGCGGGAGATTGCACATTGAAAATCTGGGGCTACATTTACAGTCAGTCAACCCAGATGAAATGTTGACACGTGGCTTTTGCTTTGAAAATGACCCGTTACTTTCTTCGACTCTGAAATGACATGTTTCACAAAGTAATCGCCACCACCCACGCCCACAAATGCGTCGTGCGAAGCAATTGTGAGACCGACAGAGGAAAGAACCCGCCTGATAGGTCAACAAGATTTTTCTGCGCCTTCGTGGTGTCCTGCAAAGAAAACTCCAGAACCAATAGAATCTGTTTGAAAGGAATATGTTCATTCAGCTCAAGCAGCAGGAAATAAGAACTTTCTTCGGTGTACGGCACGGAAAATGGATTTCTTTTTGGCCCTCTCGAGCTGCGTTCTTTCTTTCTTGCCCAAAGTGCGTTGGATCTAGAATTTCATCCGCATTTGCGCAAAAGTACTGAGATGGGAAAAAGCAGAGAAAACAACGTTTTGCTGAGGCACAATGGTGTGAACATTTTTTGCCGAAGCATCCCAGTGAGCCGGGTGTGTCCTGGCAGAAGTCTCCCCATTTTTTGAACAGCGAGAGCACTTTATTTATTTTCTGGCTGTGTTGCCGATTTCGTGTCGTTTTTCTTTCCTGCCTGCATCAAACCGCGGTTTCTCTCTGACGCCTGCATAGCTGGGGATTATTTTTCTCTCTCACTCAGGTGGGCGGGGTACTGATGAACTCGGGACACGACGTGAAGATCGTGCTCGACGACCCGAGCCCGCACATCCTCAACATCACAGGCGGCCCGCTCTCCTACAAGTACCGCGTCGCCGAGATCATCTTCCACTTCGGCAGCATCGACTCGCTCGGCTCCGAACACACCATCGACGGCCAGTCCTTCCCAGCAGAGGTGCGCCTTTCATTCCGAGGGACAGTCTTGAGTGTGAACCTGGTGGTGGGGACAAGATACTCTCCATACTAACACGCGCGTCCCTGGCACAATTTGCTACCGAGGCCGAGGCAGTGAGTGCAAGTCCGTTGTTTCAGGGGACTTTTCGTCTCCTGCTGCAGATCAGCACTGAATTATCTGATGATCGTCCAGTGGAGCCAGAAAGTGACTCCAGCCAGGAAGAGAAAAGGCCCTGACCTGTGCCCGTGCAACTTGATGTCCTTCATATCGTCCATCCGATGCATGTGGTTCCTTTCTGCCCTTATCTGCAAATGGTAACTGTCGAAGAGGAAAACGTCCTGCGGATAGACTTTCTTTTGTTATGCAAAAATTCGGTGTCCCTTTGTGTTGCTCTCCCTGCACTCACTGTTCAGCATTCAGGAATGAGCGTTTCTGAATCGAACCTGCACTGATTGTTGCCCACATCTCGGATTCCTCCAGCCACCTCCCCGTCACTTTGCGCGCCTGCACCGGGACTACCCAATCAAACTGCCACTGATTCCCTGCCATTATGTCCTCAACAACAAGCCCTTTAATGTGCTAATGATGTACGCCTGTGGTGAGAAAATGGACCCTGCAGCATGTGACTAGAAGTTTGCCGAGCCTAATTCTTCCTTGTTAGCCTTTGATCTGCCATGACTGACGACGTAAAGTATTTGACCTGAGGAAGTCTGACGCTGTTTGCAGCTGCAGTTTGATGCAGATGCCGTATGTCGCAAGAGTTTAATTGCCCAGACAGCTTTGGCCTGGTGTGTTTCGCGGTGATAAATGCCCGTACATGGATGTTTCCCATGTGTTGCCCCAGGAAGGAAAACAAGCTTGTGCTTGCACGGGTCCATTTCTGGCACTGCTGATTGAGTGGGCTTGATCCCTCGTCTGCAATGCATCAATGTATCTCGTTCCCTCGCTGCGTTCTGGAAAGTGTGTTTTGAGACAAAACTTGAGCAACATATTTGGAGAGTTTGCGCAATGAGTGACAGAAAATTGTTCGACTTCGGATCTCTGCCGCGTGTCTGTGCCTCTTTTGCCATTTATCACATTTTGAGCAGGTGGCACAACCACCACGACAAATCTGTTCGGGTAGGTCTACTCCAACATTTCTGCCGCGACTGGAACAGCGGACGACTCATGCGCCTGATGTCCCGATTTCCCCTTGAAACCTGCAGATCCGAAACAACTTTGTGTGCAGAAAAAGCCAATACCATCAGAGTAGATTCTGCCCTTGTTAGCAACATGGTCACGTCCCGTGGACTATTTTGGACGGACAATTTTCGCCTAATTGACAAAGATTTTCACTTCAGTTACTCCATTTATGATTGATTTGGGGTTCATCAGGTTCTGACCCAACAACTAAAGGGAAAGGCATGGCAGGGCAACTTCTAACTCTGTCGTCAAATCTGACACTTTTTCTTGCCAAAAACTTAAACCTTGCCAAAGTGTGTATGAAGAGCAGAAATCTCCACACACATCCGCAACCTCCCGCACATCCACCATCGAGCGGGTCAACCAAACAGATTGGTGTTGACCCAGACTATTTCGGTCTCCGAGGTATTCAATTTTCGTCTGTGATCATCGGACAAGGGCCAGATTCAGAGTGACTGGATGGGTTTGCTGTAACTCACGGATGTTTGAAAGACGTTTCCACTGTTGTTTCAGATTCAGATCCTGGGGTACAACACGGACATTTATGGAAATTTAACACAGGCGACTTACTCCAGCTACGGCTTGGTCATGATTGCAGTTTTGGTGCAAGTAAGTTACTCAAGCCACGTTCTTCTTCTTCGGGCAATTCATTCTTGTAATGAAGAGATGTTCAGGAAACAAAAGGGTGACGAATTCGTTCACAATGCAGCATCTGAAACCAGACGATGCGAGAAAATAACTTGCCCTCTATCCGGACCACATGAGCTGCAATTTGGGAGCGACATCGAACCTGGTCCAGAATCTGAATGAGACTGAACCTTCTCGTTAGTCCAGAGATCTAAAATATTTTGAATAGTCTCTCCAGGTAAATCCGGGCATTTTACACCGTGTGGGAACCAATAGCTGAATGGTAAAACGCTACGGCGACATTTATCGCTCCAGCGGTTCAATTCGGTGTCAAGTGTCGCGTTTGGCAATTCCAAGTTGCGAGCTGGATCTGTCCGTGCAGCAATCACATTCGAGGGAGTGTCCTATGTACCTGGGTTTGTAGACAATACCAAGTGGAATGACACCGGAGGCCAAGGGTGACAAGCTTCCTGATTTAATGAGGCTGGATTAGGGCCTGCCTTTGCAGATAAGCCCAGCTCCATCACAAGGGGGATTGTTGCTTCCCTAATTTATAGCGGCTCGGCAACGCGGTGGCAGCTCCATAGGCATATCACACATGACTATTTAAAGCATCATTGCCATAAAATTGGAGTGAATTCCAATAATGCGACATGCTCTCTCGAGAAGAAAATTTTGTTGTAAATCCAGGGTTTCTTCGATTCATTGTGGAATGGGATGTTTGTTCGCCACATCCAGGAACCTTCTCTCAGAAACACGTTTTGGTACAGCAATGCCATCTGGTTGGTCTTTTTTATCCGGTTCAACGATTTGCCAAATCATGACACCTTCGTTGTGACAAACTTGTGATTTGAAAGGTAACTTCACACAAGGTTCACTTCTTTTTGGCACAAAGATTGAGAAATGAAAGTCTGCCACAAACTTTCTGAAGTGAATGCTTTCACACTACTGAGGAAACTCGAACTTTATCTCTCTGTGCTCTTCTCTGAAGTCTCTTCAGAACCAGATGAGTCAATGACAGCACAAGGCTTATTTACTGGAGATCTAGAGTTTCATCTTGATCCAATAGACCGACTGCAGAGAGTTCCCAAGGGTGTAAGTTCATATCTCCCCCAGAACATGTCCTAAGTGCTCAGTGTTTACCCTATCAATAAGCCATCGATGCCTTAAAATGCATCATCCCTCTGTGGGTGTCACCTGAATTCATTTTGGATTCCCAAAATTAAATTTAGCTGTTTGAAGCAGATCTCTCGAATATGCCAAATCAAATTTTGGCAATAAACGAGATGAAAATGTTCCCGCCTTGGGACAAAACGCAGACAGTTATTCTTTCTCAGTACAAATCATGGCATTTTCAGTGGAATTCAAGTGCAAACCAGAAAACCCACGTGTGGATACCTCTCAGCCAGCAAAGCTTGTGTTATTGAAACACTGTGCGTTTATCCCACATTCAACACGCAAATTTTGGATTTTTCCGATTCCTTCATCGTTGTTTTGGCCAGCAGAACAACATGTGTTGACTTGGGAAACTGTTCAACTGGATGCACCCTCTACTGATCATTCCCAAGGTATCTGCATGTCCTTATTTGGAAGCCACGGCCCAGAACAAGGATTCCCTTGCGTATTTGACAAAGCTCCGTTGCGGCTATCAGTAAATGGGATCTCTCAGTGTTGATGGCCATAATTGAAAAGGGTCTTTAATTTCTGGCCTGATCCTCGAGCCTCGTGGAGCTGCAGCCGGGTGAATAGACGACAGCCACGGATACGGGCCGCGAGGCAGGCAACACAAGAAACCCTTCCATTCCTGACATCTATCAGCTTTATCAAGCTCTCGCAGTCGACGCCAAGACACGGACTGCTGGCACTGTCAAGCATTCATCCAGTCTCCGCCTGGTGCGGCTGGCAACTCTGATTTCCCAGATATCTGCACTCACTTGAAAGACGCTTTGTGTCTCCTTATCAGCTGATAAATGATGGCAAAGCCACGTTGGCCCTTTTTTGCCCTTGTTTAGATGATTGGCGGAGCAGTTTATGTTCGATATGGAAATCTCCCTGGGGGTCCCTTGCCTCCAGCGAGCTGCATTTCATTTCAATAAATATCAAAATTAACTGCCTCGTTAGGCTGCATGACTTTCCGCTTCAAAGTTTGATAGCATTTCTTGAGGTAATAAAAGCTGTCTTTGCCCGACTGATGGCAACTGACGCAGCTGAATGATGCCCGAAAAAGGTCTCCAGCAAGATGTTCTCTACTTGCAGATCGGCAGGTTCCCCAATGCAGAATTTGAAATTTTGGCGCAAGAAATGAAGCAAATACGATTTAAAGGTGAGATGGACTTTGCTCTTTGTTTGTTTCATTCACAACCGTCTGAGTGAAAACGGAAACTGAAGAGTTAGCAAAGTATTACGTATGTCTTGTGACAAATGCAGAACCGTTATTTTGCCGTTATTTTGCAAAATGTCTCCGCTCAGGCAGATGTCCAAACACACCGGATAGAGTCGAACAAGTTCTCGAATGAACTTGAATATGGTTTTGGTTTTCAGAAATAAAACTTAATTCTCAAACATTCTCCAGAAAAGCACACTTGTACAAGACACATCCAGTTCCTCAGAAGGAACGACACAAAAAGACCTGGCTTTTTTATTTCGACGAGTGTGTTCCAACATTCATTTTGCTGCATGGCCAGTGCGATGGTTTTCAAGCCTCAATCCTTGCTGCGTGAAACAAGCAACAACACTCAGATCTACCTTACTTTTTTGCAGGCCAGCAGCAGCGAATACGACATTTATCAGTGAATGGACTTATTCCCGACAGCAATGAATACATGACCTACGAGGGGTCCTTAACACAGCCAGGCTGCCACGAGACTGTCTCTTGGGTTCTTTTCAACAAACCTCTGTACATCACAGCAGAACACGTGAGTACGAGTTTTGGTCCAACTTGTCTCCAAACAGAACATTTTCTCACCCAAAGTCCAGAATTCTGTGTTTCTAGCATCAACAGTGTGTTCCTCTGAGTTTCTGACCTTCCTTGAGAAATCAATCAGATTAGTCACCTGGCCGCACACGTCAACCTGTGTTATTCATGATTGTTGGGCCTCCAAATGCTCGCGGCATGTCAACGTCGAGGCGGGCCTCGCGCTCATCAGAAGTCTCAGACTCATTGTTACTCGTGAAGTGACTTCCTGATCGCGATTCTGCAGGTGTTTTCTTGCTGAATGTGGAACTCAGCAGGATTTAACATTGGTCAAGCGGTCAGTTTGACAACCGCCCTATTCGCAGCCTTTGGTCTCTTCTAAAACTGGCTGACATTCCAGGTTTCAGTTTCAACTCGCAGGAAGTCCCAGTGTCACTGAAAGTTTGCACAAAAAAGAACATTTATTTCTTTGGTCCTTTGTGTGGTTTCGAACGTGGTTCGGACGGAAGGCGATGAGTCACTTCAATGAGCACCAATAGACATCCGCAATTTCGTTTCGTGTGGTACAGTCTCCTTGGAAAGAGTAATTGAAATTCAACGACACAGCGGAGCCGGAGACAACGCCGGCTGCCCAGATTTCTCCTGGACTCTACGGCGCACGCATGTTGTTGTCCCATACAAAAGACCTCAGCGCAGATCCCACAGGGAATTGAAGCAACACTGCAGAACCGGGCCTGCGTTCCACTCCAGTGCTTTTGCATTGCAATCAGACCACAGTTATCCCGTGCCTGTGTGTTCCTTTTGCCTTTCCAAAGTACCGCGGCGCTTATGGCTCTGGAACATGCAGATTGTTTCTCCCCGGCCGCGTGCAACGAGTAGGAGTCCCTTCTGGAGTTCGCAAGTCATGATAGTTGTCGAATTATGTACGCTCGTACAGGTGACACACCTGATCGTGTTTCAGTTTGCAAGTGTGTGTGTGTGTGTGTGTGTGTGTGTGTGTGTGTCTCGCAGCGGCTGACAAAGTGTGAGGTAACAAGTGTTCTTCCTCTTCATCCCTGTCTCCTTTTCAACGGGCTGGAGAGGGGTGTGTGTGCTTGAAACGAGTACAAAGAATAAGTCATGAGCGAGGGTGAAAGCCTGCCCCAACAGTCCCCTTGAACATCCAACAGACACGTTGAATGTCACCAAGTGTGTTTTAGGTATTTTCTGCTCAAAACACAAAATTGTCAGTGCTGGAATCGGCCACAGTTGTACTTCTCTTCACACTCAGCAGTACAAGACCTTGGCCTGAGAATTCAAGGCAAGGTTGGATTCATGAATGTCGCGTTTTTGCAGAGAGGGATTTTCCTGGGGCACATTCTTGCCTCACACGGTTCACCATGGACATTATTGAAGGCATTTAGTCCGCTTGTCAGTCCACTCATGCAGACAAAGGCGAGCTTCGCGTGTGTCTCAGTGACACGGCCGAGGAAGTATGGTCATTTCTGTCAATGAAAGATTGATGGCCGGTCAATGCGTCTATGATTGCGTCTGCCGGTCTGTAATTCTCTGATAAGACATGAGTCCAGCTGTTGAAATGTTGCGTTGCGTGCAAAAGATTACAGCTGAAACCGTACCCACAGCTCGCTGGGCTGGAACCTTCCCCGAATACATTGGGGATGTTGAGAATACACGAAACTCCCAATTAGGAACAAACTATCAAATGGTTCCGTGCACTTCATCTGGATGTCCTCATGAAGGATGGAGGTTTCGCTGAGTCCTCCGAGTTTTATGCTCGACATGCAGCAGCACCAATTAAAGGTCTGCTCAGTTATTGTACAGAATCCAAAGGGATCTTGTCGTAACGTCTCATTGCGTTTCACTGCCCTGTCTCAGATGATCTAATTATTTGCTTCAATTAGCATAATTCCGAATTCGGCCAAGCAGCAGAAAAGGAAAAATAAGTTCGCGGGGACAAAGACAACCCAAACCCAGCACCACAGGCCTCGAATAAGTTCCTTTGATTTTATTTCCCGCTTGCGTGTGTTCCATTATGCAGCAACATGTTGCGCATCTGAAGGTCTAGAAAGTACTTGACCAGTGTCATTTACTTGATTAGTTGACTGAGAATATGCTGCAGTTGCCTTGATGCTGACACGCTACGAGTCCTGCAGCTCTGTGAATCGAGGCACTGCGTCTGTAATTCTGCCGATTGGCTGGGTCACTTAGTTTGATGCAGCAGGGATCAGCGGTTCTCGTTGTGACACACCGACTCCACCTTGAGCCGGGATGATCCTCGCCGTGAACATGCTCACTGTCATTTCATTCAGATCGACATCGACGTGCAAATTGGCGCAAAAGTTTCGTGGTAACTGAAGCGCAAACCACACCCATGAAACATGGAACCAGGATTTCGTCGCCTTATTTTGGTTTCTGTTGCCCATTACAAGGCAACAGTTCAGCCAAAAATCACAATATGTCTTAATCAAGTTTCTAGACTGAGCCCCCGGAGAAACAAAGGTTTGGGGGTGTGTGACCTCCCTTGATGACCGGAACAATCAGACTGTCCTGCAGAACCTCGGAACCACGCGCAGATCCAGGAAAGAAACCCTGTATCTGAATAAACATTGCAGATTGCAACAATTTGCAATTTGTGATTGAGATATTTGGGAATTTGCATTATTTGGTAGCTTCTAAGAACTTCTGATTACTGCCGTTTGCAAATCACTCCGGAGACGAGGAGAAGAGGCGCGTTGCAGCCGAAAGGTTAGGAGAGTGTCCGCAGCGTGAGGCATCAGGTGCCAACCGAGCAACTAATCATGCCGGCGTTATTGGACTTTCTCTCTGCAATAACACGGCTACTTACTGCAAATTAAGAAAGAATCACAGCATGCGAACCACAAGTGGCAGAAGTTTCAGAAGCAAGCAGGGCAGGCAAACAACAAGAAAGCTGCGGCTTCCCAAGCAACTGTGATTTGGAGGAGAAAAATGTTTCTTTCCCTTTTGTTCTGCCTTTAATAACTAATTTAGTCATGTGTAGAAGATGCATTCGATGTCAGGCATGTCACGTTTGGAACATGATGTCTGAGGAAAGTGAGTATCACAGTGGGACCGTCTGTACCCAGTCATTGGCTCAGCCATGCATCAGAAGCTGAACGTGCATTGCTGTTGCAGCCTGCTTTGCGCTGTGTGCGGACTTTCGATTGACAATTTAAAACGCGAAACACCCGAGATGAACAACTCTGTGATGCTACAATATTTGAAAATTAAGATATTCCCGAAGGACATTGTTGCCACGTTGATTTATCGAAAGGCGTGGGCATACATCAAATTCGGAGATGCTGGACGCCGAATAACGAGATCAGCCTGGTTCTGTTCCGCCAAATTCATGCTCAAGGTCAAGTGGGCACTGGGGAAACAGACTTTGAGAAATGTTCTTCGGGCTTCAATAATCCTCAATCTGAACAGATTCAATGAACCGTTGCAGCCCAAGTTGGAGCGATTTCCATTACAAACACACGTATGTCCCTCTGTTTTGCTTCCCCAATTTTCCCTGTGGCTAAACTTGCCAAGCAATATCAGCATCAGGTTCAGAACTCGGATGGACCAGTTTAATTACCTGCTTTATTTTTTTGGACGAACCGCCACATAATCGGACAAAAATTGCTCGGAGCCAACCGAGTTCATCTGGTGTGATTGGCTATGCATTAGATTTTCTATTCTGCGTTTGGTTGTTAATCACTGAGTTTCAAGACGAATAAATGAATTTTACCCTGACCTTTTGGAGGAAATGTCTGGGCAAGTCTTGTCCACATTTCAGTGCACCCATGGACAGTGTCTGCGTATTCTTCTGTGTTCACCTTCTCACGTGGGAGGTCTTCATTTTAGTTTACGCTTTGCTAATGCCGATACTTCCCCAACCAAATAGATTTTCAGTCGGTAAGGGTGTGCAGTTTTTTTTCTGAACGGGAGACAGACGAGGAGAGACGGTGCTTGATCATCTGTGCAAATGACCAGCACCATGTAATCTCCATGTTACATTCGCAAACACCAAACATGTTGTTTCAATGCAGTGTCCGGTTCTAACTTGGTTTCCTGCAATGTAAAAGGAAAGAAAGTCTCAAAGCTGTTCACGCAGGTTTGTGAGCTGCTGACACTTGCTGCACCCAAGTTGCACTTGGACAAAACATCAGTGTCAATGTGGATGTGCAAATATGTAGAAGAGGCTCTTGAGTATTGGGCTGCACCGGAGATCTGACAACCCGAGGGTTGTTATGGTAAACTCATCGGATCTCGGTGCGCTGGCAAACAAGCGCTGACAAAGCTGCTAATGTCGTTTTACATTGTGCGAAAAAGATAACCCAAAGCATCGTCACAATTCTACACGAAAAAAACTCCACGAAATGAATCAACATGTTGCCATTTTTTCCTGTGAAGGGAACTGGCGCGTCCAGGACCGGGGGACCCAACCTGAGTCTTGACCAGTGTTTACTCTTCCTGTCGGGATAGGGGGGGGGAAGAGGCAAAACTTCCAAACGGGCCAGGGGCTTCAACTTCAAACATAATCTGACAAAATTGTGCCTTTGTTGAACATTGGGGGGTGCAAAAGAAAAATAAATCGGGTTTGGGGTTCCCCCATCCCTTGGACAACGTTACACGTGCGTTCGGAGATCACGTACAGTACACAAGCACTGCTCGATCTCGTGTATACAATGACCCTGTAAAAATGGGCAGCCACTGCAGTGGTTGATCACAGCTTTTTGGTGAGCAGTTTTTTGATCAGTCTGAAGTTCTGACCACAAGTGCACAGTGGAAGGTGGAGGCAGCTCCAGGAATTTTTTGGACAATTAGCACATCATGTCGCGTAAACAAGTGAAACAGTGTTCAATGCAACCATCAAGGCAAATGTCCCACAAAAAATGAAAAAAAGCAAACCAAAATTTGAAACTTTGGTGTTTGTTTGCACAAGCAATACATCACTGCAACAGGGGGCCAGGGATCTGGTCTGACTTGTCCACACCGCATTGCCACCATGCATGCGTACGAGCATGCAGGTGCTTTTCCCACAGGGACTACAAACGTCACAGAGAGGGCACGGTCTTTGGAGACTTTTCCTTCAATGAACACTGCAGAAGTGGAACGGACAGGATGGTTCAGTCCGATAACAAAAAGTGATGTTCGATGCCGACACCGTTTCTGCATGCTACCATTGTTGGCGAAGGTTTCCTGCGCGTGTGCTTGTACTGGACCATCAATTTTGAGAAACCAGTACACATAACAAGAGCAAGTCGACTGTTTCAATAAAAAAAAGCACAATGGAGGTGTGAATAATTAGCTCCGCTTAAAACAGATTTGTGCATTCCGAACGAGTAAAACAACATACATCCTGAGCAGTAACGAAATCCTCATTCATCAATCAAAGTCGCGACTGCCTCTTCCGCGAGTCAACATTTACACGCCGCAATTTGAATACTTATTGCATCAAATACTCTGAGCGAGGATAAACTTGCAAGTGTAATTGAGTTGTTTGTGTACATTTCAGATGAGAATTTTGCGGAGCATTATGCAAGGAGATGAAGATAATCCCAAAGTGCCAATGGAGAATAATTGTCGGCCCACCATGCCGCGCAATCATCGGTCTATCAGGACGAACATCAACTTTCCCAATCCTGTAAGTCAAATAATCTGGAAGCAACATTCCTGCGAAGGTGTCTCAGAAGCAAAACAAATCACCTTGCCAGGGTGGAGGTGAAATACAATAGTGTCAAAGTGTGTTCGCGCTACACACACACACACACACACATACACACACACACACACACACACACACACACACACACACACACACACACACACACACAATCTGCTCCATATACAATTCGCAACAGGTACCAAATGAAAGAAAGCTGAGGAAAACAAAACCACAGTGGTTGAAAAAGAAACTGCTGAGAACATTTTCGCGCGTCTCGGTCGTTTTGTCAAGGCGTGCACCCAACTTTCACACCACAGAATGAATTTCGCACAACAATGGAAAATATTTATGGCCGTATTAAATTACAGCTCAGAAGGCAAGCTTCCTACGGGACCGCTTGGTAATTGAATATCTGCCAGTTTTAATAAAATCAAGTGACAGCAAGCGTTCTCAAAAGTAAATTACAACCAGACGTCATAAAAATGCAAAGTTGATTAGGTATGAAAAGCAGGAAAAATCAGTTCATTCACAGAGTTCGTGATTGATTCATATTTATATTTTACACCTCGTGCAATTTTAATGCGTTGATTGCCCAGCAGCGAAACAAGAGAGAAGTGAGAGTGGCGGAGGGCCTTTGAGATTCGACGAGTGATTTCTTTGCGCACGCAAAGCTCAAGTTCGGATTTGGGTTTTCTCGGTGGTGACAAGGCGCTTTAGACAGTGTGATCACCAAAGTAAATCTAGAGGGAAAACCTGCCGTGTAAGCATGCAGGCTGTCATCAAATCATCAAAATTGAAGAGAGTTTCAGCAAGGTGGAACGTGAACTTCGTAAAAAGTCAAAGCAACGTCGATGTTCGTCCAAGCTGAACTTGCATTGAAGAGTTTCTCAAAACAGCAAATCCTTCTTTCCACAAGAAAAGGTCATTGAAACACGGATTAAAATGCGACAAATGTTTGTCGAATGGGTGTTCTTTTCTTCACCGGACGTCTGGCAAATTTTTGTTGGAAAATCAACCACGCACAGCGCATGCACAGCTTACTATAGCTGCAGAAGGATCTTCGCGCTTCATGGCGCAGAAACACTTTTCGCAGGACAATTACTTTGCACAGAAAATAGCGTCTCTCAAAAGCATTGATAATTTAATGGGGACCGTCGCCATCTGAGTAGGTGTATGGCCATGCAATGGTGTTTTACGGAGAAACATTGCCATTAACCGCTCGTAATCGCTCACTTATTGCATAGAAGGTGGATACATTTGAATACAGAATCGCGCCTTCTTACTGCAGGCATTGTTTTGATCGATGTCGCTCACTGACAATCAACGTGCCATAAATTTTCTATTTTATTCACCCAAAAGACGCGATCGCTCACAATGTTGTCGCCAAGTCATAAAGTAGCTGCGAAGCCTTCTCCACATAACGTCTACAGTACCACCTTTTCTTGCAGAGTAAAACGTGCAGCATGGAGAAAGAAATGCATTACCAAGGTGAGTTGTCTCATTTGAGCTGTTCTGCGGCAGTCAACCTCGCTGCGATCTACCTTTGCGCGAAAATCGCCCCCCAAACAAGTTTTGGTACAACGATGGGCCAAAACAAAAAATTCGTTCAGACTGTTATTTTCAATCAAACCATGCAAAAGTCCACGAAACTGTTTTGGCAGCGTCAGTCAGACACAGCTGCTCGCAAGTTACTTGGAGAGGAAATTTGTGTTTGGGGACAAAACGGGACAAAACCTTCCCGTTCTAGGTGTTCTGAATAACCAAGCCCAGTTCCTTATCCGAGGGTGCCTCATCATTTGTGGACCAACCACTGGATGAGATGCAAACCTGAAATGCCAGAGACGAGGGACGTGCTGGCCAAAGGTGATGCCTCCGTCTTTCAGTTCACCAGTGTTCCCAAATTTTGAAAACTAACGGTGTGTCGGTAGTTTTGATTTGCGTTGTCATGCAGGGAGCAAATCTTCCTGAAGCCTCCGTTTTGTAGAGACAGACAACAAAGCAATCTTTGCTTCTGCATGAACTCTGAAACACAGTCTCAAAAAGTACAAACCCCATATGCATCCAGATTGCGTGTGTGAACATCACGGACATTCAGGATTTCATGCTTTGTCAATGAGCTTGTTCAAATAAATTGAAGTTGACAAAGTGGAAGAACAGTGCAACATCTCTGCACAACCACTGTTTTGATCATATCGAAACACAAGATTGGTTTGTTTGCGTACACTTGGCCATGCAAGCTTTTGATAACTTTTTGCACGTTCAAAGACACTAGCTTTTCCAGGACCTTCTCATAAGCTGCAGAGAGAGAGAGAGAGATTGACAATTCAGCTGCACGCAAAATTTGTTCAGGGTCACACATGTCTATTGCCTCTGCCTCCAGTAGGAGGGTTGTCTTCCCTGTGAGGGAAAAACACTTTGACCACATGACCACATCTGCCTCTCCACCAGGAGGAAACACTTACCGTAAAGTCCCGCGTATTCGACCCCTTTGCGTATAAGACCACCCTCCCTTTTCTCAGCCACAAAATCAGTTCAAAGCCATTTTTTACATTTTCAAG
>JAAUXT010143070.1_pt1 | contig 17882 bp, 17 predicted proteins | sample 7278171 | NCBI WGS metagenome assembly JAAUXT01 (sample SAMN14350112, study PRJNA611818) | marine sediment metagenome | isolation source: surface marine sediment (1.8m) | place: French Polynesia: Moorea | collected 2018-08
GGTTCTTTTTGTGATAGAGATATGACCTATGGCTCATATGAAAAGTATTTGAAAGTAGTTTGCAGTTGAGTTTCAAAAGAATGTCCATGGCAACTTCCCTAGCAACCAGATGCAACAAAAAAAACAGGAAGTGACCAACAAAGCAAACACCCCGGGGACTTCGCACTTGCAGTTGCCCTGTGCACTGCTTCTTGTTCCCGTTGTGTCACATGGTGCGTGCATTTCAGGAAGGCGAGTCTGACTGAGGTTGAAAACAACAAGTGCACAAGTTTCGCACTTTCTATCCTGGACCACAAAAACACCAAGGTTCTTGAGTTTGACTTGTCGACCAAACGTTATGGAATCAAGTGGGTGCTGGTCAATCTTTGTCTTCCCGGGTGTGGTCCCTTCACTTCGCTTGAAGAAGGCTACAGTCCTCTGACGTCACTCCTTTCTCAAGAACCCAAGTGAAAGACTTTTGACTTTTGATTTTGGTCCACACAAAAACATGTCAAAGAGCTGCCCAAGTCCAGACACATCTTTCAAGTGGTGTTGGGGGCGGGGAAGAAATTTTCGCAGTTTTCCCTTTTATCAAAAATGTTTCTGGATTTTCTGGATGCTCCACACCAGGGCCAAGCTCTCGGTTTTCATTTGATCATCAAACTATAGTGCCCAGAGAAAGGTCTGCAGTGACACCAGCCATTGCTGAGTGTGAGTCCAGCCTGAACTTGTGATCTCATCTTGTCGGATCGAGGCAGTGAGCCTTTCACCTCAAACACTCAGCTCCCAGAGCACCAAGAACACAACAGAGCGAGTGAGCCAGAAACAGACCCGTGATATTCCTGTGTCGAAGCAGCATATCATGAGCAAAAATGGAACAAAAACGCGCAAGAAACAACAGGCATGTGTACGTACACGTGTACAATATGTCAAGTACGTTTGTGTCTTTTCTCCTCACAAAAATGTATCTTTTCCTGAGCCCTTTCATGCCGTTCCTTTGTGGCTTTTTTGTTTCCTGCGTGTGTGATTTTTTGCTCAATTAGCGGATATGCGTCGGGTGACACAGAGCGATGCGTATTATCAAAAAAACGTGGAAAGAACACGTCAAAGAAGGTTCCAATTTTATCTCTGATACCATCCTCCGCTTTGGTTGCAGGTCTCTTCACAATGGACGCGTGGCAGAAGTGCCTTGTCCTCCATACGAGGGAAGCACGTTTGGCACTCGATGCGCAGAGTGGCGTCTGCGCGATTTTCGCTTCACCAGCTGCAGTGTGACACAACGTGAAAACGCAGTGGGAGCAGCATGCTGCGAGGGGACCAAATTCTTGAAACTTCACACCTGCACTGCATGAGCGTCGCAGCGTAAGTGTTTCTGCTCGCCTCGGGCGGCGTCTAATGCCACTAACATCGTTTGCCTCGCGCCCCAGTGGAAACAAAAGCCAGATTTCTACAGGGATCGTCAACGATGCTTCGTTGCACAAGTTTCTTGAGCACACCCTGCCTTTATTGACTTGTTCAGGGTTTCAGTGTTGGCCATTTGAACCAGGCCTGAACCAACACTGCCTCTTGCCTGCTTGATGAACATCTGAGAGAAAATACCTCAATTCAGTGGCGCTCGTTCCAACAATGAACGACGAAGCTGACAACTGCATCACTGTTGAACAGCGACAGCGGCTCCTGGGTTGGACGGTGGGCCAATGTGAGTGAGTGAGTGAGTGAGTGAGTGAGTGAGTGAGTGAGTGAGTGAGTGAGTGAGTGAGTGAGTGAGTGATTCGGAAAAATCGAGTGGCGTGGATCAAAGAAGGGCCCGGGATCATTTGGTCACTTTGACAAGTTCATGACTCCAAGGTTTGGCGGGTTTCCATGCCAATCTGTCGAGGGAAGTGTGTGTGTTTGTGTGTGTGTGTGTGCGCGCGCGCGCGTGAGAGAGAGTTTTGAACAGTTGTACACAAGTGCATCCAAACGACAGAGGTCAAAACCCTCTTCGCTTTGACCCAACGACCTGCCGACCCAATCACATCAAGTGCAAAAACAACGACCTCACCCAAAACACAGACACAGACACACAGATCAACAAACACCCACACCCCCAGCACACGCACACACACACAACACACATTGAGGCATATCATCGACCACACACCTGAACAACAGGAAAACCCTTCAAGTGCATTGTTGTTTTGAGGTCGTCATTAACGTGAATGTTCCCACCGCGCATTGATCAAGTTCAGTGCAAACACATGCCATTCAAACCTACATTGCCCAAACACTCCCATTTCTTTCACCCGCCACATATTTGTTCTTCATTTGTGCTGCAGGCCATTCCAGTCTCAGACAGCCACTTCAAGGTAATGAGTGAGAAAACATGTCGATTGAAGCACAAATAGGTAGGAGCTGCTGATCAAGCAGCATGGCAAGACTGTTTCACACTGGATGCATCATGCGCCGTGTCTCTGTTTTTGTTCACGTATCTTGGTCCGGCTGCGTGTCCAGCGTGAAGCAGACGGAGAGGCCCAAAACAACTTCCACATGAGTCACCGTCAGCAAGGTCGAGTGGTAAAGAGTCACTGGGAGCAGAAGCGCACCTCACAGATAAGTCGAGATCCAGGTGGGTTCTTGTGCCATCCAACGCCCCCTCCCCCCCCCCAGCAAACTTTTTTTGTGCAAAATTCAACTCAACCAGTGATTTTTCCTTGGTCTCTCCTTCGCGTGAGAGTGGCTCTCCTTCAATAAAGACAGAACAGTTGCAGCGTACATGTTTGCGCGATCTGGTTCCCATTCCGCATGGCAGGATCGTTTTCACCAATATTGAGTGAACCAGGATGTTCGACCTCCGATCACCAAGGATCGAGCAAACAATGTGATGAAAAATTTTCCTTTCTTCGAAGCAATATTTCTTCCAATCTCTCGGCGAACCACAGCTTCCAACACTGCTCCACCGCTGTGAGCTCTTACCACAGGGTGGACGTAGGATGAGGTCAGGGGCCCGGGCTTGAGGGCCCCCTAAAACTTTTGACATGTTGACGTCTGGTTAAATTTCGTAAGTCGGGGCCCAGTACTTGAACCCGCGCCTGGAACTGCATACCCCTTTGCCCTGTGTGTTTTTCCCTGACAATATGCTCTTCTGAAGAATAACCGTGAGTGTTGCGTGCTGACTTGTGCAAACGTCCAACTTTCCTACTCTGTTGTCCGCTGAGCACGGGTGTGCTAGGCTGCACGTGTTGTGATTCTGCACCCAAAGAACCCATGGAGCAACCAGGCCGGAACCAGGATCTGGTCGAGGTAAAGGCGCGACCTCTTAGAAGCCCGATTTCAATAAAATGTGCCACCTGGGATGCAATGTAAGGGGGTAAAGTAGTTTTCCCCGGAGGTCGGGGGCGGGCCTCAAATCCATCCCCGGCACTGCCAGATCCACGCAAAACCAACGGGAACGAAAATTGTCAGCGGCAGTATTTTTGGTTCATCCTCACCAGTGAAACTTCGTGACTTTCTGTCACAAACACAACCTGATGAAGAAGACGGTGTTGGAACAACGACAGCTGCCCGGGTGGTGTGTCTTCGATGCGAACCATCACTCAACGTGTCCTCGAATAAGCCTATTTCTTTGCTGGATCCGGTGGATCCCAAGGATTCAATTGTCAGAACAAAAATTTTGTGGCAAAAGTGAGGAAAGGTGGAGCTTTGTGTCACATCGTTTCTCCCTTCATTCTGCGCAGAACAACGCCAAACAAAGCTGCCTCCCTCTCGCAATGCACGAATGTCAGGGCAAAAAGACCACGAGAACAGCAAGAACACCCCGTGTTTCTTCTGATTGGTGGCCAATGAACAGCGGATCTCCGCCAACAAACTGTTACCGCCCGCTGTTTCATGACACTTGTAGCTTGTCCACCAAGAAACACGTTCTGCATTCTTTTTGCTTTCCAGCGGTTCACTTCTTCGAAGTCGTTTGTTCCCTTCTTGCACTATGTTGCACCTATTTTCTCAAATGTTCATCGCAATTGGAGTCTCTAAACAACTCGCAATTAGGAGCAGTAAATCCCCATTAAAATCCCGCGAAATCAGTTCCATCGCTTTGCAAAATTACCGCCCACATCGACAGGGTGCGTTCACATGCATCTCTCAGATCCACACTTCCAAATCTCGTGACGCGTTTGTTTGAAAATTACGTTGGGACAGAGACACCGACAGCAAAGAGTCTGGATACACAGAAACATAGACAGATGTTGCAATGATGATAGGTTCGTACACGACTGAAAAGTACTGAAATCACGCAATGACTTTTCGATCAGAAAAGAGTGAATGAACACCACTGCACGAGTCCTTGGTGAGACTTTGCCACCGCGCAGCGTTGCAGAAATTGCTGATGCGACAAGGACGAAATCTGTTCACAAACGTACTCGCAATCTTCCTCTGTTGCGGACTGAACTTGAAGGAAATTGTTTTCTGTCTGCTTCATATTCTGAATATTTTCTTGCAGAAGCAAATCAAATGAAATGCGACTCGCGCCAGAAACCTCGGAAGGAGCAACTTCCGGTGGTGCACAGTGAGCACAGATTCCATGGTGCTCGTCTGCGGGGCAGTTTTAGCATTGCCGTTCGTGGCTCGTCTTCAACCTGCTCAAAGCGTGGACACTCGTATCAGGGTCACTTTTGAGGTTCACGTTGTGCAGCCGATGAATAAAACAGTACGAGGCGCAAAATTTACGTAACCGATTGTCCCGGATATTTTTTGATGGGGTGTGAATTTTTGATCACAGTCTTTTGTCGTCCACAAAAGTCCTTGTTCTTCACTGGCCCTCACTATGACATGTCAGGCAAGACTGTAGTGCCATCAGTGACACACAAAAGTAATGCTGTCCTGCTCTGGTTGGCCACGACGTACGTTTCGCTGACACAAGAAAGGAAGCTTCAACATCCATTTTTGGTTGTATGGCTGTGAATCGATAGTGTTGACCCTTTGCAGCAAAGATTCTCACAATGACAATTTACAAAAAAATGCTCGAAGAAGGACTCACTCGCCCAAGTCCCTCTTCATGCGCGAAGCATCAAAGATATTCTAAATTGCATCTTGATTTGACACTTAGCGAATCCTGGGGGAGGAGGGCAGTCGAAATTTGACCCCACCCCACATCCAGGTGCAGAGATCAGCCCAAATGCAACCAAATTCGCGGAAGGCGACACGGTTGCCGCTCTCTTCCTGAATCTTCCCTTCATCCAGTGTCGAGGAGCTCTAATTGTGATTGAGGACTCTGTCAGCGCGTGTGTGTGAGTATGCGTGAGTGGGTACATCATTAGTGTGGCGAATCTGACTCTTGGACACGCTCCACTCAGCGGAGAACAACAGGCTCGTTATTTTCTCTGGACTTTGGGGGATCCGGTGTTTGATGCGGGTGGACGTCGCCGTATTTTTCTGTTTTCTCACTGGAACAGGTCGTTTTCACGCGTTCGGGGGAGTGGTTGGGTGGGTGGGAGAGACGCCGACCAATGAGAGGGTCAATAGGTGCGCGCAGCTCTAAAAACTCGCGTCGCAGTTCCATTCTTCTGAATTGAGCGAGAGGAAAAAGCATTGTGTGTGCAGTTCTTGTCCCGTGGTGAGTCACCAAACTGGATTCCATGTGCAGGCAACGAACAGAACAACTGTCATTCCACAAAGTCTTACAGTTGATTCAGTGTGTTCTTGTTTCGAAAGAACCCTCCGCTATGGTCGCGAGCTTTCAAGATGCCTTCGTTTATCGTGACCAAATTTACCGCACCGTCTCGTGTACGTATCAGACGCACTCTTTTTCAAGACGCACCCCGTGCACGATTTGGTCCTATTTTCTGGCACCAAGGTTTGTTGAAAGTATAAGACGCACCCCTTGTTTTGATGTTCAATTTTGGGGCAAAAAAAGTGCGTCCAACACACGAGACGGTACGGTGTGCGGGGCAGGGGGGGGGCACGTCATACACACTGCGTCCGTCGCAACACATGCAACTCACAGGAGTTTCCTGCAACGCAACGCCCACTGACGTGTGAGCTTGAACTCAAAGACGCAGTCAGTGTGAACCAGGTCGAAGAAGCGTTTCTGTTCTCTTTCATATGGAGTGGAGCTGAATGGAGCCGGCACTTCGCAGATTAGCGCAGATGCACACAAATCTTCACAACACTCCGGAGGATCGCGTGAGCTCTCATGCCCCAAAGATTCTCACCCAGGACGGTAGGACGTGCGTTGTGAGTTGGGGAGGGGTGTGTCACCACCAAAACTCTTGAAAATCATCCGTTCATTTCTTGAAGGGCTCACTTCTTTTTTCCACACAGGTCCGTTCTCTTGGCTGGTGTCCTGTCACAAAATGAGTCTTGCAACACCTGCAACGTGCGCTATGAGCGTACACTGCACAGTGAAAAATTAATTTGTGATGCCCTAATCGCTAACAGCCAGGCGCCTATTGGATTAGGACTGGTTCAGGTCCCTTCCTTCGCGCGACTATAGATCCGATGGAGATGTTCTCACAGCCTCACGGCACCACAGAGCAGGTGCTAAAGATGATGGACTTCTGACTGTCTGGCAAATGTGGAGCCTGCGAACAAGAACATCTCGAAACCGCCGCAAAATAAACTGAGTTATTGTTCAGAAATTGAATCCAGAACAGGGAGGGGGGGTCAAGCAACCAAAGTATCTCGACACACACGCACATGTACACCACACACACACACACACACACACACACACACACACACACACACACACACACACAGCGTGCGTGGAGCCGTCCCGACTTCAAGTTTTTGTCGTCGAGATACCGGCCGCCTGGACATGCACGTCCACCGACAGGCATTTGTTTGCTGAAAAGGTGACAGGATTCTTGGACAAAGTGGCATCGCAAAAAGAGAACAGTTGAACCACTGCCACGGGAGAAGTAAATTGACCTCTTTGCACCAAGTAACCCAATTATGCACGTTGGCGGAAGTCGACGTGGCGGTGGAACATGGTCGTGTAATTTGACAGCCTCTGTGAAGATAGGGTCCAGGGTCCACACCTGATGTGTCATGCTCTTCATCCTGCATGAGTGAGTAAACGGGTACTACGTGCACATAGCGAAACAGTTACCCGTTGACTCAGAGTAAGTTCATGCCATGTCATGTGTAACACTTCCAATCTGAATCCGGCCGCAAGGTATGCTTGGTTTTCGACCTTACAAGGGCTCAAAGGACTGGACGTACGCAATTCTTTCGGACCACAACGTTGAGTTCCGTTTTTGGAGTGTATCCAGAAGGAAACAGCAATCAGTGACAAAAAATAGTTTTTGGATGCTTTCAAAGGTTTGTACGCTCGTACTTTGGGCTGCTTGAAACTTTGTGGCTCAAGGACAAATTCGAACCCCATGACCCTCTCAAAAACACTGGTGTCCATCAAAATTGGCGCCGTCAGGAACAAAATTCTTTTGTGCTCCTATGCTCGACCGCCAGTAAAACCGGCAGTTTCAACCGAACCGCCACAGCCAGCGTCATAATGAACAATGTTCAAGGCACATGTTGGCAAATTTTAACATGTGCAAGTTAACTGGCAAGTGAATGAACACGGTCGTAACAGAAGTGACACCTTGGGGCGCACTAGGATTTCGTCAGAGGCTCAGCCCGTGCACAGCAAGGAGGGCCTCGAGTTTGAGTCACCTGGGATGAGAACATTTGAGAGGTAGACTCTCTGGTCCGCAGGTCAAGAGCAAAATTTGTCAGTGTCAGGGGCCCTGGCTACCCCCGGAATCTGGTCACGCCTGATTGATTCGCCGAAAAAAAATTCAAACCCTCAAAACGACCCTCTTCCACCAGGATTCCGACATTTTTTGAAAGGGATGTGCTGAGTGACGACGAATTTGAATCAGACAAGACTGCAATGATCGCACGAATATAAATTGCCCCACTTTTATTACTTTCAAAGACTGTCAGGGCTGTGCCAGGCAACAACCTGAGCACAGGAAACTAACAATATTTTACAAAGTTCATGGAAAATGGCAAGAAATTTGAGATGTTTGCCATTGTGAGGTCAACACAATGTTGTTTCAAGCGCCGGTCCCTCGGAACCTGAGGGGATGAGGCATGTTTCACACGCTTCAAAAACGGCGGTGCAAACTGACTCTGTTCTCCACCTCCAGGTTCCGAACCTGCAACAAAGGCCGCCTCTGCGCTCTCAGGCAGCCCTTTCAAAACTCGCGAACTCTGATACTCTTCTGCTGCGGGCGTGAGTGAGTGAGGCGTGCGTCACAGTGGTTTCGTCAGGCAGTGGCTGTGTCGATGCAAAGCCCAATGGCGTTGCTCTCGTGCAAACGAAAATGACCAACATAACACGTGGTCAGCCAAGTTGTTTGGGATGTATCTGGACCAAAAAAGATTTTGTGTCATGATTTTTACAAAGGATGTCCTTTTAGTATACAGCTCAGTAAAAAAATACTTCGAATCTGGCAATGCTGTCTCTGAACATGGTGTGGCCAAGGAGTTGGTTGGAACACATTGAACGTGGATGCGGCTTCTCCTCCTCTCTCGCATTGGTCCGTGGTTCTGGATTTTGACTCTGCGTTCAGCATCCTCTGTCTCAGCCAAGCCGTGGTTCGGTTCGTGTGCAGCTGTCCTGTATTTTTGAAAACAGACACGTCCGGTACCCACAGACACCAGGTCTCCCTGTACTGGAACCCACAGACACCAGGTCTCCCTGTACTGGAACCCACAGACATCAGGTCTGCCTGTACTGGCTGCCTGGAGGCCTGAGGTCTGTGGGTACTTGGTACAGAGAGGCTCAGCTCAGTGGGTGGCGGTACCCACAGGCTTCAAGCCACCAGAAATCACTGGTTGGCCCAGTACTCAGAGGCCTCAGTGTTGTGAGTGCTGAGGACTCTGAACTCGTACCGCGACACCGGGTTTTGGCAGATTGTTTCAGGGATCCAGGTACCCAGCCCTGCTGCGGTGAGCGCATTCATATGGCAAATACAACTGTACATGATATTCCTGTCACGCGCCGCTTCTTTCCGGAAGCTGCGGACACGGACACGTGTCGACAACAGCAGGTGACATCACTGACGCCACACGTGTGTCTCGAGCTCTCGAGGCTGCAGAGGGAGCGACGTGTTTGAACAAAACAAAATGAGACCACATTGTCGCAGCCTTGCTCCACCAGGCTTGAATGATGCACTTTGGTGCAGGCTAATCAGGGAACAAACGAAAAATCAGCTGTTTTCTTTCGCGCATCTTTGTAATCTTGCCCCTGATCGTGTAAACTACCCTGTGAAAATTGCGATGTTCCGAATTGTAAACAAGCGCCTTGGATGTTGTCAATCTCCAAATACCAGGGGATGCAGTGGATCCAAACCAAGAAGCGACGATCCTCGTCAAACAATTTTTGTGTAATGTTCGGTCAGACGTCATCAGAAGTTGGGTGGCCAGAATTTGTTTGGTTTGTGCAGGGTCACACACAGTGTGAACAAGACCGCAGGACACTTTTCTGAAATGCCTTTCGTTACTTTCGAGAAACGAGGAAAAAGCTGGGTCCAGATTGAATCAACCACTCGTCAAAGTCAGTCAGCGACTTTTCTTTGCATTTCGATTAATTTGTAACGCGTCCGATGCGGACCCCGCGGACGCAGGCAATTTTCACAGCGCCACCAAGATGCAGCTGCCTCAGTTTAATTGTGTTCCAACGATCGCATTGTGCATTCATAGAGACCAAAATCGGGCCCACAGAGAAAATTATGTTGTCGTCTTTTGAACAAAGATTTTAAACATGCAAAAGGAAGTTCACGCCTGGTCTTTTGAGGACGGGATCTTTAAAGGACGGGTTTGGTGACAAAATAATTGGTCAAAGGAAACTTCAAGTGGACACAGCTTGGGCTCGGGAAAGATTCACGACTATAGTCCATTTGCCAATGTCCCATGACAGAAGACCCACTCTGATCCGTGGTTCGTTGAAACTGTTGAAACTTCGTGTTCACACGCTGTTGTGTCTGTGTGACTGGTCCACATTCCAAGCCTGTTGCATGTGACGCAACCTGAAGCCTTGGACAATCCGGTTGTTGTTTTGTTTTGCACGGAAAGAATGTCTAAGACAGTCAAGAGAGATCGAGGGGTATATGATAGAGAGAGAGAGAGGGAGAAAGAGAAGAAGAAGAAGAAGAAGAAGAAGAGAGAGAGAGAGAGAGAGAGAGAGAGAGAGAGAGAGAGAATGAGAGAATGAGAGAGAAAGAGAAAGAGAGAGTTTACACGACGTGGACAGGGGGTCCACAGGGATAGGACAGCGACATGTGCAGGGGCAGGCACAAAAGGCTTTGTTTTGCCACGAAGTTGTTCAAGAAATACCTGCCACCGAATCATGTCCCGGATTGTGTAGACCATGCGTGGCCCAGTTCTGCGGCTGTTGTGCAGGGCACACCTGCATTCTAATCATCGGCGTGCACATGAATACTGGACCAAGAATATTATCCTGACAGCGAATTGTGTTCCGTCCAATTACGCAGCCACAATGAAATTCCCCCGCCCCCAACTCAACCAGCGCAAGGAAACCCGTGCATTCGTGCATGCCCACTGATGCATTGAAATGTTCTTTCCTTCCTTTTTCTTTCCTCGGACACGTTCATTTCCTTGTGTTGGCAGCACAAAAAAAGACATCGCACAAGCAGATCATGCAGGGTGACCTCAGGTGAAGTGATCCCTTGACAGAGAAAAAGCAAAGTTGTGTGAATTGGCTGCTCCAAAAGCCAGTGTGTAGGGCTTTGATGAAACCGAGAGACCTGGACCCCCTGGCAGAAAAAGTCACACAGACAGACACATGCACGTCAATCAAGAGCGCCAGACACCACAAAGCAAAAAAGAGAAAATTGCCCATTCTTCAACACAAGTCTCAAAGGAAAAGCTTGCGATCAAAGGAAATCTTTCCCGACCAAATCAATGAGCAATTTCTGTCACACACGACAATGAACCTGTGATTGTCGGGTGGGAGGAACGTGCTCAGCGTGCACGTTTGAGAGCAGGTTCAATCTGATCCAAGCACTTCCGGTGCCAGCGTGGATGTGAGTGACGCGTGAGTAGCGCGTGGATCGGCACGTGAGATGACGTGATCCATTCAAGAACAAGACCTCAAAGGTAAAGTTAGCATCGAATAAGCCTCTTTGCCAATCTGTTCCCCAAGTTCAACACATGACAAAACAGATGACATTTGCGATGGCCGAAGCTACAAATCAGAAGGACTGTATGACTGGGACCACGCCTGGAAGTGAAAAGTCCCACGTTTGAAAAAATAAACTTCCTTTTGGAAAAAAAAGAACCTTACCAGTCCACACACCAAACTGTGGAGCTAGAACGACAGACTTGCTTGAGAACTGAAAAAATAACCAGTCGGAACAAACAAACAACCGTTGTCATGCACGCAGTGTGAGATTTGCACCCACCACTGAACGCAGGATTGTGCCTTGAATCACGAAAACTTGTAGATCTATCACGACACGGCAAGTCTTTTTATAGCGACACCGACGCCCGTTCCAGAGCCTCAGAACGTCACGCAGATCACGTGTTGATTTTCTCGCGGTGCCTTTGTTCTTCTAATTGGACAATTTGCACGACAAAGGGGCACCTGCCTCGGGTGGGCTCAGGTGTGAGGTGGTTCTGAAAGACTCTCTGCAGGGGGAAATTGACTTTTGTGTGGGAATACCAAGGGTGGAACCAGGGTGCCACCGAGTAGGACCCTCCAGAAGGGCTTGTCTGAGAAAAGTAACAGGATGAACGTACGTATTTCAGTTGTTGTTTTCTGTCTTCAATAGGGGGGACTTGGTCCTGCACTGAAGGAACCTGAAGAAATTTTACTCTCTTGAAAGGATATGCTGGCACTCAGAAGCGTCACTTTGATGCGAAAGGTGTGTCGAACTCCGTTCAACTTGTGCCAAATCAACGGGTTTCCCACTCGCCGTGGACCCATGAAAATTGGACAATGCCAAGTTGAAAAGTTATGGTTGACAGGGCGAGTCCGGGCTCGTGCCTTTTGCCACCAGTCCGACCCAACGACGTCTTTGCTGAGTCTTCCGCTGTGACTATCAAAACGCTTCTCATTTCAAAAGGTCAGGTTGATCAAAAATTTCCGACCAGCCGGACCAACCCTGTGAAGACTCGGAAAACACATTTCAAACAAGTGTGCACCTCGAAAGGGAAAAGAACGTGTTTGATTTCACATGCTGTCACCGCTTTTCACATCAAATCACTTTTTTGCAGTCATAATTACCCAAACTCACAAGCTGTTCAACATTACATTTCGTTTTATTGCCACATCCAGTTCTTTTGTCTTCGTCTGAGTTGCCAGTTTCTTCATTGATTTTGTGATTCTAATTGCCTTTTTCAGTGTCTCTCCTTTTGTTTTCAGCGCTCTAATTTGGGAATCAGAAAGATGTGTGTTGATTTAGCTTTCCAGTCGGCTTCAAAACAAACTTCGAGGTGCGTCTTCTCAGCCACTCAGCGGTGCACGCCCATTTCTGTGTGCATGGACACAGCGCCCATGTATTGACCGCACGGTGGGCGTGTGAACCCACCCTTGAGCTGCGACCTCGTTGTGACACGGCCAGGTGAAGTGAACAATGGATTCCTGCAGGACGTGCTGATTGGACCCTCTCCGGGTCCGAATCGGGACCTCTCCACTGCAAATCCCCCTCTCAAGGACTCTGAAACGCCAACTGCTCTTTTCGTGGGTCCAAGGAACTGGACCTACAACCGTCAAGATTACCCCTAGCTGTGAGAGAATGACTGTCGCTAACAAGATCATCACTGCTCGTGCAAGTGCCTCTTGGCGGGACGTTGTCCCAACAAAGCTTGTTTTGTGGATTCATGAAGAGGTTTCGAGACTGACCTCCGCCGAGTCCTGGAAGGCCCTTTCCTCCATTTGTGAAAATGTGAACAGTGAGACAGACATCCACTCGCAATCTGGAGTGCCAACAGTTCTTGTTTTTGAGCCAGATCTGTCAGGAGGAGCGGGTCCAAGCAAAGGTCCAGAGGCGTGCCTCTACGGGCAGCAAGCGAACAGTCAAAAATTTCCCCTCTGCTGTTAAATGTTCAGCACTGGCGTTCAACAGTGGTTTCCATGGTTTGCCAAGGGTCAAAGCGTCCCTCCCCTTGGACCCTCTCGCGGTTCCAGGATCACCACAATAAGACGCACGAGCGACAAATCGGGTCAGGATTCCAGGACAATTTCCCGCCAGATCCCCTTGAATGCGCACTTTGTAAAGATTGGAACCGTAAGTCATATTAACAGCGTGAAGCAGCACAGTGAGAAAGGAACCTGTCTCTGTGTCACTGAATGTGTCGTCGTTTGCAATGCAGCGCCCGTCGAATCGCGTACGAGGCACACAACGCGACCATTGTGGAGTTTTGGTGTGCCACACATCAGTCCTACACACGTTCTTGAAGCCCAAATGGGGCATCGCACAGACGACACTGACGCCCACACCCACCTCCACTGACCTCAGAAGAAGTGAAAGGTCCTTTTGGGTTTTAAGAGTTGTTGCTTTTTTTCTTCCGCGTGCAGTTTCCGTCAACTTCCGCCGTTCAATGGAAGAGATGTGCCGTGTTTTCAATACTCAGGAACCAACAACCAACCAGCGCGTCCATGTGTGGGTGTGCGTCCATGCTTGGTATGTACGAGCGTGCGTGTGTTTGGTGACGTTTTGGCACACACCAAGGTCTTGCAGTCCCAACGCATTTGATTCGGTGGGGCAAGTCCTGAGTGTTGCAATCCACAGCTTAATCAGCGGTTCCTCTGCAGCGGCGGAGGGACAGATTCGAGCAGGGGCAGACACTCTCAAAGCTGGTTCACACTGAAGGTTCAGCGTTCAACATTGTGCCTGCGCATTTCCAAATGTCTTGATTTGGACAAGAATGTCTTTGGTGTGAACAAACAAAGCCCCAAAGTTTTGGCTCAGATCACCTCCTTCCTGTCTCTGGACTGAGCGTGCACGACGGATCGTGGCAGTACTGGCGTCTCCTACGGCGTCCACCACGCTCGCCGATCACGTCCTGTCAAAACTAATGCGTTATCAGCGTGACGTTAGATCTATCTCCCAGTAATGCACTCATCACAGCTCGTCTTGTGGTCGACGCGACTTCGCTCACGCCGAAGGACAGATTACCGGAAAATAACGTCACGCTGAGTGAGACAATATTTTTTGAATATTTTGCGTTTCCGAGAAAAATTTTATGTGAGATTCGTCGCGTTGAAAGAAAACGAAGAAAGAACGTGGCTGACAGGAAAAGCCCCAGAATCCACTGGTCAAAATTTACGCCGTGTCAAGTTCCCACTCACAAAACTCAGGCACACACCCATTGCGTCCCTCAGTATGGCGCTACAAAAAACTCAAATCTGAAATTGATCACCGTGGACAGAAGCTTGTCCACGCCTTCCATCAAGCGAGCGGCGTGTGTGAACCACTCATTGAACTTGTCTCACACGGAGGTCAGACTTGCAAACGGTGATTCACGGAGCTCCTCCCGGCGTGTCCACACCATACGTTTCTTCAACGAAGCTTCCGACACCAGAAATGCAAAGGAGGGACGTCAGGGTGCACGGGAGCTTGTGTTTACCCCAACAAAGAGGCTTCCCTCAATTCATGAGCGCTCTCATGTGCAAAGTTTGAATGTTGTCGGAGAAAATCGAGTTGTGGCGATGCACCCATACTCCGCTACCCCCCGTGATCAAATCAATGTTCGACCCCAATTTCAAAAGGAGAAATTCTGGACCGCAAATTTGAAAATCCTTACCAACCAAATATGAAATTTGTTTTGTTTTTGAGAAACCATCAACAACAACGCAAAAGTGAGAACCAAGAGTTGCTCATGACCGTCAAGATAATCCGTGAACCACAGAAGACTGATGTGGTGCGGTTGATATTCTCGTTCACAGCTGCAAACACACACACACACACACACACACACACACACACACACTCGTCGGAATCAACCTCACCACAAAGCCACGGCACACCCACCCACGTATTTGCACTCACATTCCCACAAACACATGCGGAACAAGCTTCCAGCCAAAGAACAACCATCCACCGACACCCCTCTCAAAAACACAACCTCAACCTCTCTCTCTCTCTCTCTCTCTCTCTCTCTCTCTCTCTCTCTCTCTCTCTCTCTCTTCTCACAGCATCCCCGCCCCCGTGTTTGTGGTTGGGATAAGGAGCAGCTTCACACCGCAGATGTCCACGTCAGACAAAGAAGAGCTCGTTGCCCACCTCACCAGAATTGCCCGAGAAGGGCTTCATTTCGGTTCTGTGCATCAGATGAAATCAACCCACCCTTCCAAAGCCTGCTTATTTTGCACTATCTATTTGACTGCAAGCCAGATCAGATGCAAAATACCAAAGAAACTCTCCCACAGGACCTCGTTCTCGTTCTCAAACTCGATTCTGTTTCTGTCTCTTTTTCTTCATTGATCCTCTTTGACAAATGGTTTTGTAGGTGATTTGACGGCTTGGCACTGTTCGGTCAAGCCGAAAAGTGTAAAGCCGGACAAAACACCTCAAGGCATCATGGAAGGAACAACAGCTGTTTTGGAATGAAATAAAAGTACAGTTTCAGGCCTTTGGGTCCATTTGATCTAATGTTGGCCCAAGATTATGCTTATAAAAGGAAAACATCCCAGTCAAACACACCCAGGTTTTGTGGGCAAAAATATGATTTCCAGGCTCTTTCACTTGTTTCTTTTTGGAAAATGTAAAATCATAAAAGGTACAATTTATTGATGAAGGACTTATTTTATTTTGAGCAAGTGTAGAGGATCAGGTGTGTAGTTTGGGTAAGTGTAAAATAGATTGAACTTTTGCATGAATTTGAAATGTTCTTTCAACAAGTAAGTCATGTAAGATATTGGTCAGACAAAGAGTTTCACATTTTGATGACATTTTTAACAAATGAAAGTTCTATATCTACTGAGATTGGGCAAAATAACAGCATATTTCAGTGACCTTTCTGCACTAATTCAGAATGTTTTGTTGGTTACAAAGGCAAGGGAAAAAATTGTGCTGTTGTAGTTGGAGTTTTGTTGCACTTTGTGTGTTCAATCCTGGCGGCCCCTTCACGTGCACATTTGATCGGGAATTTGTCAAATCAGCTCGAGGCCCATGGGCCTATTTTTGCAAACCATTCCAATGTATAAATATATCTGTGCAAAAGATTACAAAACTGACACTTTACAAGATGAATCTGGGTCCTGGACCTCAAGGTGGCCAGGTCAAATAAGGAGAATCTCCAGAGCAATTGGCAGAACGTCCACTTACGGAAAGCGTGTGCTGGCTTTCATTCACGAATTGGTGAAGATCAAGACAGGCACTGATTTCAGACAAGAAAAGCCGTGCACGCATTGGTGTGAAATGGGTCTTCGTCTCCGGTCTGCGATACGACCTCATCCAAAAATATTCGACCCGGCCTCAGAAGATCCGGCCGTCAAACCTACTGACGACCATAACGGCGCAATGTAGCTGGATCTGGTCGGATTATGAGATCAGCGCGGGACAGACAGTGGCGATCGGGGTCAAACAGGATCTGTCAACAAAGCGCCCTGGGCTCGCCCCTGCCCCCAGCTGCATGGAGCATCGCCAACTTGAGCCGCCGACGTCCCCCACCCCAGGAAACACAGAATTTGATGCAACACACGACGCCACTTGGTGCCGCGGTTTGGCTTTTGACACAAAAATGCCACTCGGAATCGCTCGTCGTTTGGTGACGCAACACCGGGTCGTGGCTCTGTCAGTTCCTGACAACCTTTTCAGCTTCGTCGAGCAGATTCAGGAACAAAAGATTCGGACGCCCTTGCGACGAAGCAATGAGAAACGACACAATCGGTGTGAAACAGATCTGACCCGAACACAGACCGATTATCGTGATGCCCATTGGCTTTACAACTCTCCTCGCTGGCCTGTCCGTCCTCTGCTCAAGTTTCCCAGATCACAACAGGGTCGTGACAGAAACGAAAAAGCGACAATTTGGAACAAAACAGAAAAAAAAAACGCAAATGAATCAAAAGTTGAAAAAGACAAATACTTTGGTCTCACAAATGGTCTTTTTTGTCTTTGTTTTGGTGCGTCAAACATTTGAACAACTTCACACCAAAGCATCACACAGCGCACGCCACACCCAATGCGACACAGACCTTGATGTTTTTGCACTGTGTGAGTGGAAAATTGAGGTGATTCTCTTGTTTCTCACACTCAAAGCAGCCTCTTCTTTTGCATATGTGATTGTGAACAGAAATAGGTACAAAACCAACTGCATGTTGAACGATCGGCACTTTCGCAGTCAGAGCTCCAGGCTCTTCAGGATCGAGAAACCGCACTTGTGGGCCGAAGGCTTCTGTCTCAAAATTGCGCAATTTTCAAGGCATCAGAGGTCGCTGGGCCCGAACTCAAACCGGCCAAAAATGGTTTGGCCCAAGGCAAGTCGAAAAAGACAGGACAGAACAAAGATGCCAGAAATGTTGAGAACTTGATCATTGGGAACTTGATCAACAGCTGAATAAAGAGACGTGCTGTTTAACCGGAAGTCCGAACCGGTCCTGGTCCTGATTGCGCACATATCGTACACGAGTGAACGAGTGAAGGCATGTCAACAGAAGGCTGGGTTCACACAGCACTGAACGGGCTGACAGCACGGGCTGCCTGTGAACGGCGAGACTTTGGAAAATGACAACAGACACACTGGATGGCATGTATGTATTCACTGATTGCCCTATCAAAGGGATGTGCAGTACTGCTGAATGGCTTTTGCAAGTTTAATTGACTGCACAGAACAAAACCATTCAATCATCAAAAACATAATCCTTCACTGTACGGTTCCTTGAAGCACCAACCCAACTAAACTTGCAACATTTGAAAAGAATGTTGCAAACTGAAGTGAAACTTTGTTCA
>JAAUXT010036490.1_pt1 | contig 17880 bp, 19 predicted proteins | sample 7278171 | NCBI WGS metagenome assembly JAAUXT01 (sample SAMN14350112, study PRJNA611818) | marine sediment metagenome | isolation source: surface marine sediment (1.8m) | place: French Polynesia: Moorea | collected 2018-08
AATGATTTTATTTAACATCGTAAGCTGAAGGTGATTCGAGATGTAGATACACACAATTCTCTTTCTTTCGATGAAAAAACCTGAAAAATATGAACAATAAACGTAAAGTGTGAACCAAGTAACGGGCCCTAATGCTACTGACGCTCCACTGTTCACATTCACGTTTACTTTCACTGAGAAAAGAAGTGGAAGCGGATTCGACGCCATACCGGAACCTCCTCCACATCGACTGGTTGCCTGAAGGGGCCCGAGTCTTCTGAGTCGAACATGCTCTGAAGCAGACTCTCGCACTCTTCCTTCCAGCTGTTCGGGTCCCACGCGCCGGTGCTGGAGCGTCTTCTCCCGTTCATGACGCCCGATGAAGTCTGCAACACCCAATACAAGTCGTGAACCAGGCCTCCCTGTTGCAGCTTCAAATTTCCTGCCTTTCCCACACATTGACAAAGAAAATTCAAGCAAGATGTAACTTACTCGAGCGCGACTGCTGGACGGACCCTGTTGACCATCTGGACTTTCCATTCCGTGAGCGACGGTGAAATCGGAGTCTTTGGCCAGTTCGGAATACATTGGCATCAGGTCAAGGACGTCGTGATCCCTGAAAAAATAGAACGCCAAGCAGTTTTGAACGTGTCGCCAGGTGTCTTTTCATCAAGGCGTAATTCATCCAACCGTTCCACAAAAGGCAATGGGCAGCGCAATCGCAATCGCAAGTCCAGAAATGGCAACAAATACTTACTGGATGAAGCGAAGCAGCAGTTCGGAGACCAGAGTGGCACTCTTGGTGATTCGAGAGGCAGGTTCGTTGAATTTCTTCGTGTTGCCCTCAATCAGCCGCACGTCGTACATCACAGCTGCAGACCTCCTGCAATGTCAGGATTCCAGCAAAATTGAGACGAGCTCTTCGGATAAGAGTCAGGTGCAAGTCAACCACTGAATAGTTTGACAACACACATAACTGTTGAATGCGAAGTTCAGAATTCTGATAATCCACAAGGAAGTCCCAAAGCTTACCTGTAAAATCTGTTTTCCAGTCTGGTTTTGATTGTACTGAGATCGACGGGGTATTCAATGGTCATGGCATAATCTGGGTACGCGTTGAGATCGACGGGCGCCACGAAGTGCTCGGCGACCGACAGCTCCATGACCTGCTCGAAGCCGCGGGTCAGACGCTCGCACTCGACGCCCATGCCGTGCTCGGGCCACTCGCCTTCCTGAGGACTGTACAGCACGACGCGCATCTCGTCGTTCTGCACCGGCACGCTGGCGCCCTGCTCCTCCGGCTCGTCTGAGGAAACAAACCCACAGGTTTGATTGCTCGTTCACTTTTGCACGGGGAAACCGTGGAAAACGTATTTCCAAAGGGAAACAAAGAATAACGCTCCACGATTTGTTTTGTGGATGTCACTCACTTTCTGGCAAGAGAGGTTCGAAGTCCCAGGGACTCATTTTTTCTGTTTCACCGTTGTCCCATCTGGAAGAAGACCAACGATTCGACGTCACAACATAGTCCTCATGTCTCGCCAGATGAGAACGAAAGACAAAATTTGGCGCAAAACGCACTGCGAACTGTCTCCCAACACACGTACTTGACGGAATAGCAGAGGAAGAGGCTGTCTGGGTACACGGCTTGGTACGGCTCCTGCGCGGCGATGGTGCCGCACCACCACGCGTTGTCGATGATGGAGCGGAAGCGATCGCCCGGCTTCCACTGCCGCTCCACCGCCGTCGTGAACGTCTGTCTCAACACCAGAAAGTCCACCACGTCAGGCATGTCGTGGTATCTGCAAAGCACCAGAGGCTGCTTGTCCGCCTGGGATCATACTGAGCAAATTTTTCCTTCCGAGTCGACAAATTTTTGCATCAGACTTACTTGACGGTGAACGCAGCGCCCGTCGGTTTGCTGGTCACAGAGTCTATCACAGCGAGTTTGAGGCACACGAGACGCGGAGGCTTGATTTCGTACTTGATTCCAACCACCTTCACCAATTCTTGTTCCTGAAGCGTAATTCAATACATTCAAGGATGTTGACACCAACAATTTTCACGACTTACGCAGAAAAAGGTGGTTCAATCATAAAAATATGAACACGGATGACACACACCTTCAGACTTGATTTGTGCCAAGGCTGGTTTTTCTTTGGGTCGATGAGGTAGGCCTTTCTTTGTTTGCACATTTTCACATAAATTTCGTGGCCCTGGCGGAAGTACATGATCTCGTCTCCGATCTGCGGGTAGTACGGAGCCTTGCGCGGAAGTGTCTCCGTCAGCCAATCGGGGGGTCGGTACTCTTCCGGCACTTCACCCACGTTCGCTGTGTTTCCGATTGTCTGCCGCGCGCGTGGCTGAAAAATCAAAAAGGTAACGTGCAGTACTGCGCTCCATATCTCGGGCAACACGATTACTTCATTGCGTCAAGCGCCAGTTGCCCAGCCTGTTACTCACCCTGTTGCGTACTGCTCTTCGTCGCACTCCTGGCCTCTTTTTCGGAGGTGCGCGCTTCTTTCTTGGCGGTTGTCTCTTCGGCAGTTTTCTCTTTGGTCTTTCCCTGTTGGGAGCGTCGGTGACACGTTCATTTGTGTCTTCTTGCGTTTCATCCACTGCCTTTTCACCTTCGCCTTCTCCTTCACCGTCGGCTTGTTCTTTGTTGTTTTCATCAATTTCTGTCTCTTCGTCAGAGTCTTCCTGTTCTTCCTCCTCCTCTTCCTCTTCCTCCTCTTCTTCCTCCTCTTCCTCGGAGTAGCTGCGGAATCGTCTCCGCTTCACTTGTCGCTGTGAGCGTCGTTTCGGTGGCGCCATGTTCCTCCTGCCGACCGGAGTCCAGTCCGAGTAGTCACTCGAGTCACTGTGAACACGGAGAGAGCGCAAAATTAGCTGCAGATAATCTCCATTCAAACGTCTTCCGTGCAAAAAATGTGTGCAAAAACAATCTTCAAAACTTTATCCAAACGGGCACGGGTGTGACAGAACATATCGTACGTGTCTGATTTGTCCGAATTCCAGACATTCTCGTCCGAGTCGGCCAACGCCGCCGCCTCCTCTTCATCGGCCTCGCTGTTGACTTCCTCGGCGTCGTCTTCTTCCTCTTCGCCGCTGACGTCGCGCTGCGGTCGCTCCTCTTCCTCCTCCATCTCATCCTCCTCTACCTGTAGATACAGCGAGCCCTGTGCAACAGGCAGCACGCAGCAAAGAAGACAGACACAGACACACATTAGTTCATTCGCTCCAACATGTATTCCAGCAACAGCACATGCACAAGTATAGTAAGCCTTAGCTCGATCGATGCTTGGCTGAAAACACCAGAAACGATTGGAACAAGCTCTTATCATATTGATTTTAAGTTTCGTCAAACGGAGGAATTGCTCAAAAAAAGTTCAAACAAATTGAGTAAAGCTACTGGAACAGTCAACTGTGAGTGAGCTTTGGCCCACCGATAAAAGTCAGCAGAGTCCATGGTTAGTCTGCAGCCACCAAACTCTAATAAACTTGCACGAATAAAGCGTTAGCGGTTAGTTTTCCATTCACACCCATTGCTGTCATCCTAGACACACAGGACGAAGGACACAAAACCACCACACAAGGAACAAGTAGATTGACACAAAGTCAGAAACCCAAACTGAAAAATAAAATTCAGAAACCCAAAATCACAACCTCAGAACATTTCCGAAGTGGTAGGTGGCACTCACATCGGTGTCGTACAGAGCCCGGGTGGTCAGTCTGTTTCTGCCCGTCTCCTCGTTGCGCGACTGTCTGGCCCTGCGCCCAGGTCGGCGCCGCCGCTGCTGCTGCTGCCGCGTATGTCTGTGGTCACCCACGCTCCCGGATTCGCTCGAATCTTGACGAAGCACCGGCGGACGCTTCTTGCGCTCAGCTTGATAATACTTGATCTCAGCATCAGCCATTGCCAAGCGGCGTTCCTCAGCGTTCCTTCAAAGAAAACAAGTGTGATTGTTTTCCCCCTGAAAACACTCAAGCAACTTCTCAACCTTGGGACCAGAGGTGACCACGAAGCAATCACAGATGAAGCCCTCACCTGACAACTGCTGAATCCAAGGGACCAACGATCGCCCTCATCCCTGAGGGCGGCTTGGGTGCTGCGCTGCTGCTGGAGGCGGCGGCGCCGGAGGAGGTGGCGCCCTCACTGCTGCGACGGCGCGGCTGCTGCTGTCCCGGCTGAGCCACCGATATGACGCGCACCGCGCCTGCAGTGAACACCGCACACGTGGAGAGACACGAAACACAACGCGAACGAAAACTACTGCCCACTATACTAGAAGCCACTGAAGCAAATGTGCGATCATTTGTCCATCTCATTTGTTCCACGCAACTTTCATTCATGTCAGAAGAAAATGATCAAAGCAGGCAGACTTCATGACAGAGGAATGATCACGAATGATGTGTCGACAAGAACAAAAGAGCAAACTGAAGTAAATAGCAAATGCACAAGAGAATGTGTGGGAGAGGCTACCATCTGCTTGCTGGTCAGCACGGGGAGGGGGCGAGAAAGGGGGGCCCTCGGCGTCCCCGCTCGCCAACCGCACGTCCAGGTCCCTCTGCATTCTAGCAATTATCACGTCGAGGTCATGCGGCACCGGTCTGGCGGGTTCGGGCGGAGCTGGCAATGAGGGTCCCGCTTCGGGCTCAGCCCCGGCGCCGCCGCCCTCATCACCAGCGTCCGCGCCCGGAGGCTGCGCCGGCGGCGGCGGCTGCTGCTCATTATTTATCTGTTCCTCTGCTATTGAGTTGTCTAGCACTTCTCGGTCACCTGGAGCAGTTAGAAACCTCGAACGTTTATAGAAACACAAAGAAAACGTATGTATTGGTTGGATCATGCAGTGAGCAATCATTCATAACCCGACCTCAACTTCTTACACAACAAAACATCAGTTATTCTGGAGCACAAATTTACGAATTCCAAAAGTTTGATGCCGAAAATCTTATCAAATGTTCAAAATCTGTGCTCCTTGCAGAAACATACAGTGTGAAGCTTGACTACACGAACTGCTTGTCACACAAAGGACTCACCACTCGGTGAGATGCCGATCTGCGGGATGAGCTGGTTATCAGCGCAGCTCTCCCGTCCGGGCACCAGTCTCTGCAGGTGGGGAGGGTGCGGGTTCCCATCGATGTCCACGAGAAACGGCGGAGGCATAAGGTGCGGTGCCTGCTGGGTCTGCTCGTCCAACACGTAGCCGTGCTGATCACGAATCAGCGGTCTGTAGTCCGTGTGAAAGAAATACTCTTCTGGCAGCTGGAACAAGAGAAAACAAAGTTGCTGCAGGCAGCACAAGAACAATGTTCCATTTCAGGAACTTGATTTCCAATTCCGACAGAAGAGCAGTCGGACAAAAGAGCGGTGTTTGCTCACAATTTTGTATTTCTCGTTGGATCCCAGGCCGAATAGCCTCACGAAGCCGTGGGAGTCAGTCGTGGCGAAGCTAAGGCCATCGGGAGCCCACTTGCAGTCAAACACAGCACCGTGACCTTGTCCAGAAATCTGTTGGAAACAAATTAGGAACAACCACTTGATGCCAAAGGCGACCATTTTGCTCGTTTGAAAAATATTTCTACAAAGATGACACTCTCACCGTGTTGAAATTTTTGAAGATTTGAGTTCCTTTGGTGAGGTCCCACAGGATGATGTGGCCGTCGTGTCCGGCGCTGAGCAGGATGCGCGGGTCCATCGGGTTGTTCTCGAGCACGAACACCTCGGCCTGGTGCCCGCGCAGGATGTGCACCAGTTGCCCCGCGTTCGAGTCCCAGATCTTGACGGAGTTGTCGCTGACTGCGGTGATAATGAACATGTCGTCGTTCGTCCACTCCACCATGGTCACAGAATACTGCTTCTTGTCGTCGACAGCGCCGTTCGAGGAGCCATTGCTGGAAGCCACACGAGCTGGTCAGAATTGCAAACAGGGTACGGAAACACCAATGGAATGCCAAATAATTTTGAAGCTTCGTATTTTGCAAACTCACCTGGGCAACTGCTGACCCATGTAGAGCAGAATCGCCTTCCATGTCTGTCGCTCGTACCGCCACAACCTCGCCGTGCCGTCCTTACTCCCACTCACAAACTTATCACAGTGGTTTGCATACTGGATGCTGTCAACTTGATCCTGAAATTTTTTTGGTTCAGTTTGCACGCGAATTTCAGCCGTGCCCATGTTGGAGGTTTCTCGAACAAAATGCAGACTTTCAATGCTGAACTCACCGTATGCGCTTCAAGTTCTGAGATCTTTTCAGGGAAGACCCCGCTGAAGCAGTAAACCCTGATCACGTGGTCTGCACTCCCAGTGGCAAGGAAGATTCCACCTGAAACAGAGGAAGGCACCTTCATACAATGTGTCAGACAGAGCTGATTGAGACACAAGTCACACTTGGAAGTGGGACGCAATACCGACCTGGACTGAACGATGAGCACAACATCTGAGCCCCAGCGCGAGATCTTTCAACGAACTTGATTGGCTTCGGGCTGAAACGAAAACAATGCGGTTCAAACCAGAAAGGAATGGGTTCGAGAACTTTTCTTGAAAGTTTGTGTTGTCTTGGCAGCAATTTGAAGAAGGAACTCACTTAAATTTCTGTGTGGTCACGTTGCACTGCCAGAAGCACACACATCCGTCTCCACCAGTCGACATCAAATACCGTGTATCCTTTCTCACCATCGGTGAAAACTGAAACATACAAGAAAAATGGGTTATAATCACGACGAGGGATTGACCTTTCAACCGATAAAAGTCTCTTGATACCGCAACTTTTGGCGGATTGTGAAAGTTGCTGTGTTCACCTGGAGGGAAGTGATCATTCCCGTGTGCGCCTGCAGCACAGCGATGGGGCTCACAGTCCTCAGGCACCACACGCGGATCTGTTTATCACAGCTACCAGATGCAAGCATCGTGTTCTCGTAGTTGACGGCGATGTCCGTGATTTCTGCCGCGTGACCACGCAAAGTCGCCAGAAGCCGCCCAGTGTTGGCGCTCCAGATCTTGATCAAGTGATCGTCAGCTCCCTACAATTTCAAAGATTGGTGCAAGTGACTGGTGTTTGAGAACTGTTTCTGCGTATCACAATGTGTTGTTTTGGTCTGTTCACTGACTGTGATAATGAACTGTCCAGTTCGATCGAACAGCACGCAGTACACAGCGGAGAGATGCCCCAAGGCTCTGGTCAGCTGGGTCATCTTGGAGTACAGATTGGCTGACTTCACTTGGAACGGGTTGACCAACCCAGACATCTGGTGACCTTGAATCTGGTTCCCTGAAACCAGAAAGTATCGCGTTTTGTGAATTCAACACAGGCCTTGATTGTTCAGTGTTCGTATTCGTTGCTCAGTCAAAGATTGTCGACACAAGCTCACATAGATTTGGCGATGGAATCATGTTGTGGGGAGGCATCAGCGGCCGGCCGTGTCGGCACACAGCGTGCGTTGCGCCTCTCCATACCGTTCTCTCAGATGCTGCAAGAAGGTAATGTGTAAACTTATCATTTCCATTCAGTCATCACTGTGCTATCACACGAACAAAAGCAAGGGTTCTGATGGGTGTTGGAAATAATCTTTCAGTTGTGGATAAAGAAACTGGACGCGAAAGAAGCACCTTGTGGCGTTCTGAGAAGAGACTGTCTGCCAGCCCCAAGCAATGACAGCACACCCTTGACACTTGGGGGCACTTCTCTGTCCAATATGGGCCCAATGCGCTGACATATCTGGACAAGATGAGATGCACTGATGTGAGGCAGGGATTCGCTCTGCAAAGCAAACAGTGGAACTGGTGAAGCTTCAGAAGACACAATTTCACGAAAGATTTCCAGCAGAATTCGTCCAGGGGTGGCAGACAACTCGGAGAGCTGACAACTGCCTTCACCCGTTGGAACCTCTGCGCTCAATATGCTGATGCACAGGCAGGTGGTTGGCCCACTTCGCCTGGCTGTGCACAAAGCCAATAGCAATCGGCCTAAAAATAGGCCTTCTCTTTCTGCACCAGACGTCGAGCACATTTGCATATCAATTATTGACGGCAATGCTTGCTGGCTATTGGCTGGCAGCCTTCAGGTTCCTTTACATCATTCATACACCCAGCTTACCCTTGATATGATAATTCCAGGCCAAATTTTCGTCTTCCAGCAGCGAATTTCCTTACAAAAAACACGAATTTACCCCACAACCCATACATTGCTGGAATCCTCAAGACATTTTCTACACGATGAGCGCGAGTAGAAAAGGAACCGTCGGTTTAGTGGAAACGCCATCACAACCAGCCCAGACCAATTCTTGTCACACGAACTTTTGAAACTTTCTTACCAAGCTGTCAAAACTTCTGGGGTGTTTTCTGCCTTCCCAATCTACCCTTTTTGGCAAAAGCTGAAATTTTTTCAAAAGAGGGTCAGTCGACATTTCCGGGCTTCAGACGCAAAATAACGGAAGCAGAGCCTTCCTGGCTTGTGAGAGAAAGGTAAAATGATGAAAATTACTGAATATCAACAGCAAATTTACTACGAGATACACACAAACACGTGCCAATGGTTTTTTGGTGAAGTGCAAATCTCACCTTATGCTCCTCCAACTCGCCCCGAAGAACCTGAAACACGAAGCCAAATCGTGAGATAGAGAAACATTTCAACCTATAACTTGATCATTGAAATGTTTCTTACCTCTGCTGCTTTCTGGCATGGCCCAGAAGACAGGAATTTTGCAATTAAAAAGTATAATTCTGAAAGGAAACAGCGGAATCTTGTCAATGTCCACATGAAATCTGGAAGTGCAAAATTCGACACTGTTCATGAGCGTCTTTGGCCCTTACCGAGTTCGACTGATGACGATTCTTCACAAGCCTGGCCTTCCTCAGACATGTTAGCATCCGTTCATGGTATCTGTCATTTGTTATCCAATTTGCTCAATGAAAAAGACGGTCATCAAAGCACATTCTCACAAAAAACATCAACGCCATTTGAACAGTGGAGTGAACCGTCCAGCATCGTTGCGCGGCGCAAAGTAGTTTTGAAAATTTGCTTTTCAGCTGTGATAAAACCTCAACGAAAGCCCGGCAAAATGTTCCGATGTTCAAACGTATGTCATCAATTGTGTTGAGTGAATTCTAGCTTCATTTGTTTGATGAACTCGAAAGCTGGTCGATGAACTATTTTTCACTACTTTCCGTCCGTAGATTATTACGCCGATTCCGCCAGAAAACAAGGAAAAAACATGTGAAAGCCAAATTTATCCGCCTACGCAGCACATGAAGGCTTTTTCTTTTTGTTAGACAGGATAGAGGAGCAGTCAGAGGATATTGGTACGAGTATTTGACATATTCTCGCATGTGAAACAGGATGTGTCCGTCCATAACGTGAGCGATAATAGGGTGTTTGTATATTGCAATGCCTGTTTGACACGTCAACATTGTCAAAACATTCTGTTCGCGGAGATCTCGAAGTTGTCCGTTGCTCCATTCAATTACAAAATTCTACTTTCGTTTTCAGGCAACCAAACAGATTTAAATATGTCTTGGATACGCGACACCAAAGACAAGCGGTCGTGGTTGCAGCAGTTTTGTGCCAATGTTTTGAAAAGTGGATCGGTACCCAAACACGTCGCTTTTATCATGGATGGAAACCGAAGATACGCAAAGAAAAACAGTATGGACCGAGCCGAAGGACACTTGATGGGATTCGACAAACTGGCTCAGGTTCGTTGTTGCACCAATGCGGGCAGAATCTTGTCGCAGTGAACATGCAGAATCTTCCCGTTCGAGTGCAAATGGGATTTGCGAAATCTCGCGTTTGTTCTTGCGTGACGTTGTACCAAGTGCACTTCTGGACAAGATGTGACGCACTGATTTGGTCAACTCATGGTCTTCTTAAAAGGACTTTGGGTGTTGGTCGAAAAGTTCTGGTTGCAATATCTCAACCACCCACCAACTACGAGTACCACCACAAGTTTGAGTATTTTTTTTTTTTTTTTTGCGGATTTGGACCTGGAACAATTTTTAGATCTCAAACATTTTTGGACGAAAGTTTCACAAATTTTCCGCTGCTGAGATCGCTCGGACAGAAGCCCCCTCCCGTCCGATTTGGATTGAAAACACCTGTTTGGTCTTCGAAAATTTTGAGTGCTGAGGTGAGCCGTCTCTCTTCCCCAACAACTTGGTGCAACTGAATTTCCCACCCGCTTCACCGCCCAACACCGGAATTTTCGGACGGGTGTGTGGCCCATGTGTTCAGGATGCAAAAAATACTTGTACGAGAACTGTTGAGTCTTTTTTCGTCAATTCAGACATTAGAATGGTGTTTGGATCTGGGAATCACGGAAGTCACGGTGTACGCGTTCAGCATTGAAAACTTCAAACGGTCGAAAGACGAAGTGGACTGTTTGATGGAACTGGCTCGGAAAAAATTTGCCAAGTTGCTGGAAGAGAAGTAAGTCGTTTGGATAATCCCTTTTGCGTGAAATGCTGCCTCGCAACTGCCAAATCACATCTGAGGTTCTTTTATGTTTTCAGGGAAATGATTGCAAAACATGAAGTCTGCATCCGGGTTTTGGGAGATCTCGAGCTGCTTCCAGATGACGTCCAACAGCTGATTGCAGAAGCTGTTTCATTTTCGAGGAACAACAAAAAGTGTGTACGACTCATTGAACATAGCAAAACTCTCCAATATTGTTTGGAATCAGTTGAGGGGTCTCTGTCCATTTTGTAGCACATTGCGCCTCTATTTTTAGGGCCACTTTGAACGTGTGCTTTGCGTACACATCCCGTCACGAAATGTGCTGCGCTATGAGGGAGGTTGCCGAAGGCGTGCAGCTGGGATTGATCAGGGAGAGGTAAACATGGTGTCCACTTTGATATATTCAGTGCCATGTCATTCTGGAAATAGAATTAATTTGCACGATTGAAAGACGACTGGCTGTCCGTTTGCAGTGACATCAGTGAGTCAGTTCTGGACAGATGCATGTTCACAAGTCCTTCCAAGGACCCAGACTTGTTGGTGAGGACATCGGGAGAAGTGCGACTCAGTGACTTCCTCTTGTGGCAGGTAACTTGCTGAGAATTGTATTTTGGAAATGCAGTCTGTGCAACATTGCCACACACAAGAACAATGCGTTTGATGTTGCAGAGTTCATACTCGGTGTTGTCCTTCATAAAAGTGCTGTGGCCGGACTTCAGCATTTGGCATCTATACAGTGGAGTGTTCTATTTCCAAAGAAATATTGACGCTGTGATGGTACGTTTTCTTCAAACAAAACGATGGATTTGCTCTGCACTGTCACACATCAGGTGCTTTCATGTCGAAACTCTGGTGAATAAGTTTTCCGTTTGTTCCAGAGAGCAAGAGAAAGTGCGCTGGCTGAGGCGGAGCGATCAGAACGAGAGTCCGATTACGAGTGCGTTGTGCAAGAAATGGCTGAGGAATCCAAAGTGAACAATTGCAAACATTCAGCACATGTCAGCTTGCAAGATCGGTTGAACGCGTACACCCAGCAAAGGAAAGAGCGAGTGGAACGTTTCATCAGTCATGTTTACAGCAAAAGAGACACTTACATCAATCAACTTGTGGAAAAGCACAAAAACAGAACGCCGCTGTGTTCTTGACGTGATTGTCACAATGACCCAGCCAAAGAATCAACAGCTTGAAAATACACGTCAGACGTACAAACCTGTACATGTTTTGGAATTCTTCCGGCGAAGCTTCACGAAAGGACGGGCGTCGCGTTGTGAACCTTGTATGCGCGAGGAGACGTTTACGGCGCGCATCCCGGGTGGTTTGTTCCCGAACAGCCAGGTGGTCTGTACCTGTCTCCGCTGTGACTGTGATCTGACACTCACACTTGTAAAATGGGCACTGACCACCTGCCTGCCTGAGAAGTAATTTTCCCCCAACACATGCGCTCGGGAATCCTAAATTCACCGTTTCAAGCGCGTGATTCTCCGGGACCTTGAGAAGATTCAGTGTTGATTTCGCCAAAGTCGGGGCGTTTTTTATGGCTGTGGCCCAATGAATACATTCACGCACGCAGCAACCTGTCACAAGTTGAAATGTCAAGTGAACATTTTTGCAACCTGTGGAGAGTCATTTGGAGAGCTGTGACAAATTTCAGTCCCAATTTGTTGCAGGAGTGTCTGATTACCAGTGGAATTGCGTTGGAGATTAGGGTGGGGCAACGCACGTTCAAAATGCTTGCAATATTCCGACACTTTAATTTCTCTTGCTTCTGATAATTTAGAGTGGCCAAATGGAGACAATGGACGCCACACAATCGTGGTCTGAAAACAAAATCTTCTGTGGTTTTTCGTCCTCCGCACGAAATCAACTTAAATCGTACTCACAAATCTGCACTCTTTTATTTGCACATTCCATGAAACAACGGTAATTTTTGGACACAAATATGAAAAACAGCAGAGCCGTCCAAGACCAGGGTTCTCAATTTAACAAAATCAGTTGTACGCAACCAAGCAGTGGTGTATGCGCTGCAACTGTCAACGGAAAATTGTATTCGCGATATTTTGAACTCTTGTGGATATGTATCTTGAGAAGGTTGAGAGGTTGCAAACGGAAGACTCAATTCGGAAACAATCCAGATCTACTGTGGCGGGGACACGCTCAATGATCCAAACCTTGACATTCTCTGGCGCAAGCCCCCTTTCATGCAAAGGGGAAAAATTCAGTTCTGTGGAACAAATTGTGAAAACATCACACGCGTGGAAGGAGAAACGGGAATGTGGTTCAAACTCCCTGGAAGTACGCGTGGTAGAGGAGACCAAATGCACTCGTCGTGAACCATGCCGTGCAAATCCACCAACAGAGAAATGAGAAGACTCCATGAAACCAGGTTGCTGTGAACACTTGGCGGAGGGCTGTGAGGGCCACACTGAATTGAGCTGCCGTCGCTGCTATGCTGTCCGAGTCCACAGGTATGGAACGGCTGGTTCCGGTCGACGTCTGAGGTACCGTTCTGAGAGGAGGGATGCGAACACCAATCGCGCCACCCAACGGGTGGTCTCCAAGTGTTTTCAATCCAAAGGCGCAAAACAGAAGCAGCAAGAGAGGTGCCAAATACTGAAGGGCAACCACACACAGGTAATAAAAGACTCTCACAACTGTCTTCTGCAAGTCGATGTTGCTGATCCGTCCAGCTTCTTTGCGCAAGTTTTCGATTCTGTGCACAGCCATGTTCAAGTGAGCTTGAAGGTGAGGCCAGAGCAGCAAAAACCGAAAGACACAAAAAACGAACAAGGCAATGATTCGCGCCGCCTCAAAAGTGCTTAATTCGACACGGTACCTGTTCCAGCTGTAACGGTCGGACACAACCAAATCTTTCACAACTGGCTTCACCCACGAAAGAGACAACAGCAGCGGGAAGATCATGTTTGTGTAGAGCAACATTTGCATGAAGGGTCCCGCATACCGCAGTGCGTCCGTGTGCATTTTGGCCAACCGCAGCCCAGGGAAGGTCAAGAATGCTCCAAGCATACATCCAATGATAATCAGGAAAACTTTGAACGTCACAAAGCTTGCTGGTCCGCTAGACGGCATTCCTTGCTCATCCACGAATATCTTAGCACCAGCCGTGAAGTTGTCGTAAGCAGGAAGCAACCCAAAATCCAGTGTTTCTTCATCCACGATCAGCGCTGCCATTGCGAACACCAGGAAGAAGAATCCTGACAGAACCAGCAGGATGATTTCACCCCCTTCCTCCGTTCTGAAGTACATGATCGTCAGTGATAACATTACCTTCAGACAGAATCCCATCATCAGAACGCACCAAAGCATGCTCAAGTTGAACTCATTCTGTGGCACAAACAAGGCATAGTAGAATTCCGTCAGCACATAGATTGCAATGGCGCACAAGGCAAAATCCATCAGCCACTGGTATTCTGTGTAATACTGAACCGGCAACATATCGATCTTCTGTATTGGAGCCGAATCCAACTGGATGTCAATGTTCTTCGGCACAGTGAAAGTTTCTCGTTCCTTTGGATTCTTCTCGTACTTTTTGGACTTCGACTGCCTCGGAGGCGGTGGAACTTTGGCGATTTGTTTCAGCTCTTCGTTGCTGGGATGCAAGTATCTGACCAACTTGCCGCAGATGAGCCATCTACCAAAGCTGAAGTGAGGAGAGAGCTTCGACAAGAAACTCGCCATCACCATGCTGACCACCAGCTGTGCCCCCAGAATTGCCATGTTTGCCCTGAAATGCAAAAGCACACGATCAGGTCTCAGAACACAGACACACAAAAGCGTTTTCGAGCCCATACAATTTGGTGAGACCATTCGCGATCCAGCGTGGTGTGTGCGAGTCGGGTGGGAGGAATGTGCAGACTTCCCTCCCCTTCAGAAGTCGCCCTTTTCACCTGGATTACTTCCGCGTATCTGAAAATACTCGGGTGTGTTTCCTTGTTCTTTTGACTCCAGATGATGCAGCTCCAGATCTGTGGACGATGCAGGTGATCTGCAGGACACGGGGGCCCACATGTTCCGACCGGGCCACAACTACAGCGTCAAAACAGAACAGTCAAAAACACAGCGCATTCGGTTTGCATGACAATACGTACCTTGACTGACGTTGAAGTGCACCCAGATGTACAACGAAACCTTCGCCTGCACTGAATTTGCCAAATGTCAAAGAATCACGCTGCACAGGGCGCCGCCATGTTGGATTCGCCACTGCGCAGGCGCAGGAGCGTTGCCACAGGAAGCTTGCAAAGGCTCAAAATGAGCTGTATGACCAGATTTTGACACCCTTTTGGCAACGCCTCGGAAAAGGTATTTTGCGAGAACATAGTTGTGGTTTGTTTTCTTGTTTGCGTGAGTTTTGAGGTGCTCGACCCGCTTTGGGAAGTCTCAAGCACCTACCTGGATGTCTACCTGTCATTTGGACCGAGTTTGCAGTGTTTTGATCATGCTCCGTCAAGGCTGTCGGAGAACTGGAAACCCCGAACCAGTTCCTTTCGTTTTGCTGCATGCCAAGAACTCGTAGTTTACGTTGCTCGGGTTCTCTTGTGAGGAACTTGTTGAAGGACAGAGGCACAGAAAGCTTCAGTTTGCATTTCACACAAGACACACCAAGTTGTGTTGTCAGTTCGGAGAAGGAAGGGAGAATTGTCTTGCAGTGTCGAGAACACACCAGTCGAGAACACTGATTGAGTCTTGCGTGTCAAATCAGGCCCAGACTCGCGACCACTATGTTCCTCTTTCAGGGGCGTCATGTCTGCCAGCAAAATGGAAGCTCGAAAGCCGAAGGATTTGCCTTTCTACGAAACTCCGGATCACATTCAAACGAGTGCCAAAATTGTCAGCGAAGCAAAGACGCAGCTTCTTCGATCTCAGTTAAAGCCAATCGGAACAAAGCGACCAGTCACCCCGCAGGAAGGAGGGCGCAAATTGTTCGGCGAACAGAGCAGCAGAGATCCGTCCAACAGACCACCAAGTGCATTCAGGTCTGCGAGAGTGGTGAAAACTAATTTTGTTTGGTTGACATCAGAAGAGGTTGTTTTGCGCCATCTTTACTGAAGATATGCGTCCTGTTTACAGCCTAGGATCCAGGCATTTTGACAGCGAATCCAGACCTGTGTCCGGGACTCGTTTGGTTCCACTTGAGCACGTGAGTGACGCATAGATCTATCAGGTGGTCAACTCTTCCCTCCACAAGAACACGCACAAGAACCTGTTGTGCTGTTGTCTTGTTTCAGAAACCAAAACCTGCCAGTGATGGTGATTCTGTGATAGCTCCCAAACCTCCGACTGATCCGAACCGTCCACTCAGCCGTAAAGGGTCCAGACACCGTTTACAGCATTCAAGCAGCCAGGACGCCGTCAGTGGCGACGTTGACACTGTGAAGACTCGATCGGGCTCATTACAGGATGGTACGTTGTGCAGTGCAAGCCCACGTGTTCTTTTTCTGATCGGCTGGAGGCCTGAAAAACATTTGCTTTGTTTTCTCTTCACTGCGTTTCTTCATGTTGCAGTTCGCAGCCCGAGCAGAGAAGGTGAAGGTCAGACGGGATCGGTGCCGACCACGCCAGACGGAGGGCGCAGGACTCACAGCGGACCGAAAGAGAGGACAAGGCCCGCACTGGAAGAAAGAGGAGTTGGCGACGGCAGCGAAGCTGTGCCGAGAGTTGAGAGCAGACAGTATGTGTTTCTTTTGCACACAAACATTACGTGAGACATGTGTGTTTGCAAGGACAACGCAGGACGAAAAAGCCTTGATTGTGATTTCAGTTGTTTGTGTTGTGATTGCAGTGGCCACAGAAAATCAGTTGATGGTCACCGAGAGAAAGGTGAGCGTGGGTCGAACGACAGGGCGGAAAGCGGATACAGCAGCGAAACCCGAGAAAGTAGTGCAAGTTCGCAGCGAACAGGCAGTGCTGGAAGATCAGGTACATGCCCCTCTGTAGAAGCATTTGAAGGCATGTTGCAGACATCTCACTGGCTGTGTGAGATGCTCAGTGAATTTGTGCCATCCGAACCACCTCTATTCAGGAAGCGCTGGTCGAAGAGAAGAAGAAACTCCAGAAGAGGCACATTTCTACAACACCAAAGTTGCTCCAATTATTGAAGAGATGGCTTCGTACTCAAAAGGTACGGTACGGTACGACCAACGAAGTGAAGTACGAGACCTGCAATGCATTTGACAAACATTTGTGGTGCTGTGTTTTTATTTGCTTCCCATTATCTTCACGTCAGACAAGGATCCTGACAAGTTGGGGGCGTTGGCAGACAAACTGTACGACGTGCTTCACAAGGGCAAAATGCTTGGCAAGGCGTGCAAGAGAAGGTCGGCAGTCCTCAAGACGGTGTTTCGTTTGCTCGACCTGGAATCACCGAAGCTGCTTCTAAAGATCGCGAGACTCATACTCGCGGTGAGTTCGATTCGCACAGCTGTCATGTCGGTTTGTTGACCAGATATCGTCTTGTCTTTGTTCACGAATGGTGTGGACAAACTCCAAGCTAACTCAACTGCATTTGGTTCTTCATTGCAGCTGAGAGTCAGTGGCAACAACCTCACAAATGTCTGCAAGTTGGTTTTCAAGGTCAGCCGAGATGAAAAACACGACAAGCTATTCACGGAAGGCAACATTCTCGGTAAATTTACGATCGGGATCTTTTGTGTTTAGTTTGGAACAGATCTACTGTGTGCTTATTCGTTACTTCACTGTGGTTTCCACAGAGTTGATGCTGGACACAATTCGGCTGATTGACCACATCGTCGCAGCGGATGCGCTTGTGTACTGTGTTGGTTCCCTCAAGTTCTTGACTGGAAATTCAACTTTGCTGAAGAGCTTACACAAGAAAGGTTGCTTCGAAACACTGTCGAAGCTGTTGATCCGAATCAACAAAACCGTAAGTGGATTCTAATTGCACTCTGCATCAAATTTTACTTTCTCAATTTTGTTCGAACATTTTCACGAATCTTGGCGACAATCGAACTGTGTATGTTTCAGGCGATAGAAAGTGGGAAAACAGGGGATTCTCTTGGCCATATTCTCGTTCAGCTGACAGCTTGCCTGCGCAACTTAGCCGACGTGTCTGGAACCAAGAGTCTCTTCATGAAGGAAAGCCTCATCAACGAGTTGTGCGCTGTGATGGAGAAACATCACACCGACGCAGATCTGATGTTGAACATTTCAAGAATATTCAGGTGATCACGTTGCAACTGTCTGAATCGATGACGACATCTCTGACTTTGCGAGTTTTTAGGTGATTTGAACCTTGTACCATACATTATGTATAATGTATGGTGGTGAGAATCACCTATAGGCATCAAAAGGCTAAATCTGTGAATGTGAGTTTGAAAGTGTTCTATTTGTTCAATTTTGGTCATGTTTGGTTTTTTCATTCACTTTCGGGCTGTAGTTGATGCACAAAGTGTCAAAAGAACAAATTTTTGC
>JAAUXT010012848.1_pt1 | contig 17876 bp, 19 predicted proteins | sample 7278171 | NCBI WGS metagenome assembly JAAUXT01 (sample SAMN14350112, study PRJNA611818) | marine sediment metagenome | isolation source: surface marine sediment (1.8m) | place: French Polynesia: Moorea | collected 2018-08
GCGTAGCGGCCATCTAGGTGCCGCTCTCAGCTTAAATGTCCACACTTTGGAATGTATGGAATGTGTGGAATTTTGCCAAAATCTCACCCCCATCCATACCCCCTACCTTTGGACCCCATTTATGATATTTCAAATTTAGAATTCCAACTTCATCCTTACTAGCAACCTTGGAAAACACTTATAAATTGATGACTGAACTTTTGGAACTTCTCCAGTAGATTTCTATAGCAATGGTGGCTAGACCAACGCGTGACCATCGGGTCCGATTACCGGACTTCCTTGTTTCTCCAGCCCCCTTGCCCCTGTAAATTTATCCCCCAATTTAACGCAACAAGTATCATTTTCTTTGTTCAACAAGCAGTTGAAATTTTGAAGTTGAAGCCAGAGCGCCCTGCCCACCAAAATACATTTTCCCTCCCCCAGTTCATGAATTTATGTTCCCCCTCCTGGCCCGTTCCTGGATCGCTGGATGAACACCCAATTGATTCACGATCAATGCAATTTGGATTTTCTTTTTGGTTTCAGCATGTTGATGAGAACAAGCACAAGGTGCGAACAGCAGCTGGCAATGGCTTGAGACCCGACATCTGGGAGACATTCCAACAAAGATTCAAAATACCGAATGTTGTGGAGTTCTACGGCGCAACGGAGGGTACGGCTGGAATGATCAACTTGAACAACAAAGTGGGTGCAGTTGGTAGAAGGTCTCCACTCACAGTGAGTTTTGTCCTTTTCGAAAAGAAAGCTTGACGATAAACTTTTGGATAGAGTCAGAGATGCACAGAGATGCACTTGCTGCCACTTCGTAAAAAGCAACAGTTGTGAGCTTTTCACACGATCCGAAGTGCACACTCCTTCTTGCCAGAGGTTGCTGATACCCATGATCTTCTTGAAATTCGACGTTGAAAACGACAAACCTTTTCGCAATGAGTCTGGATTCTGTGAGTTAGCAGACATGAGTAAGTTTGCCTCATTTCTCCATGGCACTGCACGGTGAGCACATCCAAGCATTGTTTTGTTGTCCAAGATTTTGCGCGATGAGTTGTGTGTGGGGTTTTATCGTTCAAAACAGGTGTGACACCGTCCCCAAGACAAAGTGCCAAATCCAGAGTGTCTTACACACACACAGTGCCTTCCCACAAGGGTTCTGGTTATTTTGAACATGCAAGCCAATTGAAGACTCTTTGATGATTTCTATTGTTTGCGTTGTAGGCAAGGAAAAGGGGCTTCTGGTTTCGGAGTTGAAGACTGACTGGCCTTTCGAAGGCTACAAAGGAAACAACAGCCAAACCGAAGCAAAAATTCTGCGGAATGTGTTGAAGAAGGGTGATGCTTATGTCAATTCCGGTGATTTATTCACGATGGACAAGGACTATTTTGTTTACTTCGCGGACAGGACTGGCGACACCTTCAGGTTTGTGTGCTTCAAGAATGAGAAAGACTTGTTCTCTGGAATCAAGACCAAACAATTGATTGCAAATGACACAAAGTTTGTCGCGGCCGAAAGAAATTTGTTGCCATCCAGCATTCGAGTACCTGCAGGTGGAAAGGGGAGAATGTTTCCACGATGGAAGTCAGTGGTGTTCTGTCGGAGCTGCCGTGGGTTCTCGACGCCAATGTCTACGGAGTGACAATTCCAGGCGAGTGCGCAGTTGGTTCTGGGAGAAACAGGACCTGCTGATGAATGTTAATTTTCCGTGCATCTGCTTGCGTGTTTTGGATTGTGTCATTTTGGACGGAATAGCGATTCGGTAGGTGACGCCCAAAGAAAAGCGACACAATCTCTGCACAGCCTAAAGACAAGGGGGAAACGGCACAAATGATTTTCATGATTGCTGCAAAACTTTTGCGAAAACATTATATACCAACAGACGCATCGGGAGAAGCTGGAAGGGCTTCTGCAATGCCATGGAACTGTCTGAATTCTATTCTGGAGTGTGCTTTCATTCGTGTCCGTGGTTGTGTGATTGATGAAAGATTGATTGGCATATATACTGTATATTTTTGAACAGGAACCGAGGGTCGAGCGGGAATGGTCACCTTCACGTTGAGAAATGGCGCACGTGAATTGAGCCTTTCACAGATGAAGGAGCTTTACGATCATTGCACTTCCAAGCTTCCAAGGTGAACAAAACTGAACACGCACTTTTCAGTGCACTTTTTCGAGAGTGGTGGACCCCTCCCCACCTCAGGTTCAAGCACGTTAAGTGAAATGTAGAATCCGCCAGGAAAATGAAACTGCAGAAAAAAGAGATTTGGGAACTTCCAAATTTCGAAGAGTTTTCCCGACTTGCGTTTTGTTGCTCAAGAACTGCTGGAGACTGGAACTCAATACGAGGGAAAATCCTTCTGCCATTCGTGACCTGATCGCGAGACCATTGAAATTCATTGGCGTCGTAATCAGGTCGCGAAAGGCTGATTTGGATTCCCCCTGGTTTGGCGGCCATACAAGGTACAGCTGTACACAAGTGCGTAAACAGCATCTCAGCCTGGATGCCCCAAGTCCCCATCTTGTCCCTTCCCCTCCTGTCACTTCACACCCTATCTCAGGAGCTGCAAAATAGGGACTTCCTGTGGCAACCTGTTACTACGGGAAATACTTTGAATTGGCCGTTGTCGGAGTGTCAGAATGCCCTGGTTGTCAAAAGTGCACAGTGCACTTTTGACTCGGACGATCGTCGAGTGGAAAGTACACAGTTACGTTTCAACACCGGGTACTTCTGACCCGCCAACATCGACATCAGCACAAAAACTTGACCCCTTTGGGAAAACAGATCCATTCACAATTAATTAAGTTGTCAACATGTCTGAGATTTGTGACAGGGCATGCGCCGCAAGCTTGAATATTAAACGTGCCACAAATTGTCATATATTAGGACAATGACAGCATCAGAAACAATGGTTTCAACGTCACGGCGCTCTTGGTGCGCACACAAGCCACTCCGTTCGCAGAACGACGTTCTGTTCATGTTGTAATGCATGATGTGGTCGGAATCTTTCATTCCGTTTTGGAACTTTCATTTTACATTTGGAGCTTCTTGTGGAAACAGACTCGAGAGCAATCGCTGATCAAAGACAACAACAGATGAGGCCAAGTGTTGCCAAATCCGCGGTGTTGACGGACAGAATCTGTGGACATGACGGACGAAATGAAAGATCCGTGCAGACTGTGAAGGTTCTTTTGCCTCCAACTTGATCGGCCGTTTCAAATAAGGTCCCTTTCACTTGTTGAATGGTTACGCTGAATGTAGATTCATCAGGATTAATTATGTCGTGGTTGGGATGTACACATCAGAGGATTACTACGCTATATTGTGCAAGAGGAATGCAATCGGTCATTGATACACAGCTGTAGATCGTAAATTTGTGCAAAGGCTGACACGTGGACAATGGACATCTGTGTGCAAGATGGCAATTTACGCATCTGTGGGCCTCCCTTTTTCTTGAAACAAGAGAACTTTGTTTCAGAAACTTTGTCATTCACGGGACGAACACACAGGCACCCATGTGCAGAACAGGGCAGAACGGGAAAGATTCTGGGATAGGAAGCCAGATGGTTCCGTTGTGTTTGAGACGCGTTTCCCATTGCCATTGCTGTGTTTCTTCCGGTTCAATGACCGTCCAATGGAATTCTATCAGGTTGTTATTGCGCTTAGTTTTCTTCGGAAACACAACTGTCTGCGCGGCAAATACGCCAAAATGTTTCTGCATGGGAACAACACTTTTTCAAAGCAAATCGGACAGGGTTTGAATTGGTTTCGATGTCTGCCAGGGTTGGAGAAAAATATTGAAACAGCATCATCCGGACTCACCTTTACCTGTGGGTCAGGATCCACCCTGCTCCTCATGTCGTACTTTTGTTCTCACATATTTTTCCCACCGAACACGTTTTGTTGGAACAGATGCGTGCAGTCGAGTAAAATGAATCTTGAAACACCTGCTGCCATGTGTATTCACTTGCTGATAAAATCTGTATCTGTGTCCTGCCTCAAAGGAATTGATTCCTATTTTGATTTTACAACACTCGAGTGGAACAACGTGCTCGTGCAAGTTCAGTGACGCAGGACCTCTGAATTGCAGTATGCTGGCCCGGGAGGGTCTGAAATGGAGCGCGGTTTGGATCACTATCCTGGTGCTGACACACCTCTACAAGACCAACAGATCCGACAGGTGTTTGTGCTTTTCTTCTGTAGGTCTTTGTCCCATTTGTGAGCCTGAAACCATTTCAGAGGCCGATTCGAAAATCTGTGACATTTCAACACAAAGAAAACCAGTTTTTAGCGAAACAAATATCTGAAACGAGTAAAAATGAAAAGCAATCCAAGCATGCATGAAGAAAGACTCAACCTGTTTTGTCTGAGTGTTGCGTGATTGTCTGTTTTGAGAGGTTTGCAATTTCTTCTGTTGAAGTCCAAACGCAACCAAAGCGCTTTGTTTTGCTTGCAGGACCATAGTCGTTCAGGTACCGGACACCTCCAGACATCAGGTCTCGCCGCCCTCTAATTTGAACGATTCAGAAAAACGTATGAACCATTCTGCCGGAATGAATCCGCCCCACACTGGCGACACTGGCGGTGAATCTCACGCAGCCATGGATGGGCGGTCTTTTCAGAACCAAACAGAAGATGAAGTCAAGGCTGTTGAAGGCATTGTGTTGTTGAATACCACGCACTTTCCGGATGAAATCGACCCAAATGCTAGTGATGCCAGGGCTGAAATCATGTTCCACAGGTCTCAAAACAATCTTTTTGCTGACGATCATGCAAATTTGCATGAAAAGGTTCGTAAAAGGAAAAGGGTTTCCTTGCACATTCAGGTTGCTGCAGCAGGTCGATGTGGTGTGTCAGACTCAGATTCGGTTGGGCAACGCCAAGGATGGAGGCTGGAATGTTTGCCTTGCTGGGCCATATGCACCAAAACCCAACGAAGCTCTCGTCTATTCTTTTGGGTGAGAAAGCTTGATGCGTTTGTGTATGCATGCAGGGTTTGCCTTCAGATCTCCAGATGCGCAGCTGTAAAACCTGTGTTTTTGACCACCAGGATAAATAACGACTTCAGTTTTGATGATGCCTTTGCTGTGAAGTACGGTGCTGTGGTCAGGGCTTTTGATCCCAGGTAAGGTTGTCACTGTCTGTTTTGCAGTGTTTTGTGAAAAGAAATTGAGTCTGTTTGCGGCAAATCTTTCCAGTTCACCGTTCCAGATTCAGAACACTTCCGAGTGAAGTTGACTCTGCAAATCTGTTTCCTGAATTCTTTCTTTTTTTTTCAGCATGAAGAGTGTGTATCACATTCGAACTTCCCAAAATCACCGACACCTTCCGAACGCAGGTCGGGTGTTCTTCTACCCTGTCGGGGTGGCGGGGACCAACAGGGTGAATAATCGCGGGTGGAGACTGCGCAGCATCGAAACCTTGGTGCAGGAGCTCAATGACACCGAGGTAGATGAATGAATTTTTGCCTTCAACCATCCATTCGTTGTTCACACCTGTTTAGTTTTGTCATTTGGCAAGTCAAAATTTGTCATCTTCTGCACCACATCCATGCACGCGGTGTGCCGCTGTGAAACCACACAGTTGTGTTACTGTCGGAAAGCCATGTTCCACTGGTCAACATTTCTTGTTTTTCAAAGTCGGTCCAGATGGAGTGCACTCATGCATCCAGCACCCCTTGTTTTCAAAGATTATGGACAAGCATCAAGATTTCACAAAGAAAATGTACCAGTGCCACAAAAGTCATAAAATAGCATTCCAGACAGCCTGTCTTGCTCCTGATAACACATGTATACCACCGAGTACTCATCCTGATGAGTGCAAGTCTGTGTGGTCAGCAATGATTCTTATCATTTGCTGACCATTTTGGACAAAAAAATAGCCACCGCTTTTTATTGGCGCAGCCTTCTTGTTTTGAATTCCCGAGAGTGACGTTTGTGCCTTTTCTTTCACAGAAAGCGATTGATTACGTGAAGATGGACGTTGAATACAACGAGTGGGAAGTGTTCGAAACGTTGATGAAAGGAAATGTTCTGCACAGAGTAAAACAGTTTGGATTCGAAATTCACAGCGAAGAACTTTTTGGTGTAAGTATGGACACCAACGGGCAAATTTGTAAAGAAGGCAGCAGAATGTTCAAACGCGCATGCACGTGCGAACACTTTCTGCATGGTTTTGTGGTACATCCGTGTCTCCACTGTGTCGTATATGTGGGTGAATATGTTTTCGTTGTTTCAATGTGAAATTTCGAAGGTCAGGGATTCTTGTTCATGTCTGCTCATTCATTGTGCGCAAGTTGCATTGTCAGAAGAGCAATACATTCATTTCAGGGGAGACATGCCCAAGCAGCACACTTCAAGAAGTATTACAAGTACTTGAAGGAACTGCAAAAGTTAGGATTCAGGAAGTGGTACCTCCACCAGAATCCTTTTGGTATTTTTGTTTCAAAACACACCAACATCGAGCGTCATTGTTGCTACGAACTGGTGTACCTCAACATCAACTTTTTGAACAGGTAAGTTACTTGCTTCTGGCAAAGGAGATTCGTGGCACTCTCCACTAGCGCACTCAGGGGGCCCTTGACTCTCGAAATTCTGTGTCGCGAGATGTCATATTTTCATTTCCTAGTCTGTATTTGAAGAGTGAAATCGAGAGGTCTGGACCCTCCTCAATCGGGCTCTGGATCCACCCCTGATGTTCTATCTTTCAATCCTGCTGCGAAAGTCTTGATTGAAATCCGTGTTGCCTGTGCTCGCCCGGTTCTTGTGCTTGTTTCGAAGACACATTCGCTGGTCTTGTTTGGCTTTGAAGGTCATCAGAACAGAAGCAGGAGAAATGAAACCACAATTGCAGTCCGCGAAGACATCTGTTCCATCGCTCTGTCCCATCACTCTGTCCCATCGCTCTGTCCCATTCCTTCGCCTTGATGCTTGATGTATGTTGAAATGCGAAGTAATTTTCAGCGGAGCTTCCGCTTCTGTCCTCCAAAACTTTTTCAGAAACGGCCACACTTTACCTCAACTGGATGCCAAGCTTCCCGACGACCCTCTCGCTCCGTGGCAACCTGCGTTTGATCAGTCTATAGGGCATATAACATCATCCAATTGTATGATACGCTGCATTTTGAGCATTTTGCTGCAGTTTTTGCTTCAGTTTTGCTCGTTTTCTCCTTCCGGTTTTGAATGTTTCGTTGATCATTTTTGTCTCCTTCTTGACTCATAAGCAACCACGAGCCCAACTTTCTCGAGCTTTGAAGAAAACGTTTTGTCAATGTATGTTTTGGACAAAATTGGACAAAGTCCACTTACGTATTGTCTTGTACATGCGTGTGTCGCGAGCGCACGCCGAGCAGGATTGCAGTGCACATTTTTTGATTGGTGCGCCCAAAATTTTTGCAACCTCTTCTGGGCAGACAGAGAATGTGTGTCGATTTTGCAAAGGCAGAGAAGGAGGGATCAGCTTATCAGTTTGTCGACTTGATTCTGCTCAACTTCGTACGTTGGTTGATACAGTTGCCAAAATCATGCCACGTCTTTGGGTTTTCGGTTGAAATTCTGCTTCGGATTTTCAAATGAACCACGTGCATGGGTCAAGCCGTGGGAACGAAGTCGCAGCAAATACAACCGGTTCTTATCCGATGTGCCCCCATTTCCAGATCGGTCACACAGATACGATTTGGTCACTCATCATTGGCCCTCAGGGCTAATTTGGTTGTCTGTGCTATTGATCTGGCAATTGGGGCACCGTACGCAAAGGGAATTTAGTGGTTGCTGAAAGTCCGTACTCAGTCTGCAGTGAACAAGGGCCAAACAATGTACAGCTGTATCCACGCGATGAGTGGTGGACCGAACGTTTTCAGGGTGATGGGTCAATTTTCTGATCTTCAAAATCATCCTCTTGTTAAGATGTTGGCATGTTGTGAAGTTCAGTTTTTGTGTGTCAACCAATTCCTGTCCAGGTAGTGATCCCCGATGTGTTCCTCGAGCTGTTTAAAAAGGGTGGAATCCAGTGGGGCATGCAGGAAAAAGAGGGTGAGCCAGTTGACTTTTGTTCGCACCATTTTTTGGCCGAAATCGATGTCGAAACCTGTTGTCCTGTGCAAGATCAAAGACCAGTTCTGACCCGTTCTTCAGGTCCGACCTTCCTGACCATTGATGCCATTTGCCAGGGTCTTGACAGACAGCATTGACCACTTGGTGAACGCTGCTTGGATGATATCTGTGGTGTGAGCAACACAGATTTGAATGGAGATGATGGAAGTCACCCTTTACGAGCTGGAGGGCGTTTTTGCAATTCCGCAAAATTTGGGAAAACGAACCTCGTTTGAGTATTCTGATTTTGTGTCAGTCAAAAAATCGTCTCGCCAATTTACGTGAGTGGTCTGGGCACATTTGAATTTGACAGGGTTTGGTTCTGACGTCTCTTGGTTCTGCATGTGCTCCGTCAGAACTATACCAGCCAACTTTTCCCGTGAATCCTGCCTGACTTTGCAGGCAGCCAAGTTCACACGTGCATGGACAGGTTATCAAGCGCACGACCGACTTGGCGGAGTGCACTTCTTGCAGTCACGATGGTGTTGTTCCACACCTGTGTGTATGTGTGTGTATGTGCGTGTTGACATTGGGACTGGACCTGAGGTGAGGAGGGCTGGTCTCAAGAAGAGGGACAGACCAGATGTTTATCTTCAACATCTGACTTGTCCCAAAAAATACAGGACAGGTTGGTGCCCAATCAGGCGACGTTTGATTCCAAAAATGTTTGTGACAAGCAGAAAAACAATCTCAATTCAATATGCGACCTGTCACAAATTTTGCGACCAAGCCTACCCCGACCCCTGTTCCCAAAATTGTCGAACTAGAGGTCTGGTCGCCTACAAACTTGCCCAACAATCAAAAGAGCGGAGCAAGCGAGTTTTATCTTCCTTTTTTTGTACGCAACTTACATTTGCTCTCTTGAATTTCTTTTCTATGGTCTGAGTGGTTGGTGTGTGTGTGGGTTCCAACTGGAAATCGATGTGATGAACGGACAGACGTGTGCATGGGTGGACAAACGGACATTAGTCATCCGCGCTTGAGAAACAAGTGCGCCCTTCGGAAAACACAGTGGCGAGGTTCAGCATCTCAGTGAGATCCGTGGCTATTCATGAGGTAGATCGAAACTGAAAGCAGGAAAATGCTTGAATTTGTGGCCCATCTAGGATTTGAACCTCAGACCTTCTGCTTGAGAGACCAATTCTCTACCACTGAGTCACAGTGGCTGAGGTGTTTTCAAGTTGTGATTGATGTAGTCATGAACTTTTATGAACTTTTCTTAAACTTTGCCAAGCTAACTGTGAAAGAAGCTCTGTGATTGGTCTCAGTCATAATTTCAGCCAATCACGGGCCTCAGAGGCCAAATTTAAGCAGTTTCACAAGTCCAAATTCCTGCCTGATAGATGAAAATATGAGGCAGTATTTTTAAGCGTGTGGTCCCAAAGGGTCGTTACCACACGCTGAACATTTTAGAACCAGTACGTGACCAACCAACCCCCCGACCTCACCCCCACCCCACCCCCGCGTGTAGGTCACAGATTGGATTTTTCTCCTTGGTCACATATTGGTCACCTACCCCAGGGCACATATTAGTTTTAAAATGACCAGTGACCATCACTGAACATTTTAAAACCAATATGTGACCCACCCAAGGTCACATATTGTTTTTTAAAACCAATATGTGACCTAGGGTAGGTCACATATTGGTTCTAAGTGACCTACCCTTGGTCACATATTGGTTTTAAAATGACCAGTGATCATCACTGAACATTTTCAAACCATAAAAAAGAAAACAATTCCAGCAGGTGGGAACTTGAAGGTTATGAACTGCGAATGTTTGTATGGACCACACACTTTTTATGCATAGCATTCTTGTTAAGTCTTGATTCCACTACAATTTTTCTGAGTCAGAACCTCAATTTGTTTTCCTTTTGTTAACCTTGTTTCAAGATCATCCCAAGCAACCTTTTCATTCACTTGTCTCCTTACATGTTTGTTCTGTGGTGATAAGAAAAGGTCAGAAGTCTGGACTTACCATAAAATCTCACATATTTTCAACCCCCTTTCAATGCTCAACTTTAGATAAATACCAATGAGGGGTGGTGGTCTTTTATGTGAGGATTTGACTTTTGATATCACTGATCAATGATGGGATCAAAAATCAAGAGTCGAGTTAAAACAATGAAGTAAAGTATAAACAGAGAGTGGGATGAGTCAAGGGAGCAAAAAGGAAATTGATAAATGTTTGCTTGAGTAGCAAAAACATTTATAGCTTCCAGAGTGAGAATCAAGAACAAATCTTTGGAGAAAGTAAAAAGAAAAACTAAAATATGTGAATAAATTTCTTGAACATGTTAAAATGGCTTTGTACTGATTGTGTGGCTGAAATAGGGAGGTGGTCTTACATGCAAAGGGGTCTTACACACAGGAATTTATAGTACAAAACTATAACTGAATAATGTACAAATGCAAATTCCTTTTTTGACATACAACACTGGCTTGGAGGGAATCAGAAAAAAGAGACAAGCTTTCCCATGAGATGGAGAAAGTGTGCTGCTATCCAGAGAGAGTACTTTGAAGGGTGTGGCTTCTAACCACCACAGGACTCTTCCTTTGAGAATCTATTAGAATTATCTACTGAAAGCTTGCACAATAAGGAAGATTGATGGGCATGTTAATACTCTCATTCCTCCATTTTAGCTGCTTCTATTCTGGTAATATGTAAAGGTTTTCATAGTCACAATAATTTGGTGTTGAAATTTAACAAAGACTTTTACATTGAGTATTTGCTTGTTAATATCTTTCTTTTTATCTTGTTTGCTTGTTGGTATGTCCTGTTCATGAAAAACAAGTTCTGCAAAGACGGAGCATGCAGTTCCCAGAAACCGCGGAGGAGTCAAAACTTAAAAATTCTGCCTCGTATACTCCCACACAGTGGGAGAATGAGAGCGAAGGGGTGTGCTTCTCCAAACATCCCATGTGCTCGAGTTCTGCCGATTGGTCAACAAGCCAAGACCTCCCTCCACCGCACATTTGTTCCGTGTGTTTGACTTTTTCCACGGATCACTTGCCTTTGTGCTGGGATTTTTGCTCTAAGCGACAGACCAGCGGACGTATTTGCTGAACATCTGTAGTGTCGCGGTTCACCGAAGGCGTCCTTCCGAGCGCTGTGTGTGTGTGTGTGTGTGTGTGTGTGTTGTGTGTGTGTTTGTGTGTGTTTGTGTGTGCGCGCGCGTCGGGCGGGGTCTGGCATGGACACTACTGCCCCCCTCCCCCTTCCGTTTCTTAACTGAGGCAATGCCGCGTGCTTTATGGGCGTGGCCTTCTTGCCTGACAAAACCGGTTCACAGGCGAGATGAGCGAGATCGGAGAACAGACAGAAGACGACGTGCTGAACCTCCCTCCTCTCAACAAATCACGTCGCTGATGAGCAAACCGACCATTTTCTGAGGCCTGTGTTGGAAAATACGCGGTGTTTTGTGATATCCCTGCTGTGTTTCGTTGGCCTCAGTGACACATCGCACGTGTATGAACACTGGTTTGTTCTTGTTTCAGAAGCGACCATCGTCTGCCTCCGTGGCGGCCAGGCATTCTTCCCAGCGTTCCTCTCACACAGGGACAACCAGCTTCCCTACAGATACCAACTTGCAAAAAGAAGGTTCATCACGTCTTGTCCATGCTTCGTCCATCACCACGAAGTGGATTTACAGTTCCCCAACTGTGGCAGCAGTTTTTCACCACACCTGTGCCGCTGTCCCAGACCTCAAGAACTCCAGTGCCAAAACGTTGAGGAAATGTGCCAAACAAGGTCAGCTGTGGGACAAGCATCACAGGAATCCAACTCCACACTCACGAGCAAAATTCAGGTGCTTTCTCTGACGGATCTAGAGTCGGAAAGGGGACTGGCCTCGGTCTTGGCATCGTGTGCCCCTCGGATACACAGAGAAAATATATTGAGGGGCGGGGGTCATGGGGCCCAACTTTGCGTTCGAAATTCAACATGCCAAAAGCAGACAAGTATGTGCACATGCCGACAACGCAATTCAGAGGGATATGTTTATGAACGGGGGTCTGGGAGGCCAAGCTCCCCGTTTATCTGCAAGGGGCTGTTCGTTCAATTGGCACGCATTTTCCGATATTTGTGGCCTGTGCCGCATTCTATCATTTTGAAATTTCAGAACAGCTCAAATTTTGAACTTGGCGTATTTCGAAGAGGTTTATCGGGGTCTGAGTTGTTCCTTTCCTCTGACTCACAGAAAACTGCCTGCCTTTGTTCGGAAAAAAGGTGTGAACAAATTCTTGCCTGAATCACTCTGTCAGAAAGACAGGGTCTCACTGAGGAGCGACTACTGGTGTGAGTGGTGGACATTGAGGGATGATAACATCATTGAAGTCAGAACTCGACTTGAATTTCTGAGCGCGCCACTCGGATCGTTCGATCCGACCCCTGCTACAGTACTGGTCTGTATGCACACTACGTGGACACTGTCGGTCTTACTGTGGACCGACCAAACAGCTCCTACCCCCGCGAGAAACTACCGAGACCAAAGTAGGGCCCAGGGGAGTAGTCTCACCCACTCCCAGAACCACTCTTCCTGGCAGGGAGCCCTGCGCATCGGCCGTGGATCGCACGCTTTTTGATCTCTGGAATTAGAATTCGCAGCAATCTGCAAACATTCAGAAATTGCGCTTCAATAACAAACGAGCCACGAAGTGACAGACCCACAGTACAGTGCCGTGGAAGAATGCAGGGTCTCATGGATTTTTTTGCAATTGTTGAGAAAATAAACTGGTTCACTGGTTGGTCTGTGGAACCCGCAAACAGCACGACTTCTCTGAAATTCGTGGAAACTGTCAGGCATGAAAACTGTGCCATACTTGTAAAAATGCACAAATTGTACGTATAGCAATCAAAAACACGTATCTGAACTTTGGTTAGTTATGTACCACATCAAGTTACCTTCGTCGCTACCACCACACGCGTTTCTCCCACGTGCACAAGAACGCATCTCTGGTCGGATTCGACTTGCGATGCATCTCCAGAATGCTTCAGAACCTGAAACCAACTCACGCCAGTTTGAAACAGTCTTGTGAGTGGTAGGCGCCCGATCTAGCAGTTTTGCTCGTCAGTTTAGCAGAGACAGTCAAATGAAAAGTTTGTTGAGAAATTATGCGAGAAAGGACCATGAACGTGCCAAATCCCACAGGTACAAGTTGCCGGAGGTCAGTTTCTTGCTGCCGGAGGCTTGTGCCTCCATGCAATTCGACCTGCGGGAGTTCTTCGTTCAGAGAAAGAATTGCATTTTGACAACTTTCGGATTTTTTCGATGCTTTGGTCCATGATGCGATGGCTCATCTCCATTGTTTTGTGGACGGCTCTCTCGCTGTGGATCATGTTCATGCTTTCCTCCGGAGGAGTTCCTTATCAGTTGAAGCCAACAAGGTGAGTCGCGTCATAAATGCTGAATTTTGATCTACTCGTACGCACTGACATTAGGGAAGAAGTTGCATAGAAAAACAGAGCCTGCGGAAAACAGGACAACTGGAACGGAAAATTTTTGCGCCTCACTCTGACAATTGTAAAGTTGGGGGATGCAAGAGTGCGTACGATTGACGATCCTGTCATCCAGAGAGCGCAGCTGGACAACACCAAAAACAAGGAGAACACTCGATAGTGACCTGCTGATCAACTGTTTGACAGGGAGATCAAGCCAAGAATTTTTGAGAAAACTCAAATGCACGTTGTTTTGCTGAGATCACATTGCACCGAAGCACAAGCACAAATTTCAGCTGGTGTGAAAGAAAATGCTCAAAGATTCTTTTTTATGACAAGAGAGCGAGAATTGCTAAGGTCCACTGTGACCTCTTCATTTATCACTCTCACCTGGCAGTGGAGAATCTGAGAGCGAGGAAGACACGAGTCGACTGTTGGATAAGGTCAGTGGTATCCACTCTCCAGACATCTCTTCGCAAACATTTCCCCCGCTCCCAGTTTACAACAACAATGCTGCAATAATCTTTTGCTGTATGAACAGGTTTACCTCACTCATTAAAATGAAAAGTGCAGAACAAAAATAACAACAATTTAATTTTCTTCTTCGCATTGTTTTCAGTTTTTCTCTTGGGGTCCTTGGGCACCTTCAAAATCTTTCCACACCAGTCATCTTGGATTCTGTCTGTATTTTTTCCGGACTCCAGGTGTCAGGCACTATATATTGGTCACGCAGCCTTTCGTTTCATCACAGCAGCACGTGCTTCTTTTTCCTCTTGATCAGGATTCATGCATTCTAACCAATGGTTCATTGACGTCTTGATGAAAGAAAGTACACCTGAGTCTGCCCGTGCGCTCCTTTCACTCACAGCTTAACGAAGCGCGCTCGCACGCCCACGATTTGCAACCTGCGACAAATCTCAGTCTGTCGCGAGTGAGCTCCAACACGACAGACGCGGAGGCAGAAATTTTATTCTTCAGGTAGTCTATGCGATTGTCTCTTCGTGTGTTTTGTTCCTTGATGTCAATTGACAATTGATTCAATGCGAGTGAAACTTTCAGGCTTGTGGAGGAACTTGATGTCATCTGTCTGGACCAGATCCGGCTGGGACACCACGGAGATGGAGGTTGGAACGTCTGTCTCGCTGGGCCCTTCAGACCCACAATCAATGCCAGCCTCGTCTATTCTTTCGGGTGAGAAACTTCAACAGGGATCGCGTTGTGTCTGTTCCGTCACAAATATTGCACGAATCATCGTTCGATGTGCGTTCAGAATGAACGAGTGCGCAGCACGAGTTCTTTCTTCACAATTGAACAATGATGAGTGAAACAGTTGACTCAAGTGAAAGTCTGAAAACATGAGTGTGATCAGTGGCCAGAGAATGAATGCTCATATGAATGCAGACATTGCACTCGTTGTGGTATAAGTAACAGATATTGAACGAATCCGAACACACCATTCTGGATGGAACAATCCCTGTTGAGGGATGAGTTGCATCCAGACTAGTGTGTGAGGGTGAGTTAAATATCTGTCATACAGCACAAGTGTGATAGTTGAGTAGTTTTCAAGTAATCAATGAGAAACGCCCCTCAAATATCGCACTAATGCTGTATAGGCGGATAATTCAGCACAACCAGCCCAAGCAGAGCACCGAAGAGTTTGACCTTCATGAGGGGCTGCTGTTCAATTGATTTTTTTGTCACATTAAATTGTTCAAGTTGGCCAAGAATTTGCTGGTGTCCATGTGATTATTCAGAGTATGCCAGACAGACTGAGAGAAGGAGATGAGGCTATTTTGTGTGAAGGTCTCAAAGTTGCAGAAAGCTGTTGTGGCCAGGCTTCTCGCGGACGACCCACGATTCTGGTAAATTTCTCGGGGCAAGAATGATTTTGGTTTCTCTTTTTCAGAATCAACGATGATTTTAGCTTTGACGACGATTTCGCTGAGAAGTTTGGTGCCACCGTGAGGGCATTTGATCCCAGGTATGTTCGACTACGGTCTGAGCCGAATGTCCTCAGTTTCGTCTCTGCAGCAAGCAGTCAATGAAACTTCTTTCAGCATGAATGTATCTCAGCATGTTCGAAAGCGAACGACGTCTTCGAGTGGAGCGGTTCACTTCTACCCGGTGGGGCTGGGAGGGAGCGACAGAGCGAAGCTGAACGGAGTGAGACCGCTCATCATGCAGGTTTACGAGAAGGAAAACACCTGGGACCTGAAATCCCTGTCTACTCTGGTGAAAGATCATCACGACGAGGAGGTAGGACTCGTGGCAACTTTGCATGTTGTTAGAGAGTCATAACTTGGACAGTCCTTGTGCTAGATCGAACGATATGGATTCAAAACCATGTTTCTCTACGTGCTGATGCCCAAAAAGCTTCGCCTGTGAACGGCTCTTCAGCGAGCTCGAGCAAAATGATTTTCGTTGTGGTTTTGACACTTTGAACCAGTTTCAGATCTTCATACTACCCCTTTTCAGAAGGTGATTGATTATCTGAAAATTGACATTGAGCATATGGAATGGGAAGTGCTGGAGACGATCCACCAGCAGAACATCCTGCACAGAGTGAAACAACTTGCATTCGAAATTCACACAATTGACGTATTCAATGTTCCGGTGAGAGGCTTTCTTGTCTCACTTCCGAAGATATGAACTTGCCAAGATGCAGAGTATAGTCAAAAAGGCCAGGCCACATATCTACCAACAAGCAGGTTCAAATACTCCTTTTTGAAGAGACTGGTCACAATGACTGCACAGGTCTGTTTTGTCCTTGAGGAACAGGACACCTGGACAACTACTTCAGTGTTCATTTCGCGTTGCAGCCATGGGTGTCTCGGCGGAAGAACTACCTCCGGTACTGCCGGTACTTGCAGCGACTGCGGAAAGTCGGATTCAGGAAGTGGCATGTTCATCGCAACGAGGTCGGCAAATTCATGTCACATCTCACGCGCATCGAGCGCGCGTGCTGCTATGAACTTGTCTTTCTCAACATCAACTTTCTGCGCTGGTGAGTTACTCAGAGACCTTTCCAGTTCACCAGGCACAACACACGCGAGGGCTCGCTGTCGTTTGACAGCCAATGGTCTTTGAATCAGAAATCGGCCTCGAGACACGTTCGCCCATTTCTGGTGTGTCGTGCTTCACCAGCGCAGTAAGCCTGACCAGTGGTCTGACCAGCTGATGCGATTTCTATTGCACTCGTTGTCATGGGAGCATTCTGGAGGAAGGAAACAGGGGGAAATGGTCCAAACTCCCCAAAACCCTTGCTTGTGATTTTCAAATGGCGAGTCCATTTAGAAAGAACCAAATTGTCCAAAATTGTCTTGACGCAAGAATTGTTTCGTGCCTGCCCCACCTGTGTACGGAGCTTTCTGTATCAAGCAAGCACATCAAAAGCCTAAACGGCTTAAGTTCCCTTCAACTCAAGCGGTCTGTGTCCGGTTTTCTGGCTCAACGTCGAGTTTCGGTGAAATGAATATTCTGGACTTGCACATTGTTCTCATTGGAACTCGTTGAATTTTGGTTGGTCTTTCGTCGCTCCTTCTTTGCCTTTGAAATCACCACATTTTTTATCACAATAGCGGAATCAAGCCTGTTTATTTTCGACAAAACACAACTTTTACGAAAAAATGTGGATGCTCTCGGCCTCTCTACCGAATCCTGCACCTTCTTCCATCACCATTGTAACCAAACTGTGTCGTGAACTTTCTGAACAGGTCATGGCCGAAATGACACTGACACGATGACATTGGATTCAAGCGTGGACCTGCAGTGAACCGTGCAGATCAGATCAGGACAACGAGTAACAGAGATTCAAGAGGTCGCACTTCGGTCAGCTCTTGTGGTGGTGACGACAAAAATAACCACAACTTTCTGACTCTGACAACAACGAGTCTGACGACGAAAAATTCAGAAGAAATATTGTGAATTTTTCGACGGAGCCTGAAGGCGCCAATCACACATCGTGGAACAAACACAAACTTGCGTGGGGAGAGCGTATTTTCACGTTGTGGCCTCGCAAAGATACCACTGGAAAATAAAATCACACGAGACAGTCTTCCAAGAAGGTTCAAAGTTCTACCGTTTGCCGAGCTAGCAGAAGCCATGATGCAAAAAAATTCTTTAGTGCGCAAGAAAACACCAATGTTTGGACAACTCAAGAACATCCATCGTGTAGTTGTGTCTCGTGCCCACGTCTTGTTAGTTTCGGCACAAGTTTGTCCACACTAAATGAAGGTTGACCCTGTGTTTACCGGTTTTTAGGTGATTTGAGGAGCTTGGTCCGATTTGTGAGCTTTTGGAAAAAGCGAGCGAAATTGGAGTGAGCGAAATCAAATCACCTATAGGCAGCCTCTTCCAAAAGTA
>JAAUXT010019136.1_pt1 | contig 17876 bp, 19 predicted proteins | sample 7278171 | NCBI WGS metagenome assembly JAAUXT01 (sample SAMN14350112, study PRJNA611818) | marine sediment metagenome | isolation source: surface marine sediment (1.8m) | place: French Polynesia: Moorea | collected 2018-08
AAGTTTGGCTATTACCTTTGTCTCACTTGTTTGTAGTCTTGCTTGACTGATGATGTCTTCTAAGTTGTGAATTTTGGGGAAATATTAGCTGCTGGTGTACACAAATCTTCCCGCGATGCCCGAGTCAACTTTCTGCACTAAACCGGAAACGCAATTCGTGTATCTGTCGAGTTGCTGAGAAACAGTTCAGTGGAACTGTTGTCAGACGATATTAAAGGTGGGCGTACACGTACAAAATGTGTGTTATCAAGTGGACATATTTGAAGGGCTCATCTTTCTCAAAAGTTGGGATTGAATCAAGCTGTGTGACTTGATCTTCCGTTGCACGCGGCACCAGTTTCGATTTGAGTCTTTGAGATGTCCAACGAACTGTTGATTTTGTGTTGAATTCTGTCACATTTTGACTTCAATGGAGAGGTGATGGTGGGTTACTCGGCCACAGTGTTGGGTTCACATTGGGTTGAGGGTCTGACCAAATTTACGGTTGATTGCCTGTCGCTGCCTTGGTGTAGACCCAGGCTTGGTGTTTGTTTTCAAGTTTGCGCATGGCAGCCTTGTTTCAGTAGTTTGACAGGCACCACACATGAAAAAAAATGATACCTCATCGAATGGTAGAAAAACGTTTGTGGGCGAGTGTCTGTTCGTCAGCACGAGGTTGGACTCGGTGCGGGCGTGGGTGCTCCGAGTGCCGCGTCAACGAAGTGGCATGTCGGTTCCAAGGACCCTCGCCAACCCCAGGAACTGGTGAGGCCAGATCTGCCACACCAACTTGTGAGGCCAGAATTACACCATCAACTGGTGGGGCCAGACAAACCAAACAAACGTGGTGTGGCCAGACCCACCACCCCACCTGCGGTGCTGGGTTGTGCATTCGCAGCTCGGTGGCGGACTGTTCAGTGTACAGCATTCTTTGTTGACAGACCCGTCAGCAGGATGAGCGACGACGACGAGTGCCCCACCCTGGCCGCGTCATCGAGTGAGGGTGAAGACGAAGAACCGCCCAGCTCCAGTGAGTATTCACCGCAAAGTTTCACCAGAAAGAGCCGCTGCGTCAACTGCCTCGTTGACCAAAACGAACAACGAAGGCAAACAGTAGGTGAAAGCACGTGGCTGTGTTCGATTCAACTCATGGCTACATTGTTTACTCCATTTACACTCTACATTTCTCGTGGGTCGTGAGATGTTGGAGGTCAGCTGTTTGAGACTCGCTGTGACCAAGAGCACGCGCTGTGGTGTGTATTGTGCACACGAAATTGAACAGTGCGTGAGTAAGATCTACTGCGTGGTGTGTCCGTTTGGTTTCCGCTTTGTGTGGGACGATTTCATTGTTTGTTCAGGATCGGACATGCTCAGACCTCCCTGATTGTTACACGCTCAAATTTGTGAGAACTCCAAGTGTGTACTTGGTTTTATCAAGCAAAAAGTGGATCAAGTGCTGATAAAGACATTGAATGCTTCTAAAAACAGTGTGCTGTTGAAGTGCGTGCAGGTTCAACGTGTGTTGAGTACGAGTAGTCACTACAGAGACTCGAAACCTGTTTCTGCTGACCACGTGGCAGCCTTTTCCCAAAAGTACTAACTTTTGGAGAAACATCCACTCTCAAGAAGGTCACGGTCGTGTCATCTATCAACACTTAACGATGTTTTGGCCCAGCAACCAAATCTGAATGTGCTCCGTAAATCGTTGTTCTCTCTGCAAATATTGTTTTCGTCAAGCAAACACGTATCGTTCGTGTCAATCAAAACACCCCGCGGTCATCGGAATGCGTAACTCGTCGTACGCTTTCCGCAACTATTGTCATGCGAATCTTCTGCGGCCCAGGAAGCGAGTTCGAACCTCGGGACGAAAACAGTTGTGTTTGCCAGATTAATTTGCTGTTGACGTCGCCGTCGCGGTTCGTGACGTTTCGACATGTGTTTCACCTGCCAACTTTTGTGCTGTTGATGCAGAAAGCAATGATTTCACGCTTGAGCAATGGTTCGTGTGAGGTAAGAAGTTTCCCCTTGTACGGAACTTCTTTCCTTTCTTGCACACCTGGTCAGATTTGTGCTGCATAACTTTGGCCTGTTTTTTAAGATACATTCAAACAGGTACAACTTCAACACGTGTCACAATTATGAGTATGTCACAATTATGTTTTTGGACTGCGGAAAGTTTACTGTTGAAACAACGTCATTGTTGAGCAAACGAGCTTGCCAACCAAAAGTGGGAATTTTTGCCTGTGAGTGACTCATTGTGACCCTGACCCCTCCGGTATTGTGTGGTGGATCAACCCTCACCAGTTGGTGTGGTTAATCCGACTCCACCAGTTTGTGTGGTGGATCTGACCCCACGAGTTTGTTTGGTGGCAGGTGTGGCCTCACTTGTTGGTGTGGTGAATCTGGCTTCATCATTTGGTCTGGCCCCACCAGTTGTTGAAATCAAGATGAACATTCTCGCTAATGAATCACAGCACCGAAAATTTCACCATTGCAGACCTGTTTGTCCAAACACAAAGAACTGAACAATTGTCACGTGCAGACCTTGATGCAGACACCGACGTTAGCTTGGGAAGACTCCAGTACTGAGTAGGAAGTCTTGGGCTGAGTCTGAAAGAAGATGATGCACGGAACTGAGGCCTTTCTGCCCCTGGAACTCACTGTCTTGCTCACGGAAACCACGAACCATGTTTCAGGCAAAGAAGTGTCCACCTGGCTGAGACACGTGTACGACTCTGGCGAGCGACAGGAGCAGTGGCTGAGAAGGCTTGTCCTTGGACCGTTCCTCTTCGGGAAGCAGAACGAGTTCTCCGAGAGATGGATCAAGTACTGCAGAGAAGTCCAACTGCTGGGAAATGGTCTGTAAGTGAACGCAAGTGCGGGACTCCGAAATTGGCATATTTTTATTGGATGCTCGGGGCGGTGGTTACGGCCTCCTGGACCTGCCTCTGTGTGTGTGTGTGTGTGTGGGGGGGGGGTAAATTCTTTGTTCATCCTTCCCCAGAGACGCGGTCGTCTTGTCCGACGACCAGATCAACAACATCGACATCATGGAAGACGTGATGGACATCGTGCTTGCGAATCTGGTCAGTTCTTCCACTCTGCTCTCCCAGTCCTTTTCCAAACAATCACGGGTGATTGACTGTTGGCTGTGGAAAACTGTCCACCAGTTTGTACACACTCGTAAACCTGAAACAAAGTTGTCAAACGAAAGTGGAGGATGCCCTCATTCAAAATGGAGGTTTTGTGCCCACCCATTGACAAAACCCGTTCTTTCTGAAAAGCCCAATTCAGTTTGGCTGTTCAGTGCACAAATTGTTTTCAATGATGTTGCCAACAAATTGGTCCACGGTGAAAATTGTTTTTGTGCAGTGAAGCGAAGCGAGTGGGGAGGGGGGATAAGACCCGTGTGGTCCCGCCCCTCCCCATCTCATTCGAAGCGTTCACCTTGGTGTGAAGCAAACTTGTTGTTTTCAGTTTAAGTCGCACGATATCGTGGAGTCCATCGTGAAGCTGTTCAAATCCTCTGCGGTGTGGGGCTCCGCGAAGCAGTGCGTGCTGGCTGCGAGGGCAAACGAACACACCCGAACCTGGTGCCAGATGTTCATGTGAGTGCCTGTGTCCTGTACGAGGCTGTTTCCACTTCTGCCGCGCGCTGCATGTAGATATCAACTCAAGTACTTGTCCATTGCACAAGGCATTTCACCTGTATTTAGGTCGGTCGAGTTCAAATTGGCATGCCAAATCAACATGCAGCGCGCGGCAGAAGTGGAAACAGCCTCGTAGATCTATTGACGTTGGTCGCATTCCGCTGGTTATTTCGGACAAGGACCCGTGTTTGCAGAACTCCGCGAAACTACTTCGTTTCTTTTCAAGGGATGATGAGAAGGAAAACCAGCCCTGTGAAGACAAAGTTTACGTGTGCATCCTACTGCTCTGTCACAAGTGTGAGTACCCGTGCAGGTCAGCAGTGAGATTTCAGTTGAAGCTTTGGTCACATGCTCAACGGCTCTTGACATGATCCGTTAGGGATAAAGAACGAGACCCAATGTTTTCTTGAATTTTAAAGCATGAGTGCTTCAGCACGAATGCTTTTTGTTCAAGGAAGCATTGGGTCAAGTTCTTTATGCCACATACAGCTCATGACTATGATGATGAACAGAAAGTCTTTGAAGTTTTGGGTCCTGAATTGTTAAGCACTAGCTGTGTAGTTTGTCCACACAGTTGGTGCTTTCCATGAAAATAAAGGACCCAAAACTTCAAAGTCTTTCTGTTCATTTTCATTGTTCAGTGCTGTATAGCCTTTTCTAAGACTGTTGCAAGACAGCATCTCACCCGTAGTGGTGTGGTGGGAGATTGATTCACACATCTCTGTCCTTTCTGCACCAAAGCACATGCGAGTAATGTTGTCAAGAGAGCTTCTTATGTGTCAAACTTGTTCCCTTGACAACGCGCTTTCTTTCCACCCCCCCCCCGACCGCCAACAGACGTGGAGCACCTGATGCAGTACGTGAGGCAGAGGAAAGACAAGGCGGAGGAGCTGGAGCTGAAGTACGACCGGGACCCTCTTCAGAAGGTGAGTGAGTCCGCAGGTGATGGCAAGCGCTTTCACATCGTTGTTGGGGAAAGTTAATTTTCAACTTGATCGTTTGTGGCATTTCCCCTGTCGGAATTCCCTCCACTTGCTTTCAAGTACTCATATACCCCCCCCCCCCCCTCCTTTCCCAACAGCTACAGACAGACAGACAGCATGGACGTTTTTGTCCTCCTCCTTTTGCAGAAAATTGCTGAGATAAAGAAAGCGGGAAACGCCGCATTCCAGAAGGAGAACTACAAAGCGGCGATAGAGCATTACACTGAAGCCCTCACAAGGAAGTAGGTTTCCAGACTTGCACATTTTGTTCCTTCTCAAGGAGGTGTCACTTGGAGTCCTGTTGGGAAACCAGTTTTCGCGGGTTGAAACAAAACTCCAAATCGTTTGTTGAAAGGCAAAAGTGAGACCTGCAGAACAACACCTCATTCCCCAACGAAACGAAAGTGTGCAATGGCACATGTTCTGTTTGCTGACAGAGCAATTGTTTTCTTTGCAGCCCATTCAACCACGTTTTGTACGGCAACAGAACCCTGGCGTATCTGAGGAACAAGCAGTACAGAGAGGCGCTGGGGGACGGGAGGAGAGCCATCGTTCTCAAGCAGGACTGGCCCAAGGTTTGACTGGAGAAATTGAAGAGCGATATGACGAGCTGCAAAGGGCACTGGCTTTCCTGCTCAGAATTGAGGGGTTTTTGCTTTCGTGTAGAGTCCGCACACCGCGTGATGCTCGTTTCAGGGCCACTACCGGTTCGCGGAGGCGTACTTGGAACTGGGCGAAGTGGAGAAAGCTTTGGAGGTGAACGACAAGGCGCGAGCTGTGTGCGACCCGAGTGCGTCCGACTACCAGCAACTGGTGTCCCAGAAGGAGAGGCTCAAGAAGAGGCGCAAGGAGATGAGGGACACCAAGAAAGGTGCTGCTCGCTCGGTAGAAATGAGAGTTTTCCGAACAAACACGATTGTTGCGTCTCAGAAAGTGAGACGTGTTGAAGGAAAATGAGCCGTTTGTCCTTTCAGCGGAAGCGAAGAGACGAGCCGCGGCAGATTTGTTCTGTGGAAAGTCCGCCAGCGCGAAAGTGTGAGTTTGAACACCGAGGTCAAATTGAGTTGCGTTGAATCAGACAGTTGCACAGTTGAGGAGGAGACTTGAAAAGAGGCTTGTGTGTTTGCTTCTTTGGGTGGGGTTGCGTGCCATATTTGCCGTCTTTTCAATGGAACATGACAAACCGGTGAATTGATTACATTGAAGCTGTTCATTGCAGCTGAGTTAAATGCGTGCAACCATAATTTCGAGGGACAAAGACAGTGGCGTTCGAATGGAGTTGCCGCTGTTGCAAATGTAGAGGTCAGAAATGTGCACCACACGATTCTCGTTTGCAGCGACAAAGCGGTGAACACGGACGACGACGCGGTTCCCGACCTGACGAGCAGCGACGAGAGCGACGCAGACGATGATGACGTCACCGACAGCGACGCCGCCGCGGAGAACGAGGTTCGTGACTGTTTTTGTCTTGTCGCCAGCGCTGCGCCTGCTCTTGTGATTGTGTCGTGTTGCTGTTGAAATGTTCACTGGCTATCATTGTGAATACGAAGATTTTGAAACAGAATCAAGATAAAATCATCTCTAGCTTTTGGTTGTGGTTTGGCACTGACAATAATTGACTGTTGGCTGGAAAACACTGTTCGGGAGTAGTTGTGGTTTGTGTTTCTTGTTTTGCCTTGTTGAAGCAAATTACAGACGATTGCAGTTTCTCAGTTGAGTTTTTCGAGGGACGCTTTGAAGAGCCTGGTTTGCAAAGAGTGTCTGATTATGAGGATGAATGTCGTCTGTGAATGAAGCACGAGGCCCTTTGTCTGTTTTGCCTTTCGTTGGCTGAAGATGTCGCATTTGTTTGTAGCCAGTGCTCAGTTTCATGGATGCGCTCCGTCCATTCGAAGCTCGGCTCTTTTTTCGGGAGGAGAAGATCAGAGGCGAAACAGGCATGAAAGTTTGGAAAGGAAAGCTTAAGCTGTGTGAACGGTGGGACCCAGGCATTGAAGACACAGTGAAGCAGAAGAACCATAAGTCCTTCAGTTGCTTTTTGTGGGCCACATCTCCAGTGCACAGCTGTTCGTGGGCATTCACCAAGGACTGGTCACCTGTGGGCGAAGTTTTCAGCTTTCCAGAAGAGACTTTCTTTGCCAAGTTCAGGAACAGCTGCGTGTCAGGAAAGGTGCGAATACTGTTGGCCGACCGAGGTGAACGCCCTGCGTCTGAATTGATCCAACAATGGTCTCCTGGCAGGATGGGTCTGGTCAGGATAAAGCTGCGGAACAAAGCTTGGCACATGATCATCTTTCACGTGCCTGGCAATCAAGCATTGGAAGGATATGTGCACTGTGATCAAGACCTGATGCGGGAGGTGTACAAAGAGATTGTGCTGAAACACAAGCTGCAAAAGTCAACAGCGAGGCGTTTCAAGACGTCAAACCTGAACTGTCCAGGGGAAAAGGTTGGACTCCACAGCAAGGTGAGTATCGAGTGTTTTGGATTGCGTTTGACGCCGTCTTGACGCCAGAAACCGCAGCTTTTGGCCTGGAAAAGCTTTGCGGCTCGGTGTTCGCTTGACGTAGTTTGGTCTCAAGGTGTTGGAATCAAGGCTGCTTTCGTTGTTCTGTGTGCGTGTATGTGTGCGTGTGCGTGTGTGCATGATTGCAAGGACACAAGGAAATTACGTGCGGATGCAAAGAGTCGTCCGCCTTTTTTGTTGACAATCCGTTGACAGACTCTCGGTTTGTCGGACTTGGCAGGATTCACTTTGTTGTGAACAACCCCCTCCCCCCCCCCCAGGATGCCACGGAGCAGTCTGTCATTTGAAAGAAGGCAAAGCACCGCACCCGTACATCCGCTTGAAATGAATTTTCAGTGTGACGACTGTTGTACGTCTGGAGGCGAGATTGGTGGTGATGTTCGCAAGGCACTACCGTACTCAAAAACGTTTGTGACCGCAGAGCTTGAGTTTCGTGTTGCTACGAACTTTTTTTGTTTGGCATATGTCTTTGTTTCGTGGCAATCCTGCCTTTCTGAAACAGGTTTATTGGGCAAGGAAGTGTGTGAACCACAGCACAAGTGTCAAGTCGGCGCAGGGAACACGGATTCTCTCCTGAAACTTCGGATGGTTCTACTTCGCAGGCGGGTGCAACATCAAAGCCGGCATCGAAGCCCAGGAACTCGACGCCGGCTGCTTCATCCAGCGTGTCGGACGTGACGCCGGCGGCAGAGTCGAGAGGGATACAGGAAGTAGCGCGGGAAGTTGCAAACGAGGTCACCAAGCAGTTCACAAAGAACATGGGCGCGCAGTTTGAAGACGTGGAACAAATCCTGTGGGTTGTCGCCGACATAATCGAGAAGCAATTCCGGGAATCTGGCGTGCCGCCGGACACAGAAAGGAAGGAACTCGCACGGGGTCTCGGAAACGCGCTGACGAGTTCGTTCATGAAGCACGAAGCACGACTTGTCCACTTGCTGCAGATGGGAGACTGGAAAGAATTGCATAAGTTTGTGGCCGGGATCGCGGAGCGGTTCTGCGACATTATGACGGTGAGTAAGAAGGCGAAAGTCTGGCATGTGGACGCTGCACTTTCTTGTGTGGGTGTGTGGGTGGCGTGCACTGGTTGGCTATTGGTTGTGGGGCGAGCGATTGCAGGTTTCTAGGTTCGCGTCAATGCGTGTCAGCAGCGAGCACTGTCCAGTCATCCGGCTTTAGCCTTTATCTGAACGAGGCCACGAAGGACTGCAGTGGTTGTTGTCGCACCTGAACTGACGTGGCGTGGCCCACTTTTGTTGCCGTGACACCATTTTTGTGCACTTCGGAACCAGTGTGGGCTCTGACCTGAACTTTTTCAATGATGTTAACCTGAATGATATGTGCAACTGCAGCGACCAGTCACGTGCTGTCTCACGCGGCGGGCGATCAAATGTTCGCTCAAGGGTCAATTTTCGTGTTTTAATTGAATATGAACTGGGCAGCAACATTTTTTTTTACGAGATGTTTTCGAAAAGGGAAGTGGAGCCCACGGCTGAAGGCGAATGGTCAAAGGCCGAGAAAGCTGGGAGAGCCGCCTTGAAAGAAGCTCAGGACGTTGTGGTGGAGATCAAAGAGGCGATGGAGGTGTTGGATCAAACGTTTCATGATCTCAGATACGATGAGCTGGTGCGCAGCTTTTACGAGACCGAGCACCGGATGAGGATAGAGATTGATCTAATTCCACTTCTTGGACATTCGTCTGCCAAAACAGATGCAGTATGGACACAAATGTCAGAATACTGTGCCTGGCTGAAGATTTGCAAAGAAGATTTTGAATATTTGAAACGGGTTCGTTGCCAAAAACAAGGGTGTGCTTCGTGACCGAACGAAGCCTGATTCTCACAATATTGCGTTGTGTCACTGTCCATGTCAGGGGCACCAGGTCGACGTGCAACGTCCAGTGTCAAGCGGGTCCTTGTGTGAACAGCGTCACGTCCGATGCGTTCACCGCGACCAAAGCACCAGTGGTGAACGAACCGCTGGTCTCACTTGCTGAAAACGATTTGGACCGTCACCATGCACCTACCGCGCACCTACCCGTGACCTTCAAAAATGTTGCATTTTGGGTCACAGACCTCATTAACATGTTTAAAAAGGCAAAGTTCAGTTACCTTCCTGTGTATGGACAGCTAAAGTTGTGTTGCCTGTAGCTCTGCACAATGTCTGTGGTAAATGCTTGCCTCAATCATGCCTGTGTACGGAACCGCATGCTTTTTTGGCGTAGCCTCCTTGTTTTTGTTGGAGGGTTGGATGCTGGTTTGGTGGGTGGCTGGAACCCCCCTCCCCACAATTTTCAGAAAATAGCAAAACAGGCAGGTTTCCTGTCGGGCCAAGTGCTGGCGTGTAAAATTTGGTGCTGGTTCGGTTCGGTTGTGTCCAAACTTTTCTTGTCCTCGCCTTCAGGAGAAGTTGCGGCAGCGGCCGCCGCAACAGCAACAGCAGTACCAGCCGCCGCCCGCGCCGCGCAAGCAGCCACCGACGTCGCGCTCGAAATCCCCGTCGACGTCGACGTCGCCGTCGAAACGCGCCGCGCCGAGACGCACTGCGCACGCGTCAACAGGCGACAAGTAAGTACTGCTGCACTCAGCTCACTCCTGCTGGTGCGACTGCAATTGCTCGGTAAAACTGTTGGAATGTAAACAAGTTATTTTCTTCTGTTCAGTTTCACAGTCTCTCCATGTGTCTTTGTCCATCGCAAACGAATCGCATTTGGTCACTGGGTATCCAACAAAAACTAGCGCTTCTGAACATGAAACAGTTTGGAAGGAGTTGTTGCACAGAGAACACAAAATAGCCTTTTCTGTGCACATCATACGCTGTAACTTCTGTTTCCTGCAGCGCGGAACTGTTCTCGGTGGCTTCCTGCACTCAGGATTCCTCCAGGTGATGGGTCTCTTCGCTCGTAGTGTTGGTGATGGTGAAGGTTGCATCTTTGCGTTCAGGCCAGGGTCGCTCTGTGTGCCGGTGAAGATGCGTCGCTTGTTAAATTGGACAGGGACGCAACGCGTGATGAATCTGGTGCTAAACTGGTCAGAAGAAACGTCACGGTGGTGAAGTCGAGTGACGAAGGCGGCCACGTGTTTCTGCCGTGCCCACAGAAAGATCGCTTCACGCACCATTACGTGTGGGACGAGCCGTCGGAAGGCGCCTCGCCCGTCGTCAACGCTCATTGGATGTTTGACTCTGAGAAACCGGAAGTGCACAGCGTTTGTCTCAGCTGCGCGGGCGGGTACCTGGCTCCTCATGGTTTTCTTGACAAGATATTTTTGTGCTGTGTGTGTGTGTGTGTGTGTGTGTTAATTTTTGGGTGCCATTTTGTGTGGATCGGTCCGGGGCGAGGAGTTAGAGGGGGGGGGGGCAGGGGGGATTGTCTGGCGTTCCTTTCAGCATGGACGTGTCTGGTTGATGTACTTTTCACCTTTCTCTTGTTTTGAAATTTGCCAAGGCGACTCTATTTGTTCAAAAGCTTGCTTGTAGGTCTGTTCCTGATCACAGTGATCGTGGACGTGGCGAACATAGCATTATTTTGTTTGTGCGTCCCTCTATCATCACGGCGTGAAGAGTGCCGAAAATCTCTCCTGCTTGTCGATGTGCTCTTGCGGCTGGCCTGTGTGAAAGGCCATACTCTTGCTTGAAAATGTTGGATTTTTGTCCACTAGGCGTTTGCCTTTTTGGTGAAGTAGTGCTTCGCACGTTGCTGCGCTTGGCAAGTGTTTCTTCTGCCTGCAAACGTGTCTGAGATCCAAAGAGTCCAGGGCGGGGACAAGTTTTCCTGTCCTTCTGGGTCAATTCGGTCGGAGGGAAACAGTTGTGAAATGGCTTCCGGGACCAAAACTAACAATTTCACCTCAGCCTGCTGTGTGGACCGTGTTTTGCTTTGCGTTACGTGATCCTATTTGCTGTCGTATACCTTGAGTCCATCGCCCACATGCTCCCGCTCGGATGGCTGCGGTCCATTTCGCAAACGAAAGCTTCGTGACAAATTGAACGGCTCAAGTGGACTCGGTGTGTCTTGTGGTGCGGGGCTTTTCTCTCCAACACTCGTTTCTCGCTGTACTTTTCAAGTGACCGGTATCTGGAGGACGCTCAGCGCACGCCTAACCACGTGTTTATGACTCTTGAAAAAAGGTCGGAGGAGGCGGCGGAGAGTACCGACCGGAAGGCGAAGAGGAACCGAGAGGGCGCCAGGGTGAGTTCGTTTTCTTCGCTTGTTTCACACAACTTGCATTTCTTTTTGTTGTGTGTCTGAAGTCTGAACACAGCACACGCCCAAGGGGAGTTTGGTTGGAACGGAGTGAACTGCACCAGAAAATGGTTCCAATGCTCCAAAGAAAGCGTTCAAACCCCCCCCCCCCCCAAGTCTCTAGTTTCGGACCACACAACTTCAAGAGGGTCAGTTGTTGGGCCACTTGTCCCAGCGAGTTTCAAAGTGAGAGGATTGACACGAATCAGCTCCATCACTGCGGACTGACAATTCACCAGATTCTTGAATTGCGATCCTGGACAGGATGCAACGAGCAGGCGACATGTTTGGTTGGAAGCTCAAGGTTTGTCAGTGCAATTGGTTGAACAAGAGACCAGTAGCATCAGTTTGAACAACAGTTCGATCCTTTGCCTTGCCCGTGATTGTGCAAAACAGCAACTCCCTTCCTCGTTCGTTCAAAATCTTTCCTTCTGTGATGATTTGGAACGTTCAAGGACACGATCTCTTGGAACTCGGGACAAACTGAATTGTTCCAATTCGGTCTTCCCCTCCATTTTATCTGATCTCGTCCAAGATCGATCAGTTTTCAGCAGAGAAAGCGCCCACTTGTGACAAGTGTACGTAGGCCCCGAGGATGGCAAAATGGAACGCCAGCAAAAGTGGGGAGACCTGTTTGGCTTTTGTGCTGGTGATACGACCTGTATCCACGACACCAGCTGGAAAGAACAGACCCAGCTCGGCGCATGGAAGTTCACCCCCAGCTGGTGGATACGGACCCAGTAACTCGGTGCAACTCTGTCATGTGGCTACCTTCAAACGATTGCTTGGGGTACCGTATTCCTGGTGCCAGATGCACCGTCCCTGCTCCCGCTGAAACGCGCTCAGAGACCCGTGTGTACTTGTTTTATTGAGTCACAGCGTTACCCCCGCCAACTGACCAGCTCGCGTGCCCCACATGCATTGTTTTAAAGTCTCTGCTGTTGAACATATTGCACTGACAAACCTTGAGCTTGGTAACTTCAGACTCGCTTGTGCACTCAGACACGCGGACTTTTATGGGCAGTTTGTCACAGGAACCTGAGCATTGTTGTTTAGCATTCACAAAGCCATATTTCCTCAACTGATGGACATTTTTGCCAGAATAGGCCTCGGGCCGAGGAGCCCGGAGCAGGTTTGTCAGGATTCTAGCGCTGTGAGGGATTTTGATGTATGTTTTGTTTTGGCAACATTGACCGACGTGGTGGAGACCAACCGCTTCGTGATCACTTGGAATGTCACCAGCGACCGATGACAACGTCAGTCGGTCTGCGCTGAAGATCTCGGCAATTGAGTTGGAATTTGGCGTGGGAGAGGGTGCAGTCGCACTTTGATTTGTTGACAGAACAAGGGGCAAACCAGTCAGCAAAAAAGAATTCCCGCGGCTTGACACTGTTGAGCTCTTTACAGTCGAGTTTCAGAAAATCCAGCTAGTAAAGTGCACAATGTGTGCTCTGTCTATTCAAAAATTCCCTTGTTCAGCGTCAGCGAAGAAACTTGTGAAGGACACCGGAGTCCAGGTGCAGAAGCGTTTGGTCATTAGGCGCCGCCTCGTCGCTCGCGACACGCGACGCTTGTCAGAGACACGGCGCCTGACCCAACTGGTGTAACCGCAGCACCAATTCGCTCGTTCTCTTCCCAGGCCAGAGGCGCGGCGGCGCCGCCGACGGAGAAGCAGAAGTCGCCGGCAGCGCTGGACCCGCGCATCGCGCAGCTCAAGGACCGTCAGAGGGACCTGGCGTCGTTCCTGCGTCAGGGCGCCAATGCGCTGCTCGCGCAGCCGACGCAGAGCCATCTGGCCCTCAAGTACTACACAGAGGCGCTCGACATGTTCAACAAGTTTCACCACGATGTGAGTGCATCCTGTGTCACGTCCACGTACGAGTCAAAGTGCGCTGCGTCGGTTCAGCGACACGCGCACAGACACGGGCACGATACAGGACCTCCGCCCCGCCCCCCCCCCCCACCAAAAAAAGAGTGTCCGTGCACGTAGCAGCATCTGCAGTGGAGCAGTTTAGCAGGCATGATGTGAACCATGGTCAGGAAAATATCAGACGTGCTTGTGTAAGGATGTGAACATCTCGTCATTGTGGCTTTTGTTTCTGGCAAATTTCAACGGAGTGTTTTCGCCCTCGTCCGTGCAGTGGCAGAATGGTGCATGTGGACGGGTTTTCGGGGGGGGGGGGACCCTCCGACCCCATCAATTGGTTGAGTCAAATGCGCCACACCAACTTGTGAACACCCGTACTTTTGGGACCAGACGCACCACATCGAATGGTGGGTCCGACCTTGGCTGTCGCAAAATGTATTTGTCGGATTCGGGCGGTTCTTTGAGCTATTGTTCTTGTTTGAAGGTGATCTTGGGTACCAGTAGTTTCTTGTGCACAGCGCGTTCAGCAGAAAACGTGTACCGTACCGTCTCATGTAAGACGCTGTCATGTGTAAGACGCACCCCAAGATTTAGTCCTTTTTTCTTGTGCCAAGATTAATTGTTCATACTCATGTATAAGATGCACCGCTTCTTTTGATGTTCCATTTTGGGGCAAAAAAGTGCGTCTCACACACAAGACAGTACGGTATGTTTTGCAGTACTTCAACAAGGACGTGCTGGACGTGTTTCTGGTTCGCTACTCTCTGGGCACCGCTTCCGTCGACACGGGCGACAATGCGGTGAGTCCTTCTGTTCCTCACTCGTGTTTCAAAAGGGACTGGATGAAAATCGGCGTTTCGTTGCACAGAAAGCGCTTGTGTTTCTCGCAGCTGATCGTGGAGGGCATCGCGCATTTCGGGGCCATCATCGCTCGCGTCAAGGACGACGCGTTTCCGCTGTCCTACCTCGGGCTCGGACGAGCTTACTGCAGGCAACACAGGTGCGTCGGAATGCGCGGGTTCACACGAGAGTTCGTCTCGCGTTGCTATCCCAATTACAATCTCACGAACGCTGCATCGCGACAGGATTTTCTGCGGGTTCACCACAACTTGTGCACTGTGATTTTCATGCCTTGGTGGTGCGCGATGGATGCGATCTCCATGGAATCTTTGCGACAACCCGATTGCTGGTTGCGTTCCCAACTCTGTATGTGTGTGCGTGCGTGCATGTGCTTCGGTACACTGGGCTGTGCTGGATTCGTGAACGGAACGCGCTCCTGACTGTCCTGTGGCTCTGCACAGGTGGCTGACGGCGCTGCCCGAATTCCGGAAGGGGCTGAACCTCGTGATCGCGGGAGGCTACACGCATGCGCGTCACGTCTTGAACTGGCCCGGCAGCGACACGCCAATTGAAGAGACGCGTGCGGGCAAGCTGAAGGTTTGTTGTGTTGTCGTATTGGCAAATTTCTCCCATGGCACCGTTGTTTGTGCCGTGTTGCCTTGGAAGCCTCTGTCTGTCCAAGGACAAACAAGTTTTCGTTTACACGAAGTATCGAGTTTCTGCTCTGCTGCTGATAAAATTTGCGGTGCAGTTCAGATGCCCAAGACCAGTTTCAAACTGTTGTATGTGTTTGTCCGCCCTATGCCCTTGGGTGCGCCCGATGGCACCTGGCGACTTCCCTCTTCCTGCTCAATACCTAGTCACAACCCATCACGCCTAACATACACAAACAAGTCTGGTCATGAAAAAAGTTACTGAAGCTGTTTTTTGATCGAGCGCTCTGAGCTCCAACCATTGATAACTACCAACAACAACCCGAAGCTGCTCCTGCAATAGCTTCTTAACCTGAGATACTCATAGGTACTCTCACAGGTGAAGCTGTCCCACAGCTTCAAGCAGGGGAGGTGGGAAGGTTCAATTACGAGTGAAACATGCAGATTCACACGTAACAAAACGGAGCGCATCATGCGTCGCGCGCGCAGAGGGCATTGGGTTGCATGTGTGTTCAAGCAGTGTGTTTCTGCTCTATCCAGGCTGCATTTGAAGATGGGATAGCGACCTGCAACAATCCACCGAAACCAGACGCGGTGTGCAGATTCCCTGAGTGCACTGGACACTACAAAATCCAGATATACTTGTCAGATCCAGATTTTAAGGTTTGTTGTTGCGTCTCTAGTGCACTGCTCTGTGAAAAAAGGGCCAAACCTTCGAGAAACCTTTCGTCTGACACATCATGCACCAAGCGTTGTGCAGAAAAATTCAGGCCTCGGAGATTCAGTCTGTTGTGGTTTGCAGGGCTTTGTTCGAGTGAAATGCTTCGCTCAGTGTGAAGTGGAATACCACGCTGAGTGCTGGAAGAAAATGCGTTCTCTGAGCAAGGAGAAGCATTCAGATAAAGTGAGTGCCGTTGGTTAGTTCAGAGTGTGCGCGTGTGTGTGCGCGTGTGTGTGGCCTGAAGTTTGACTGAAACGTATTGAGCGAGGCTTGTGTTGCGCGTGCTGTGCTGGCTTGATAGCACAACACGAACCACTACATTTCCGAAAACTTTCATTGCAGGACATGTTGAACAGCCAGTGTTTTACCCCCGACTGCTTCAGCACCATTTCTATGATCGTCATTTTTGATGATATGGGCAGTGCTTCACGAAAGGTAGGTCCCGGAGGGCGGGGTCGTGATTGATTAGACACGCTGTTTTTGTCGAGTTCACGCTGGGTACGTCATTCCGGGATGCTTGCATTTTGTGACACTTCCATTCACACCCGATGTTCAATCAGTAACTTTGTGTGCGCAAGGTTTTCAGGCACAAATACGGTGTATTGCCGGCAAAGGAGTGGCAAAATTACCAAAAGAAATTGCCATCTTCCATTGCAGATTGAAGTTAATGCTGTCGAAAATATTCCTGCTCCACCAAAGAAGATAATAAAAATGGAACCGAGGTTTGTGAACTGATTGTCCATTCCTCTGGAGTCCGTTTGATCCGGCGAGAGCAAGATGTGGAAGTCAGATTTTTCAGCGTCGTTCATCTGTGCTGAGAAAGAATTCGCAGTTGAACTACGGCAATGTTGTTGGAAGGAACAAAGTTCGTTCCTTTGCAGTGTTAGAATGTCCACGCACTTAACACAGGGAACAGGTCTGGACTTTCAACAGCTTCACACAGGTCGCACGTCGCACCACTGTTCATCGTTCTTGTTTCTTTCCCTGCAGTGCAAAAAAGTTGGAGCGGAAGGCACTCTTGAAGCGCGAGCGTAAGGCGAAGCGCGCGGAGGCGCGACGCCGGCGGCGCGAGGAGGAGAAGACGCAGCGGCTGCTCGACCCGCTCGACGCCGCCGCAGAGGCGGCGTCTGACGCGGCGGCGCCGGCGCAGAGAAAATCCTCCAAACCGGAAGGTCTGTGTTGGTGATGTCTTGATCGAAGACTGCGCAAACGAGAAAGGTATTCGAAGGTGGTCCCTCGTTCGTCACGTGTTTTCGTCGCGTTTCTTTCAGTCGTGGCGTCCTCTTCTAAACTGGCACCGGAACCGAATAACAATGTTAAACTGAGCATGCTGAAAAAACTGGAAAGCGACAGCGAGGAAGACATGTCCTACAAGGTAAGTTTTGTTGTCATCGCGCACCTTCTTGCGTGGAAAATGAGTCGCTAAGTGTGCGCCAGTGCGGAACGCAACACATAACTTCGTTGTGTTAATGTGTCGCTTTCTCTCAACCAGGTTTCCAAAAAATCCAAAAAGAAACAGAAGAAAGAGAAGCCAAACAAAGAGAAGAAGTCGGTGATCACGCTGGGCGCGGCGTCGTACGAGGACGAGGCGGAAGGCGACGCCGCCGGCGCGGGGCTCGTGACGTCACAGCAGGGGCTGCTTCCGCCGCCGCCCGGCCCCAGGCTTATGGACGGACTCGATGACTTCGCGGAGATGGCTGAGTGAGCGGTGCAACACGCTGCTGTGTGTGTGTGTGCGTGTGTGTGTGTGTGCGTGCACGCGTCTGTGTGCGTGCCTTCCCATTGCAAGTGAATGTGTCCGCGTGCACGCCCTTCAGAATGTGGCTTCAGGATGTGATTCCATGTCTGTCTCGTTGAACCAGCACCTGCACGTACGCTGAACGCGTGCTGTCCAAGGCCTGGGAAGTGAGAATGATGTGAACAGTCGGAGTTGTTTTGAAAAGCTGTTTTGTCACAGCGTGACTGGCGGTGGGCTCGTGATGGACACATTGAAGTGGGCACGGAAATGAGCGGAAGTAAAATGCTGCTCGGCGTTTCTGTGTTTCCCTGGAGACGATTACTGAGTCACCTGTTGTTTCCAGGTCGGCAGGGGGAACGCAGAGCAACGCACATCCACTCAGTGTTCCAGGATGTGTAAGTGCCATTCTCACTTCATCGGACACTCAAGTGCTATCGCAACGAGCGTCCTTTTTAGATGGCCTGTGTAGAGAGGAGGCTCAGACTGAGGTAGGCCTTTTGGAAGAAGAATGTCAGGAGTTGGTCACCCTCCAGGCATTACACAAGTGGCTTTGTTTAGTTTTCTATTTTTAAGCGTGTGGTCCCGAAGGGTGTTACCACATGCTTAGTGTAATCACCATCAGTCTGTATGTCCATCCGTCCGTGTGTGTAAAGTGGGTCAAACTGGGGGGGGGGGGGG
>JAAUXT010061456.1_pt1 | contig 17876 bp, 18 predicted proteins | sample 7278171 | NCBI WGS metagenome assembly JAAUXT01 (sample SAMN14350112, study PRJNA611818) | marine sediment metagenome | isolation source: surface marine sediment (1.8m) | place: French Polynesia: Moorea | collected 2018-08
ATGCATTGACGCTCAGCATCAGAACTTGGACAGAAGTACGCCACTCAAAATTATCCTAGTCAAGGCACCCCAATTTGCAAGTTGCACGGCCCTAGCATAAAACCTCGCAAAAGCTAATTGGAACATCTCGCACACATCATCTGCGCTGGGTTTTTTTTCAGGATGTGTAGTGCAGCGTGCCTGGTTCAGCACAGGGAGAAGTTCATCGACATCTGCTGGCAGATCAAGCGGGCCCGGAGACTGATTGCGTTTTATGAAAGCGCGGGGTGGAGCTATGACCGGGAAGATGGCAGCGACGACGAAGTCGAGACGAATGGTGTATCGGTGAACATTCAATCGGACACAGAATCTTGAATCGGACTGAATGGGCGCGGAACAGGAACCGAGCGGATACCGAGGATGACGTGAGCAAGACGGGAGGACAACAGACAAGGCGGACGACGAAAATCAGGCGGATGACAAGAACGACACTTTGTTCAGTGGTTTGACTTTGGTTGAACTTTTACTCCTTTTTATGTGCCATTTCCCTCTAGATGTAGACCTCTCCTCGTCGAGAACCAAATTCCTGCTGTTCGTCGGGGGCGTTCGTGTCTGACGGCTTATTCTTTGCGATGACAGCTGTGTACGAGAGTTCTGGTTGGAGCGGACAGCTCTGAGGTCACGCGGTGTCTGACGTCAAGGCGTTCTGCCCTCGCCGCGCCGCTCCGCAAGAGCTCGGACCCGCGCCGCCTGACCTGGTGCGTCTCGATCCCTCACCCCGGCTCTGCCCGGCTCTTTGCTCTCGGCAGCCTTGCAAACGTGACCAGTCGTCTCTACCGGACAAAAGACCACCGACAATTGTTGCTCTTCAACTCAAAATGTCACCCAGCTTTTCAGTGTATCGAGTCCACGCTTGTGGCCACAGCAAAACTTCCGAGAAATTTTAGGACCTCCCGAAGTTTCAACCGTTGCTTTTTTGTGGGTCCGTACATACGTCATTCTCGTCTGATTTTCTTTGAATCTGAAGTTGCTTGGTTGTTTGTCTACAGAAAATGTTCGACATTGACATCTTGCCGTCAAACTTGAATTCGTTTTCTTCAGCGAAAAATTCGACAGGATTTCTCTATTTTGTTCCAATGTTGTTGCACAACAAGATTACAAGACCATCACTTGCGAACTGAACAGCTTGGTTCCAAAAAAATCCGATAATTTTGACCAGTTCAGAACTCTCCAACTCCTGTGATTTCTTGCGTGACTTGCTGAATGAAATTTGTGACAGTATGTTTTCAGACCTGTTGCTTGTGTCGCTCGATGTCCCTCAACCGTGCACAAACTGTCTTTTTTGTCCCCCCCCCTCTGCAGCTTTACTCGTTCGTCGCGCTTCTCGAGGTTTGATTTTACTTGTTCCTGTCCGGTTGGTGCAAACCCAGACCAGCATGATTTTGCGACAAATGTTTTCTTGCGAGAAACGCTGCAAATTTTATCCCCCTGAAATTTTGCGTTTCCTCGTCCGTCTGCACTGTTGCTACGAAACTGCAGTTCTTTGTCCGAATCGTTCGCAAGTTGTGTCGGTTGCTGTTGAAATGTACAAGCCGCCTTCTTGCTGCGGAAATCAAAATTGTATTTTTTAAACAAATTTTTGCGACATACTTTCGTTTTCGAATGTCCCTTTTACTGGCAGAAAACAATTATCATGCTTTGCATTTCCCGAAAATAAAAAATGATTTTATCAAAATTCAACAACAGACTTTTCACCTGTCCGACGAAAGTCGTGTGCGCCGTTCTGTCTGCAATGAAAGCCACAATCGGAGGGTTGAAGGTCGAGTGCTCGGAGCGGTCGCAAGTGTGATTCACTTCGATGTGAACAGACATGTCCACTTAAAAATTTTGCTTCAATGGAACTTCACACATCCAGAGATGTTGAGCTCCGACAACACCACCCCTGAAGTCCCGTGAGCTATCCACACCTTTTACCATTTTTACACCTGAGTGGACATGGACAGCCTCACCAGGCATCCAACAGCTTCCGTCTACCAAAAACCTGTCCAGAGGACTTTTCGCCAGCGCGTTCTTGCTTGTTTCATGTTTGCCTTTCATTCCAACTTGTTTGTTCTTGCTGGACAGTGGCACCTAAAGTCGTCAAACGAGAGTTCTTCGGATTTGAATTTTTCAACACTACGCGTGTTGCGACACAATTTCGAAGGTCTGAAACAGCTTGATGTGTCCACTGTCCACCCGCCAGCTGGATCCACCGGCAAATACTGGAGCTGAGACGATACCTCGATTTTGGTCCAGATTCTCTTCGAGAATCTGACATTCCGGAGGAGCAGGCGATGATTGGGTGAAATGAACTAATTTCTGTTTGATCAATATACAAGTAGTTACTGTGTGATTGGATATTTCGAATCCACAAAGACTTTGCTCACTTTCTGACATGTTCGAAGGCATGCCTTGTGCGCTCTGCAAGGGACTGGTCAGGACGACTGCTGCACGACGAGCTAAATGTGGTTCTTCTCCGACGAAAGTTGATGTTTCCAACTGTGCAGAGTTCTTTGCGTGTTTCTGCTCGGAGACCGTTCTGGCAGGGACTCAACTGTGGTCTTGATCTGGTCTTGTTTCATGTTTCACTGAACATTTTTGAGAACAACGGAAATGAGTCCATTTCATTGAAGTTGTCCATCTTTGTCAGAGGTTTTTACAGCAAGCCAAAATCGTAGGGTTCCAATTGGCTTCTGTGGAAATTTTGGATCCGTCGAAACCGTAAAGAGAATCTCGACCCAAAAGCAAAAAGAGGGGAAGCTGTCACACACCACACGGATCTCAGGTTCATTGGAGCATGATAGCATGGTTCTGTCCATCAAAAATGGGAGTACACTTCACTGACAGAAATTTGTTTTGGCATGGATGATTGCACAAAATCATCCCTGCAGCTCGAGAATTGCTCCAACAGCCCCGAACATGGTCAATTGGAACAACTTCTGTGGAAACACACAACAAGCACACAAACTGGGGTTCAGATTTAAAACCACACCCACCAAAAAATATCAAAGATCAATCGTGGGCAACATCGAAATTTACCAGGAGCAGGAAGATCGGAGTCCAAAGCGTGCTTTTCTGTATTGATAAGTCAAGGTCTTGGTGTCGAACAGAAAGCCTGGGCTCGGAAATTGAGGGGAGGAGTTCTGAATGAGCAATGGGAATGTTGAGTGAAGAAGGCAACCTCATTCAGTCCCATCTCAGTACGTGAACAAGACAAAATTCTGCACACCAGAAAAGACACTGCTGATACAAAAGGAAAAGTGTTGTGTTTCAAAAACTTCACCTTCTGCATCTGAAATTAGTTCATAAAATTAAATCAAAATTTTGGAGTTGTTCCGCTTGAATAAATCTTGTCACACAATGTACGTAATTTGCTCCCGTGCAAATCAAGTGGACCAATCCATTCCATCCGGCAGTTCAATTTTGCGAGTTTCTTGATCAATTTCACACTGATTTCCTCAGTTGATTAAACTAAACATGTGTAATTTCCCTTCTTGTGGCAAAGTCCTGACCTCCAGGGATGGATCCTCGTCGTGGAGAGAGGCATCGCAGACAAACCAAGCGGATTCAAAGTTGAGTCAGGCCGCTTGTTCGGTCGAATTTTTGTGAACTGTCGGCGACATATCAGGGAGGTCAGTCTCCTTCCCTTTGTTGGGCACGTCCACCCGGGTTGTGTTTCCCTACCGAAAACAACACGAAACCAAGATTTCTGCCCAGGCGACGTTGTCAGCGGTGTGGCTGCAGCTTCATGTCTTCATTTTCACTGAGCAAACGCAGAGCTGGAGTATTTACAAAAGTAATTGCCCGAAGACGACGTTCCGACTGTGTCCACCCTGGATCCCCGAAGGCTGAGGCAGCGTTCCGACTTCTTCCCGTCTGCAGAAAAATTGACAAGAGTTCGAATCAATATTCATTTCCCGTTCTTTCTCAGCAGCCAGATGGGAGTCGGAGCCGCGACCAGATTCCAACTGCTGGGCTTCTGGGTGATGGGTGAGCCATTGGAATCTTTTTCAGGGTTTTCGCTGAATAACTCCGGTTGATCCGCGTCTGCTCAGAGAGGACACAAAAGAATTGTGCACCCAAAACGTGGGAATGTACGAAACGCTCACACACGCGCAAACTTGGAATTTGGTGCTGTGTGACTGAAACTCCTCGCACTGGTGAAGCAGAGTGGCAAGAAGCTTGGCTTGATCTGCTTCTGTGTTGCAGAAATGTCAAAAGAAGAGCCTTCACGCCGGGTATTTGATGGCTTCTTTTCCTGTGCACCAGAGCACAGCACAGATGCATTGAATTCCTCAACTCAACATTGATTCCACTCCACGAACCAGGGCGAAATTGGGACAATTCTATTTCCCGTGGAGATCAGCGCGGCCCTGGGCACAGGAAGCCCTCCAATTGTGCGGGGAGGCTTATGTGAGCCAAGGCGTTTGCTCTCCAAGGCGAAGCCTGTCCATGCTGCCGCTGCAGTTTTTCTTAAATTTTGTGGGCCAGGTGCGACAAAAATCACTGGACACTGAATCGCACGGCATCTTGTGTGGTTTCTATAAAAAGGCCAACACACAATGGCTTCGAGCACGTTGAAGTGTGATAGAGAACAGGAGAACCGACCATAGCTTTGAGTATTCTCCTGTCTCTACTGCCACTTGTTCGCCCTTCTTGGGTTTCCAGAACGCATTTTGGATGATATTGTGTGGCGCTTGAAATTCTGGTCATCTTCTGAGGTCACCAGCCCATGTTGAAGCTCCAACTTCGGCTGTCTCGGGAATCTTCGCACAACCTTGCCTCCGGCAAACAAGGAAGTTGAGTTGGAATCTGGATTCCCCGAGTGTGGATTTCGCGCTGGGTTGTTTCGGGAACTGTGCCATGAAATGTAATTGCTCACCAAGCAGCTCCGGGGTCCGCTGGACGTGGACACAGGAACGGAGTCCCCGGGGCCTGCTGTGGCTCCTGCAAACTTGCGTTGAGTGGGGGTTGGGTGCAAAGAACTGCAATTGCTGATGGCGAATTGATGATGAAGGACCTGACAGTGTGACAGAACCCGCAGGGGCGGGGCACTGGTGGTCCGTGCACAATTTGAAATCGAACACGGCGCATCGCCCATGTATTCCCTCGTGGCCACAAACAGAAATCATGCCATGTCGGCGTGTTCACTTGAACCCGGAAAACGAGCGACACCGAGAGACAAGCCGATTGAAGCAGTGGGCTGGTGCTGATGACTTCAGCTAGTTGCACCCTGGTCTGTTTGAAAGAGTGTGTTCAACCAGGAATCACAACCGGCCTTCGGCCTCTTGATTCTCCTCAGCAAAAACATCGTCCGCCACAAAGGTCACAGCAAAATCTGTTTTGGTACAGAATCCTAAGAAATACAGGCTTGAACGTTTTGGACAGAACCCGGAGACTCGTTGGAGGAGCCCAATGAAGTGCAAGGCTACGCTGGACGGACTCGGATCCCTGGTCAAGTGAAGATCTTGACACCCGCGGATCTTCCGCAGGTTCACTCAGGTGTCCCAATTTCTTATTCTTCTGTTTTGTTGTTGACCAGTGACTGCCAGCATTTGGCTGCGAAGATTGGAATGACTGTTTCCTTCGCTTCTCACCTTCATGTGAAATTGTTCGTTTTGACAGAAACCCCCTCAGCGCCGCGTCGAGTTTCATCAGGGGTTCTCACGGAATCTTCAACACTTGAATTGAGGCTGACAGAAGATTCACCTGCACACCAGACGGATCCACACGAACAAACTTCTCAGGTTTCCAGACCAAAACAAATCTTTCCGCAAGCCGGAGGAAGTTGTCCTCAAAAGACATGTTTTCAACAAGTGGATTTCTCCAGGTCGTTCCACATGTTCATTGTTCTGCTGTCCCAACAGCCGTTGAAAGATGTGCTCTTGCTCAGCATTGATTGGGAGGCACCCTGGCCCGACCACGCCATTTCCACTAGTCTACGTCTGCTTTTGTCACTGAATTTGCGCAAACGTGTTCAGGACTGATTTAACACTGAGGACACTGAAGAACCAGAGGGTTTTGATGGAATTCACAAGGGGTTATCGCTGTCCTTTTTGTGTGCAACAGGGCACAGCAGGGCCCCTGCCCCATCAACGAGATGGTTGCAAACACCTTTCTGCTTGTTCTTTCTTTTCCCGATGTCAGATCAGATAATTAGGTGACAATAGGTGTTCAGGTCTGCGTGCCTGTCTGCATCCACGTGTGGGACACACTATTAGCATTGTCCGGCACCGGTATTGTGTGAATAGTACAAAGATCTGCATGAAGTTCTTTCCGTTGCTTTGCGAACTCGATGAGGCAGAGATTGCACTGTTCCACTGTGAACACGACGCTGCGTTGAGCTGCTCGGAGGAGTGTGAGGCTGTCAACAGTTGACCCCTCATGCGCACTGCGCCAGAACTGTGCCCCAACCATGTTGTCGCCCGGAGGACAAGGCTTTGATGCATTGTCAACGTCATTTTGGGTATTTCCGCTGTGTACCTGGCTACTTCCCGAATGAATACTTATGAGCAAACATGGCATGCAGTTACGAACGAACACGATTCCTTTGGTTTCTAACAAATGGCAATTTGCAACCACGACCCAAACACTTGTTTGATCCATCGCGCTAGAAAAGCTCCATCCTTTTTCAAAATTTCCCTTCAAAAGTTGGCACACCACAGGTGAAGCAAATATTCAATGTTTCACGATTGTCTGACACTGGCAATGTTCTCACGGCAGTTTCGTATGTACGAACACGAACAGTGTGCCACTTCCCTGTGTTTGTCTCCAAAACGGATGTTGTTCCCAAGCGGTGCACAGCAACTTCGAGCAACAAACGCTCGGACTTTTCGGCCAATTTGGAAAGGGTGGGAAGAACTACATAGATCTATTCTTGGGACTCAACGCCTGCGAGAACCCAACCAAAAGCAAAAAAGAAACAAGCACTGAACGCTGACGATCACTGCACCACAAATCCTGCCACCAATTATCCCGCAGAAGGACCAAGCTTCGAAGCCCCGGGGAATCTGTGACATCTGCAGGTCTCAGTCTCTACGACATTCTCAGGCTTCGTGCTCTTTCGTTCAGTCTGAACGGAAAAGGGGCCCGAGAATCCTCACAGTGGTTTTGTGCGTTGTCTGGAGAAAATCGTTCTTTGACAAGTTTGGCTGTTCGCATGTGCTCGCAACTCAAATTTGGCTGCAGGCGCGAACGAATAGATCTACTTGCCACAAACTCCTCTCCTCGTTGGGATTTTGTCACAAACCATTCTGCACGAAGTGAGATTTTTTGGTTTTCAATCACGTTTTTCGAAACAAAACTCTCAATCCCCACACCACACGTCAATTTTTTTCGACAAGAAAGATCGCTATGGCTTTCAAGTTGCAAAAACTTGGCGTATCTTCGTACATTACGCAAAAAATAGAGAAAAATGTTTCAAGCACGTGGTTCACGCTGAACGTTTTTTGTTCCCTGGGACAAACTCTCACAACTTGATCACTGAACCATTTCACATTTCAGCTTTCGAGATCCCAGATCCCATGAGGAGAGAATTGCCCAAGGCAGAACAAACACTTGTCGGAGAAGGCAATCGTGGTTGGTGTGAAGGCGGCTTCGGAAGCTGTGAGGCTCGGCGCGCGTGTCGCGGGGCCCGAGGGCGGCGTGTTGTGGAGCGGAATGGAGACACGCAGCTGAGGCGGCAGCTGGCGTCCCGAGATATCGTATTCTACACTCTCGTACCGCGACCCGCCCCTGGCCTTCACGGCTCGGCTCACTTCCTGTCCACACTGCTTGAATCTGCCTCAGAGTCACAGGCAAACTGACAGCCAAAGACGATGTTCCCGACGAAATGCAGGGATCTCAGAAAGCGTGCGACGGTTGACGGAGACCAGAAATCAGGAGCACTGACTGCGTGCGTCTTCCAACACGAGTTGGAAAACAATCTGCATGCACGCACACCCCGTTTTGGGGGAAATGCATCCAGTTTACTTCCCATTCTGCATGGATGGAGAAACAACTGCGGAAAATGGCCGGCCAACCATGACTGTCATCTCGACTGTTTGACAGCGCACTCAGTCTGAAGCTGCTGCGCCGCAGTGTCTACAAACACCGAGCGAAGCTGCTCGGCAAAACCGCGGGCGTATCGGAGACTGGCTGCTGAACGATGTGCGTGGCCTAAAGCGGAGTAAACATCAAGGTCTGTGCTGCTGCACTGCTGAGCACTGGAATACGACATATGTGCAGCGATTGGAGTGGCGTGACTTCTGGATACAGCGGACAGAGGTGTGTACCGACCTTCGTGTGTGTGAGCAGCGTGGGCACAGGGAGATTGGGATGATTCACGTGCCGCGCGGCAAAGGACGGGAATGCCGTCAGAGGTCGAAGTGTGGAATGGCATGAAGCGTGAGATGTCCATATTCCATTTGAATCAGGGCAGGCGAAACGTGGCGCCTCACGTATAACAGCGCTTGATGTGATGAGTCCAAATCTCGCTGATAGTTTGTGTTTCCAGTCAACGAGCACAGAGGTCGGTTCGAACAACTCACAATTTCTTTCCTGGGTCTCTTTGAAGTTCTTTGCATGCGTGTATTTTTTGCCTGGGTGGGGAGGACCTCAAGTGGTTAGATCTATCTTGTGAGAAATGTCGGCATCATTTTCGGCCACGGCGCGAACTTGCACACGATGGCGTCACGACGCCGAGTGACTGGGGAAGCATGCAAGGTCAGAAGCGTGTCCTTCCCGGGACACGGGGCGGACGTCGGACTGGCGCAGCCAAACTCGCACACAACCCGTCGTGGCAGGAATCTTAAAAGATCATTTTGACCTCTTGAATCATCCCTGCTCACACCAGACAATCTTTCACAACTGCGAAAACAGTTGGACTGAAGTCAAATCGCAACATTTGGGTCAATGGAGTCGGCCTTCTCTCAACAAAAATGACCATTTTATTTTGGCTTTTATGGGCTCAGACTGCACCAAGACCCTCTCAGCTGTTGTGAACAAAGCGTTTGTCAAAATCGGCTCCCTGTCTTCCTCTTTTGCGTGTGTGGTGAATCTGTTATTGGCTCGCGCTCGGCACAGAACCAACTCTGGTGGATCCAGGATCTCGAGACGTGGACTCGGTTTCGAATGACTCCAAAACACGAAAAATCCTGCAAACACTGTATTATCCACCGCAGATGAGTGGAAATGAGTTGTTGCCAATCTTGAGGCGATCCCCGCAGCCCCGCGTTTCTCTGCTGTGCATCCGCACCGCCTCGTGGCGTGAGAGGCCCGCATTTCCCGAGAAACACGAGCCTGCCAATTGGAGGCAATTCTCTCGCTGATTAAGTCGTGATTCTCCTTGGGAGGCGATTTAGCACCGTTCAGTTCGCAGAAAAAATCCCCCAGACGCCAAATCGCCGTCAGGTTGTTGGTTCTGCGCGTCCTCCGGCGAAACCAGCTGTGACCGGGACACCCGACTCTCGGACTCCCAGAACGATTCTCCACCTTTACATGTACCCGACAGAAAAGCACAAATCCTCACTCTCACCAAAAAAGGTCAAAAGAGTTTTTCTTTGACGGCAAAAGTGTACCGTTTTTATGACGTTATTGGCCACACTTCTGTCGCATTTCTGTCGCACTTTCGCACACTTTTAGTTTTCAAGTCGATCATAACTGTAAACGAATGATTTTAAAACAAATTGGGAGTACATGAAAAAGTTGATGGTGATCCAATTGACCTGTCAAACAAGATAACAACTGTGGTAGCAGTGGGATTTCAGCACATCTGATTTGTGCCCGGAAAACCCAACGTTGTGGCGAAGGCGCAAAGTTCCAATCCAAGATTTGTTGTCCTTGGAAAGGGACTAAACTTTCTGCATTTGAGGAGATTTCACTTCATATTGTTGGCACAATGATCTGTCTTTTCTGTTGAACCAGGGATTAAATCCAACATCCATGTTCAAGCATCATTAAAATCTTTCTGAGCGTGAAGGATTAGTCCAGACTGAGCACGGTGTGGGAATGAAGGATTTGTGCGGTGTTGCCAGGCAGCGGCCCCGGCGCTGTTCCTGCGGTCCCTCTTGTGAGGCAGTGTGAGACAGTGCTGTAATGGACGAGTGATGGGCTGTTTGCCGTACGTGTACTGGGTTGAACACGTGTTCCATTCACACTGGAAAGCGTCAGTCCATTCTGTATGTTTCCGACTGAAGTGGAGTTCGGAAAATTGAAAATGGCAATCGATGAGTTGGGATGAATCCATGAATGGAGGTTTGATCTGACATGGGAATTGACCTGGCGGCATAAATTGGGGAGTATATTTCAGGCGTCAGGGCCCTCCCTGGATTCGCCTCCTGACCTGCCTGCAGCGCTTGTGGATTTGGGGCAGAGGACAGAGCCGCGATCGGAACTGGGGACCAGCCTTTGGGGCCCAAATCGACTTTGCTGCCTTTTCGTGCAAAAAGTTGTTGGGCCTGCAGTGCAAAATCTGAGGTCAGAGTGACTTGTTGGGGGGGGGGGGTCACTTCCCAGAGTCCGTTGAATCCAATTTTGGACGGCAGTCAGCACTGTCCACCCTACTGCTCTGCCACGCACAACCCTTTCAAATTCAGGTGAGGGTTGATTCTGTCATCTCATGCAGGATCAAAAAGGTGAGACAAGCAACTCTATCCAAGCCCCATTACAAAGTGCCAATTTGGAAGACCAATCATAGATCTGTTTGCCAAATCAGCCATGGCAGAGGTTGCAATGTGTGTCTATTGGCTGCAGGAGAAGGTGTTCCTCAGCTTTGTCAATCATGGCAGAGGCGCATGGTGTGTGTGTGTGTGTGTGTGTGTGTGTGTGTTTTGGGGGCGGGGGGTTCTGTCTAAACTGCCGAAGAAAGAACAAATCCTTCGAAGATCTCAGTGTCAAGGTCAAGCCCACTGTAATTTGGTAGCTGAGGGAGCCCAGGTGACCCGACTGACGGGTCCCAATTGCTAGCTGTCCAAACCGCGCAAACCTGTCGTGGGAAGATTTGGAGACCAACGGGCCATGGTCCTGAATCTTCCAGGCACGACCCTGGTGACGTGACGCAGGTGTCAAGTCCTACAAAGCAATTCGACGTTGTTCACGGTGCTTTCCTTGTTTTTTCCTGCGCTGACAAAAAACAAAGTTGCAGGGCAACCTTGGTATTTAATGAGCGAACGTCTTGCTTGTTCAACGTACACTGAAGTTCCGGAAGCTTCTCCCAGGGCTAGACCCGTGTGTCGCCCAGCCCCTGGATCCTGAACAAGCCATCTGTCTGAAAACTGTGCAGGTGTAATCAGATTTGCAGAATTTACATCTGTATCAACACCAATGCACGTGCGATGCCTTGTGATGGTCTGATGGCACAGCAGTTTTCTGAGTCGGAAAATGTGAGTTTTTGTTCAAGCATTGTTGCCCACTACTGTTTGTTCCCCAAGACAACGGCACGCACATCAGTGTGGAGGCGATTCTTTAGCTTCTTCTCTATCTCGTCCTCAATCTGAGCGTACAACGAATTGTCCAGGACGATGTCCACCAAAAAACGCTGAACATGTGTCTTTCTAGCCGGGGCAAGGAGGTCAGAAGGGCTCTCAAGTCGGGCTCCGTTCACTGCAAAAGCCATCAGGGTGACCACAAGGGATTGGGAATGATCAAGACTTGCTGCTGCAACCATGAAGCTGTTTTTCTTCAATTGCCGTCTTTGTGCAAAATTGCGCAACAAGTCAGAATTGTGTTCAAGGACCTCAAACAAAGCAGACTAGTTTTTCCTTGTTTGACCACTCCCGAACTTGTTCGACATTTCCCCAATCACAACTTCGGCAAGATAGCTCAACTCGGACTCACTGGAGTCGACAGGGTACGAGCCTGACACGTCACTGATTTCAGTGGACTCTTGTGTAATCCAATCAATGTGTGTCAGAGTGGAGTGAACGCGGCCAAACCAGTCTGCGGCTGTGTACTGTTGTCGACCCTCAAAGTGTTTATCGGTGGCTAAAGAGGCAAGAAGGAGACTCTCGACGACGACCTTCCTCCAGTGGGCGGACGCCTTGGTGTCCAGCATGACGACCAGGTCCCCATTGACGAGGTACCCGTCTTCGCTGAATTCAGGCGTTTTTGGTTGGGCAGCAAGGTCTGGAGTGCAAAAACCATCAATCTCCATGAATCTGAAGTGTGCCTGCGTGAGAGATCAAGCGTTGGTACATAAATTTAGCTCTCTACGCTTTCGCTACCGTCGTTTTCCCCAAAAGTAAGGATTGGTTTGCACGTTATTTTGAGAACGACACAATGTTCGTGGCACGTGTGTGTGACACAGGCTGTGAAATGCTTGGTCAGACTCACCTTTGCCCGCGCTGTTCAGTTTACTCCCGGAGATCCTGTTCGAACCCTTGACTTCACGAGCTGCTGAAAAAGCGAACATCCCAACAGTTCGATTTCGACACACAGAAAGTTTCACAGCAAACAAATTGTTTTCTTCTGAGCAACAAAATCTGCTGATAGTCGTGACTTCGTTCGGACTTCGCCTCAAGTCCCCTGTCCACGGATTCCAATCACATGCGTCAGGTGCAGGATGCGTGTGTTTCTCCATTTTACCTTTGCACAAAAAATCGAGGGCATTGTGCATCACAAAGTCGTGTTGTTTTTCGCTCACAACATTGGCTTCGTGTGCTTGCGACGCAAAGCAGTACACAAAAGACCGATAGATCCACCTGAAGAGTTGGAGGCGACCAGAGCGATCAGACCTAAAAACACCAGTGACGTAGTTCTGTTGTCCACGACACCAACGTCAGAGTTCAATTCTCTTCGGCTTGTGGCTTCGTGGAAATGACTTTTTCAAACTGTTTGTTCAACCTCGATACAATAAAATTGACGCTGTGTCAGGTGACTGTCTGCAATGGGATTTTTTGCTTGGCACAAATGTTCATCTTGCGGTCCACGTATTTGCCGCTTTGTGCTTGGTCTGTGCCCTTCCCACATGCGGAAGAAGACTTGCATGCCGAGAGGCGCAAAACACATAAGATCGTTGTGCAATACATTCATCTGGGAGAACAAAAAAGTTCCAGTGCAATGTTTCTGGATCAGCGGAGCTGTTGCGTTATACGCACTGACACTTGAAGTTTGCCAAGAAGGTTTCCGACCCTGCCCTCACAGGATTCCATTTCTGGTGGAGCTCTGAGGCTGACACCAGCTCAGAATAATTTTGTCTTGTCTTGTACAAAAAAAGGCACCAAACTTGAGTTGGAGCGTAAAACTTGAGGGTCACGAATCTGCCCGAGGGCAATGAACCACACCTTGAACGTGTGTGTGTGTGGTGTGTGTGTGTGTGTGTGTGTATGTGTGTGTGTGTCTGTCTATCTGTCTGTCTGTCTGTCTGTCTGTCTGTCTGTGAAATTGTCGTTACGATGGTACTGTGGAGATCCATGACCTGGTAGTTCACGTCGAGATACTCTGCCGATTCAGATTTTGCTTGAGAACCTAAAATGTGACTGTGTTGTACTTTCAGATCAAGAGAGCTGACGAAAGAATGCCAGTTTGATGAGGCCTTCTGTTGTCCACTTGCAGGTCACTGGTGAGGTGAGAACGTGTGAGCAGAACCTCGTCGGCCTCGGGATGGGGAAGGTGGTTCGCTTCGACATCACGCTGGGCAACCCGACCGGAATCTACCACCCCGGAGACATCCTGGCAGGACAGGTGTCCCTGAAGGCGCGTGAGGACATCCCTGTGCACGGTGAGTGCGCTGATGGCACAGAGGCCGGGTTCGCTGCAGGACGCCCCGCCCTGAGACAAGCGTCGCGACAAGCATCGTCTGAACCAAGTCGTCGCGGTTGTGATTGTCCGTCTTTCTTGGGACCAACTGGATCCAATTTGTTTCTTTCTCCCGTGACAAAGAGCAGAGTGCGCTGAATGTTTTTGAAATCTCTGTGTGGATTTTGTCGACAACACTATATACACCGTGCACACAGATGGGGAATAGAAATGTTTTCCATGACACGGGGAGTGACTCGCAATCTTCTGATTTCTCCACTGTAAAATCCTGGGTTCTTGGATTTGCCATGATTGCTGTCACTTTTGGTGAATCCATGTCTCATGGTGATGGGTTTCTCCCCTCCACTGCAGGGAGTTGCAGGGGCCAAAGAACTCAATTCATGTTGGGAAATGAGTTTTCAAGGCCCAGACCTGCGTTAGACTGCAACTTCGAGTGAATCGTAGCACCAAGAGAACCAACCACGGTTCGCTCAGGACACACAACAGCAAAAACAGGGGAGGAGCCAGTGTTTGGTCAAAAGAACAGCATCCCATGTGTGTATGGGGAGGGTGAACTGTAACATTGAAAAAGAAAACTAGTGAACAGTAAACCAGTGTGTACGACGCAAAATTTGGAGTAATTGAAGATTTTCGGGAGTCAGTGAGGTCGGTCTCTCATCCCACATCGCCCTGCAACAGCCGAAACAAATTTGTCCACAGTTTATGCACTGGGATTGCTTGTCACTGTGGGGTTTGGTCTGCTTTTCACCGCTGCTGTCCAAGCGTTTACTTGAGTGGCCAAACAGCCGGACGGCTGGAATGTATTGATTGCAACTGTGACATGCGATGTTTGAAGGACCCATATGGCCCCGAGGTTGGTCCACGCGCCGGTCACACGCAGGAAAACCCGACGCAAGGGCTTGGTCTGCGTTTCTGTCAATAAGTGGACTTGTTCAGAAGATCTCATTTGAAACAACGGCGCCATATTTCTCGCGCAGACCAGTGTTCGCTTCTGTCGTCGGTTCCTCGTTGATCCTGATCGATCAATGGGGAACGTGTGTTCAGCCAATTTTCGTGGACTGATGTTCTTCTCGAACCCTACTTTCTGTTGACACTCTTTCTCTTTTTCCACTGATGCAAAGAAGGTTCTGTAGCCATCGAATCTTTCCTTTTCATTGCACATTTCGGTCAATCTGTCGGGTGAGCTGGTTCTGCAGACTTACACAAAGCTTCAGTGAGCATAGCAGGGAGCTCAGATTGGGATGCTGGTGTTCTTCAGCATTTGGCTTTGATGGTTCGGACAGGCAGACGAAGATGTACTTTTGGTCTCTGGGACCCTGAAAATATTCTCAGACGTGAAACTGAAGATTGCAAGCAGCACGAAGAATTGGTGTCTTGCATGACAAATCTTTAGTCGCGTAAAATATGCGAGATTCACAAGACCGAAACTCTGGGCCTCTGCTGTACGTCAGGTGTAACAACCTGCGTGTCCCTTTGTATCTCCTGAACTGAACCAGCCTCTTGTGTTGAGCGTCAAGACTACAAAGCTACACGTGCTGAAACATAAAGTGTTACGTCTTCAGAATCAAGCGCAGGGAAACTACATTGGCACTTCAAACAGCGTGTGTGGGTGTTAGATTCACGGGAAAGGCTCTCGCTTCCTATCGATCCACACTCCCAACACCAACTCCAGTCTGCATTAATCTCAGGGGCGCATCCAGAACGTGGGCGATGAAAAGCTGCCTTGCAGGGCAGGTTTATGCAACTTTGACAAAGCTTCACCTGACGAACATTTGTAAATGCTCACCAACCAGCGTCAAATTGGGCGTTGGGTGAGATGGTGCACCACAAATCCTTCATGCTCCAAGATTACAGATTCCTGCACCAAAAACCCTTGTCTATCCTTTGGGAAAGAGACCCAACAGAGTCAGTTCTTCAAGCACTTCAGAGGACACAGTTGAGGTGTCAAGGATCTGGCGAACTTTGGTAGTCTCCCGACATGGAGACCGCTGAAGTCCTGTTTCCTGCAGAGAAGCCCACAAAGCCCAGTCCACTGGCTCCACTGCGGTCCTTCTAACCACCTCTGGTCACATCAATCTTGCTCAGCGGTTACAGTGTCCGCAGCCCTGACTGGGTTCAACCCTCTCCCGATCAGCAGAGTCGTTTCTCGCGTCGCAGCTCGTGGTAAAATGGGGACTCTATTCACACCAGCTGACAGGGCGTTGCATCAATTTTGAGCTGGGTGTGAACTGGGTGATTTCATTTGACAGAATGCGTTCCATGTCTGACAGATCCGGGGACTCGGAGGATGTCACTTGAGGCTTCAAGGCCTTGCACCTGAACAAAAGCACGGAACACGAGTTTTTGGATTTCACCTGAAGGAGACATGACGCAAACGTCCATGTCCACAACAACTCATATCCTATTTGTACAGGGGTGTAGCCAGCTGCCGGATTCTGGAGGATGGACACACGAGTTGTTTTTTTAGGACTAATTGTTGATCCTGTGGTACCAACCTTTTCAGGGGTTAAGAGGGGCTGGCCCTGAGGCAACCTTGGTCTTCTCATGTTGTCCCTTGTTGATTGAGGACCTCCTGGAAACGTTTGGTCCTCAACATGATGGCCTGTTGCGAACCAACCCTGGTTGTGGTCTGGGAGCCATTCTCAGATTTTTGACTGGCCAAAGCCACAGCTGTTGCCACGCCAGACAAGCAGAGCTGTTTTCAGTGTGAACAAACTGCAGCTGGATGTGGGAGCTGCAAATGGTTTCTCAGCACAGAAAAAAGACAAAACGGATAAATGCGTACAGCTCAAGTGCATCGCCGTCGATGCCATCAAAACCACTTTGTTCTTAATTTGGGGTTGTAGCTTTTGTGGCAAACGCACTCGACAACTTCGATATTCGGGAAGATTGCACTCAATTATGCATCGAGCCTGAACAAGCATTCCTAACCTCGAGGCCTAAACTTGTAACATGCAAATCCTCCGCATGCTTCTCACAAGGGGAATTTCACAGCGGATCAATGTTCGGCTTCGGGCCCTGAACTCAGTGCATGTTTTACCAGGCTCCGACCGCCATAACTCAATCTCAGGGAGAGAGGTGAGGCGTGGGTTCAGCTGACAGCAACCTGTGTCATGTTGTGTGCTTTGCAAACTGTAGAACACACTGGTACAACGTCAAAGTGCACAAAAGGATCCAGGAGCTCAGTGTGTCGAGCAACGCATCGACCTGAGCTCCCTCAATCTCAATAAACACACACCTCACTGGGTTCTGGGTTGTCGACTCTGCTTGTGACTGGGAACAGGCTCATCTTCCTCTCTTTTTGCATTTGAAGAATGTCAATTCGCCTGCTTGGCTCTCAAGTTACAGCTGCACGTGTGCACAGAAACTTTATGAGGAACTGGGGAACAGCTTGAGCTGGAACTCGTCATCTTCCTGGACGTGATGTGAGCAGACTCATGTTCACAGGACCGTCGAACCTGACCTTGACGGTATCGTGGCCTGTTTTTCTCAAGAGCAAACTTTTTCACCGCGAAACAGCAACCTTGGGAACCTGGAAAAAAAACCGTGTTGTGTCTGCGGACTTTGCTGAAGTGGAGTTTGTGCGTGAATACCATTACTGGTAACTGCTTTCCCATCAAAGATTCAGCTGAATGGCTCACCTGTGCCCTTCACGTGGACTGAATGCAAGACAGGGTGCTGCCAACAAACTATTTTGTTGTGTTTCTGGGCTTATTTTTAGATTCAGAGGAAATTCAGACCATTTTATGCTGTCAGAGAAAACTCGCATTCGAAACACTGTCAGATTGCTTGATTGCAGCCTTCGTCTGTGTTATACAGGCCTCAACAGAGGTGTCGGTGTTCTGCCTGTGTCCAAGGCTGACGATGAGTTGTCAGGAGCGGGTTCGAGAAGAATATGAGGCAGATGCAAATTGAATGATGAGCAAAGCCAGGATAAACTTCGAAGCCAATTAAGAGCTGAATTTCGCACGTCATATCCAGAGATTAATCCGCAAGATTTATCTCTTCAGGCATTGATCCAAGATTGGATCCCGAGGATCAGGCGGAATGTGAACATTGAGGCTCGAACAAGTTGTCTGACCCACACAGACATTTTTGGAAGCCGATTCCTCAACAAGAAGTTC
>JAAUXT010049355.1_pt1 | contig 17874 bp, 18 predicted proteins | sample 7278171 | NCBI WGS metagenome assembly JAAUXT01 (sample SAMN14350112, study PRJNA611818) | marine sediment metagenome | isolation source: surface marine sediment (1.8m) | place: French Polynesia: Moorea | collected 2018-08
CCCAGACTGCCAACACACAATAGCTTGTGACACCATAGAGGGAGGTAGCCTAAACCACTGAGCTCCAACTCATACTCTACAATAAACTATACTACAACATCACTACTGGGGTTTCACTCATATATACAACAATGAACTGAATTTGTCTTTTGTTACCCATCGCCCAGTTCGATCCTCGACCTCGCTTGCCGCATAACATGTTTCCACGGCGGAATCTGAAAATTGGGGTTGGACTGGATACCATTTCACACAAACACGCTGTGACGAGTGATGTCCACATTGATCTACGCGTCAACATGCCGATTCGGGAAGACTGTTGCACCTGCACTTGGATTTGCTCAAGATGTGGCGCACAACTTTTGGTTCCGTGTCGATGTTGACGCTTCTCAAGTTTCCGTCTCTGCAGCTGTAAACATGTCTGAAATTGCAAAAAGCGAGAAAAAGAACCTGAAATCTTGAGGGGAACAGTCCGGACAAATGGAAGAATTCCGACTGCATCTTCCCGCTTCCAAGTCATCAAAACTCACTTGTTTTTCGCGTCCACCACGGTGTCGACAGTGCTCCAGAATTTCTCCCCAATCTGATTTCCACACTGACCAACTTGAACCACAACAGATGACATGACACCAGAGCCTCAGTGAACGGACAACTGTATATTTTTTGTTGATTTGTTCAGGCAGTTCACACAACACTCGTTATATTATCGTCCAATATTCCTCAACTTGCTGAAATATTTTCCACAACTCTGGGTTCGCATCAGCGGATCATTTCGCGTTGACTTTGATGTCTCGTGATTCTGATGTCTTGGACAAGTTATTCAAGCAAGTTTTTCGTGATTAAGCAACGTCCATAAAACATTACAGCACGACCAAGAACTGGTACGACAGGCAGCAACGATTCCGACCAAAATGGTTCATCATCCTTTCCGCTCAATCTATCTTCGTCGTGAGTTGGTAACGACCATCAGTTGCATGAGATGATGAACCAGTTTGGTTGCAATCGTAGGAATCAGGTGATTTCGCATTTTCTCCAGGCAAGCCAATGGCAACTGCATTGAGAGCATGACCCCTGTTTCGCCCCAGTTTTGCGTGTCCTGGAGCCGCCGCTGTCCTTGCAAGGTTTGAACAACAACTGATGGGCTCCTCGAAAATCTCGGCGTCGAATTTTGTCGGAATGTCCAGGGGCACCAAGATAGTGTGTGTACTAAAAACGCAAATAATACGCGCAGGTCGTTTTTGTTGTTTCTTGTATTTGTAAATAAATAAAACTACGAACAGTACATAACTCATTTCTATCGTCATAATGCTGACTTCAGACAAAATCACGTTGAATGACAAGAAAGACGCAATTCAAGCAAGAAAACGTTGGTTTGCATTTTTTCACAAATCTCTGTCTGAGGTGAAACCAGGCTTGTGCGTGATCGTGGTGGGTCACACGGGCCCTGGTGTTCCCTTGTACAGAAATTCGGTCCACTCGCTGCAAAAAAATGAAACTATACTCTGGAGTTCATGCCCTGAGGTTCTGAGCGCTTGAGGGATCCACTCAAAACGTTGTGCGTTGGACAGCAACTTCCCAGTGTTGTAGCTGTTGTCTCCGTCCGGGCTCTGTGCTCTTTCGATTGCATCATTCTTGTTGCTCAAAGTCTGTACGTATAGATTCACTGCAGGCACGCAATTCCAGACCAGTTGTCAAGCACACACAAGAAAATCACTTTGTCTCATGAAATATCGTTATCCTGTTTGTGCGTTTCCGTCGTTCAGTTTTCCTGTTCGTCGGGCATCTGGAGGGGGCAATGCAGCGGTTCTTGTGCAGCACCTTTCCCCTTGGACACTGACACGATGGCAGACACGGTCTGTTGCAAGACACAACGGCTTCAGACCAGTTGGAACAAGTCCGCGGGCACGCGCTGGCACAAATGTTGAATGTGGCACCTTTCGGGCACCCTGGAGCTGAAACATACGCAAACTTTTTTTTCAAAACTTTCAGATATTGCACTGTGTCAGTTGATCATTTATTTTTGAAACAGACAAACTCTGAGGACACGTATGGATTCATATTGATCCTACAGCCAGATATCCCAACATTCTGCGCCCGAACTTCCAAGCAAAGAGTCCGTGGACACCCGAGTCTTGGAAGGCCAGGGACAGAAGTGAACTTGTTGCAGTCCCTTTGTTTGGTCGTGGCCTTTGCCCCCTCCCAGTGTTTGCTCAAACAAAAGTGAGGGTGCATTCGGCTAGTCTTGAGTCTCACCTCCGCACACATTGGGGTGGCGCCACTGCGACACGACTGCTCCCTGCCGCGCGCACTCACGCTCGTACGCCGTCAGAGACTCACACTCGCATTGCTTGCGCTTCGGACAGTCGCACACGTCAGTTTGGCATGATCTGCAGGATCAGATAACGCAAATAATACGAGGTTCTTGTTCGCAAGTCTGAGCAACAAATCCCTTGATTATTATTTCATTCGTTTGGCTCGTTGTTCTGCTTCAAATGTTTGGCCCTTCTCAAATATAGGTGTTTCTGCCTTGCAGCGAAATTCAATTCATTACCTGACGTAAGGTTTCACGTCCACGACCGCCTTGCAACTGCTGAAAGCCTCGCTCTGAAAGATACTACACTTGGCCTGCGCACGCAACTTCCTGTTCCTGCTTCCTGTGCAGGCGCTCTCTTCAGGAACAGCCGGAAGGTGTGTCACATGATTCGACCTGCGCGCGCAACTGGCTTTCTTGCGGCCTATTTGCCAAGTGTCTCCAAATGATTCAGAGTCCAAGTACAGCACACCATTTTTACCAGTCAAGTCATCATTTTCAATGTTGTTGTAGTTTCCACACAATCCACACATTTTGTGTTTGTAAGATGGTGAGACTGAAACCTCCGCATAGCTGTCCCCATCCCAAATGACTTTCACTCCAAGTGTGGTTTTCAAGGTCACGCTGTGACCTCCACGTATCACAGAAAAGACTCCTGGCTCTTCATGGGGTAAACTGACCCTTTCACCTCCAACTTTGACCTTTAGTCGTTGTTGCAATGAAATTTTCCAATCGGCGATGAAGACACTGAGAGATTTGGTCCATGCAAATTCATTGGCGACGCGGGGCGCGTTTCTGACTCTGATGGAGAAGTTGCCGGTTGCGCAGTCCTGTGCCAGCGTGTACTGGCACGCACCCTGGAAGTTGTAGATGTGACCGTCGAAAGTCCTGTAGTGGGGGTCTCCGAACACTGCACAGATCGCATCCTCTGAAAAGGATAACCTTTTCTGACGAATTGCTGAAAAAATTGATTAAAATTGGACGTCCAGCTTTGCTGCAGAAGTATTTTTCAGGGATACGTACCGTCAACACAAACTGGACAACAGTGACCGGAAATGTACTGCAGCCTGGAATTCTGAAACAAAACAAACAGTTGAGGACACTCAGAAACTTTGGTGATGAAAATGTGTGAAAATAGCTGTTTCCGAGTGCAACAAATCGTGACATCCGATTGAACATTTGACCATCTGTTGGGGGGGGGGGGGGGGTTGTGGAGTGTCACAAATTCATCGACAGATTCAAACAGAAGAATCGGCAGCGCTGCTTACCCTGGGGCACTCCACTTCGTTGGAGCACTGCTGCACCTGGCAGTGCACCGTCCCGTCCGTGCAGGAACACATGGTGCACGTGTCCTGTTGCCAGTGCGTCCCGTGCTGCAGTCAGCAAAAAACACAATCTTTCACTGAGAAAAAGCCACACACACAATAATTCCCCTCTCCTTGGAGGAAAGCACTGGAATTCAGACTACGGTGACCACTGCGGTGACCTTGTGGCTTGTACCTTGTATGATTTTCCGTTATATCTGCACTTCTTCTTGGGCACCTTGCATCTCGGACAACAGGCACCCAGCTCCACGATGTGGTCTTCTGTAGCACAGTCCAGCTGGGCGCACACTTTCCGGTCACACACCATCGTGCCTTCCTGCACACAGAAATGGTGTGGCACACAATAATTTCAACGCAGCAAGACTGGTTTGGGACCGCGAGAAAGAAAAGGGGCAGGAAACCAGACCACCAGCCAGAGATACGAATTTTTCTCGAAGGGGAAGTGCCCTTGAGAATCCATTTTCTCCACAAGCATATTGGTGCTCGCTCGCAGACAACATAGCGCCCTTGAACTGACAGAGACCATAAATCTAATGGAACACTGTTTAACAGATTGATATCATGAGGATAACGTTTAGACTGGCAGAGTAAACTTCATAAGACAGGCTTTTGGCGGGGCAGCAGGTACGCGAGGTCTTTTCTCATTTCTGCATGGTGCGCACAAAACATGACGCAGAAGACGAGTGCATGGGCGCATCAGAACTTGTTTTAGATAAACCAGAGAGTTCAAATGAACGTACGCGTGCATGTCACCCTTGAGTTTTGTGAAAAGGAAAGAAGCGAGTCTCAGAACGGGAGGAGTCCGACTCTAAGTTCGATTGAATCCGCCTCTGATTCGTGAAATCTTCTGCTTGCACATGCACATGCAAGTAAAGTAAAGTGTCGGCCTCTCGTTGGACTGACATGCCATCACAGAAGACGCCACTTGATAACACTTGACGCAACGAAGCTCACAAGCTGTTTTGACGCATCACGTTGTTTTCAGAGAAATGCAGGAGCGTAGCTCACAGCATCTCTTCAATTTGCAGACGTGCCTACGCATCATTTCCATGGGAGATAAAAGCAGTCCGGCTTGGCCTGCGCGTTTGCGCGCACATGCATGCACATGTAGGATCTCTCCACGAACGTTTGCAATGGTCCACGGGTTTTCTCCGCGGATGTTTTGGCCTGTGGTGACAGTTGCTCGATGGTCAAGCTGCGGTATTGATCGAATCGTGTCAAATCTCCCCAAAGACACAACCACAACTTGCAAACCACAACATACGAGAATGTCCCTGAAGTTTTGGGGGTCAATTTTCTGACGAGTTATACGACCTCCCAAGGTCAAGTGGTCTCAAGTGGAGAGGCACATAAACACACCCAACGAATAGGTGGTGCCATTTGGCATCAGCAAAGCTTCTTCATCAGCTGCTAAATAGATGTACAGATTGGCAGTGATGCTTCGCTTGACGAGATGTGCGGCTGTTTCACGTCGTGTGTGTTGGCGCTGTCTCGGAAAAGCTGGATGGACCAAAGGAACGATCGAAAATGGAAAAAAATTGGACCAACAAAGGCAGCCGCTGTTGTTGTCACATGGAATGAGACATAAAAGGTTCCTGGGGTTGTGGTTCTTGGTTTTGTACACATGTGAAGGCAACGACGGACGAAATGTTTATTGTGGGGTCTGTTTTTTGCCATGTGTCTCTTGCTCTCCAAGCTCACCTTGCAAATGCAGTCAGTGCACTCGTCCAGCTGTGATGTCCCCTCGTTGACAGTGTCCAGATTCCCGTAGACTTGGTTGCGGAAGAGACAACCCTTCGTGCCCAGGTCAAACAACCTCCTCGTGCCTGAAACGGCGATTTGTCGTCCAATTGGCTGTTTCATTCACATGTTTCGATGTTTTGACGTTGAGTGTGTTGAATCAGATCGCTCGCTTCTGAACCTGTGCACACTGGGCAGCATTCTCCTTCACGAGTCTCCACAAAGTCGTCCGCACAGTTGAGAACAGGACAAGCTTTCCGCTTGCATTCCACCGTCCCCTTCTGAAAACAGCACATTTTCCCACTGTTAACCTGCATGCACGCACGTTTCGTGTACCTGAACAACACCTTTCTTCTGACACTCGTATGTCAGCCTCGTAAAGAAAACGATGTACAGGGACAGCTTTCTTCGGCTTCCCAAAGGAAGAATTCTCTCAGCAAAAGTGTAAACGTGGGCAAAAACGCTCCGAGATTTTGCTTTGCGACACGAGTGGAGAAGTGAACAAGGAAAACGTCCTCAATGATCAACTCACAGAGCAGGTACACACGGCGCACGGATCTTCTTCAGGCAAAAATGTCTCCCCGTCTGAGAAGTCCATGTTGTTGTACCTGCAGCCTTCAAAACAAGAGAACACATACAGTGAGGTTTGCACATCGCACAACTGATCATCGAGCACGTTTGGTTTCCCTTATATGTTCTCACCGAGACACACTGGACAGCACTGGCCCTTGGCGCTGACGGGATGTTTGCACACGTGGTGACATCGCGCCCTCGATCTGGTCACAACTCCAGCCTGCAACACAGGACAACGCCGCATTCTCAATTGAACCCAGAACCTGTTTTCGACCGGCGTGTGACGACTCTTTGAGCGGGACTTTAATGCTCATCGCCACACAAAAAATTGTCCCATCGAAAACAAGACCTACATACACTTCTTTTCTGATTTTGTGGTTGCTACCTGACAAGTGAACGTGATGCAGGGATCTTTCATGTCCGTCCACTCGTCTCCACTCAAGTAACTGCGCTTCTTGTACAAGCATCCTGCAATCACAAACTGAGTCACTAACCAACACATAAGAACATTTTCCAGCTCATTTCGGTCGACGAGGAAATCACTCTCGTGAAGTTCGCACCGGCACCTCAGCCCGAAATATGTTGCCGAAAAACGACTCCCCTCCCCCAACACCAAACACTAACAGGCCACGCTTGGAGTTTGCGAGCGAAAATTACCGTATCCACCCGTATACAAGTCGCACCCATGCACAAGATGCACCCCTACTTTTGACCCAGGAAGCAGTACTGTTTAACATACGAGTACCCATGTATAAGACGCACATGGGTACGTCGAAAAAGTACTGAAACGAAATTTCGGGTCAAAAAGGTGCATGGACGAATACGGTACGAGCAAGTTCAGAGTCAGAACCTTCCCTTTCCCGAATCCTGGATCACCTTTTGAATGTCCTCTGGGACAGAACAAATCGCGGCGGTACCTCCCAGAGAGAAACTCTACAGGCATCAAAATGTAAAATTGGCCACTGAAGGCTGTCTCCCAATTGAATGCGCGGTTTTCCACAAAACTACTCCGACAAACGTCCGCCCCCCCCCCGCCCGAAAAAATACTCTGTTCTCAAGCAATTATGCCAGAGAGAAGCATTGTGTCTTTCAGGAGCAAATTTTCGGTTGAGTTCGCTTTTGGCCTTTTGTGTTTGACTGCTTGATTCCATTCTGACCTCACAATGCCAGGTTCTGTTGTAAAGATACTTATCAAATAGATAAGTGAGTTTGGCACTCAAGAAGTCGACACGATGTCTCAAGCTTTGCTCCCAGCACCATTTGTTTTCTCTTTGCGACGAATGATTTATTGTGAATGACATCGCTCGGAGTTCTGCCGAACAACGTCCATAAAGCAATGTTGCGTGAAGACCCCCTCTTTCGTTCTTTCGTTGTCCACAAAAAGGAAAAAGTGCAGCGCGTTGTCGTGCAAACGTATGAACGAAGCTGCGCCAGCAGGTTGCAGTTTGGGGTTTTGTCACGTGTACGTGCACTTCTCAAACAGTACACACACTTGTACGCCTCCCCCTTACATACACTCTCTACTCGTGCAACCACTCGAGTTGTGTTTCAGCTGGGGTTATCCAAATGCAAAACCTTCTTTTGTGATGATGGAGGGGGTACCCACTGCTTGAACTGACATCGTTGTAACCGTAAATTATACGGAACACACTGGCTCAGCACGCAGTTTACTCTTGTGACAGTAATGTAACATGAAGCTCAGTGGGTCTTAACTGAGAGAATTCACTCCTTCTATCGCCCCTGTCACTTCGTATCACGCCCGATATCCCTTTATGTATTGTTGTCGGAATTTCAGGTAAAAGAATACAGCATATAATTAGTCACACAGGGGTTCAGAAGGGCCAGCTGCACTGCACTGGGAGATTTCTTGCGGTCTCAGAACTCTGCTGCGCGTGTGCACTCGCAAGAGTGCAAGCAACACAACTCAGATTTACTCTGAAATATGATGCATTCAAAAATTACACAGCAGCGTTTCTCTATTTCGACTCCCCTCTCCGCCAAAATAGGATTTGTATGGGGTCTTTGTCGTTGATGTTCATTTAGCGAGAATCTTTTCAGCACCATGCTCTGTGATTAGACTTTCCGATAAGAGCTGAGATAACTCCTGTGCAATTTGCTTCACAATTGAAGTTGACTTCCCTTTTGGGTCAAAGCAGGTCGCTTGGAATGTGAGCGGGGTGTCCGCACTTCCATCGGCTGCGACTCGCACCGCAGGACCCGGGTGGCAAGTGACAGGCAGAGTACCGAAATTCTGTGCGTCGACGAAGGTGGGCTCGGAATCAAACGCCCCTTGTCTGGCCTTGGAGAGAGGGGAGCCGTTTCTCGTTCGAACTGTTTTGATGTCAGCCTGTATCCATGGGGTTCAAACGAACACGCAGAACCAATCTGTTTGCATGGGATTTGCAATAAAAAATTCTTTGCAGTGTATCTTTTCTTGTTTTGGACAATTTCAGTCACTGGTAAATTCTGCTCTGTTGGTGTTGGGCTGCGGGGCAAAAAGCAACAGTGCGGGCTTCCCTTTTCAACAAAATGTGCGGTTTCTCCTCCAAGCAATGACTTTTTCAGCCACTTAGGAAAACCGACAGTTGACCTTTGTCTTCCCCTCGTTGCGTGGTTGTGTGATGTCGATAGGTTGGAGGCTCTACTACCCGAAGCCGAAAGTTGCGAGGAAGAATCGACAGCATGAAAGTCCGAGAAATGACAGGTTTACGTACCAATGCACCTCTCACAGCACTGATCCGCAGGTTTTGGGAAGAGAATAACGTGACAACCTTGCAGGCTGGGACACTTCTCTCTGGAACACTCCACCTCACCGTTCTGCGGACAAACAATCAAACAAATCCTGAAAGCTACAAAGAAAGCGTCGAAAAGCTCAGATGCCAAAATTGCGATGTCCGTGGGTCCTCATCGTTTTCTTTCGGGATCGACAAATTTGTCTGTGTTTTCTGATCTCACCAAAGCCAAACCATTTTTTCCTGCACGCGGGTGCAGGCCCGTCCAAAAGCATTCCTCCGGACCTATACGAGGAGAGAACACCGACTGCACCTTTGTGGTGAAACTAATTCCTATGGGATGAAGTGATACTTTGCCGAGTTCCCCTGAGGCGGCTATCATTTGATACAAATCTGCCCCATAATAGGAAGAATAGCCACGGGTCAAACGAATGCAAATATTTGACTTCTACATGCTGAGAAATTATGTGAAAAGGACACTGAACTTGACATCACTTCATTCTCAACAGGACGAAAATTAATTTCGACAAAATTGGAGCTGAAGGTTGACTCGAGCAATCGAAAAAACTGTCGCTGTACTTGGAGAGGAGTCTTGTTGGGAAAAAAGAATGAACGTTGTTGCTCTCTGTGCAATTGACTGCAGAAGTCGGTGCTGAAGCAGGCAGATTACAGCACATAGGACAGAAGTCCCCTTCCATTCTTTCTGCGTTGAAAGGAACGTTCCCGGCTTCAAGTTTTTGGTACCACTGCCCAGTGGTTGGTTATTCTGATGTCTCCTGACCCTGGGTGTTCAACTTCATCCTCAGACCACCTGTGGCTTCTGACCCCCTGTGATTAGATCCCAACCAAATACCACCCTACACACACCTGGCAAGTTAAACCTCCATTGTGGCCGTGCATTTTTGGTGATAGATGGACTGAAATGGACACCTTCACAAGTTTGGATGGCATGCGGAGGCAAATCTCTTTCCTAAATTCACATTTCTCACATGTTTGAAAGCTTGAGGCACCGTTCAAAAGACAGTTGTTCCTGTGAGTGGAGGAGTACACTTTGGTGCACGAACAAATTCTTTTCAAGGTCCACACCAAGTGCAACTCGATAAAGAGTCCATGATTGGTCTAATTTGGCATAGTTTTCTGCATTCAACAAATGAATGTAGCCAGAATAAATTTGTTTGTGCATGCGAAATCCGTGTTTCATGCAAATTGTTCGCTTCTGTTGAAAGGAAGGGACAGTAACATCAAATCAGACACACAATGCCTTGGAGGGATTCTTTTGTTGTTTTGCAGTTAAAATCCAGTCATTTTGACACAAGGTTTTTGTATTTTTCTTTTTTGCTGGATGACTGCACTCACCAAGCCTCACAAGAAATTGGTTGCCCCCTCAGTCTGCTGGGGGTTGGTTTTTGCAAACATCTTCCAGAAACAAACTGCAAATTCGTGAAACCATTCGTGGAAGAGTGGATCAGGATGCCCCAAATCAAAATTTTTTTTCCAAGAGTCCTGTCGCTGCTGTGGCATTATTACGTGTGCCAGTCGTACGTTTATCGCAGGGTCACATCATAAACCCTCGGGCTCAATTAGCTGGGCTTCCAATTGCCCAAATATCCACTGGGGACTTTAGATTGAGCACGAACACTCAGGACCACTTTGGTGTTGACTTGCTAACTGTGCGAAACCAAGTGGACTAATTTGACAAAGAATGTCACGAGTCGAGTGTCGGTGCAAGTCCTTTCACCTCGCCTTGAAGATTTCGTCAGATTCCTGCCACGCAAAATGCTGGTGATGAAACGTACCAGACAAATGCAGGAGATGCACGGATCGTCGGTGATGGTTGGAATCTCCACCGCCTCGCCCTCGTTTGTGCAGGACGCCACTTCACCTGGAATTGGACAAAAACGAGATTTCTGTAGCAGATTCGTGTTGATTTCCTCGTGTGTTTTGTCGCTTTCAACCCAACCGAACATTCTCCAGACTTGAACAACCAATACATGAACCAAACAAGTCTGAAGAGACTGAATACTCCAGGTTCAATGGACAGAATCACGCAAACTGATCACCCGTGAGCTGCTTAAATGTATGCGAACATCTCTCACTTGGCCTTTGAGGTATTCTGAGGGAAATTTTTCTCAGTTCAGTTTCCGAAGTACATAGAAGAACATAATCTGACAATCACATAATTACTGTCTTCAGATTTCCACTCTGCAGAAGAGCGGGATTCCTTTCAAAAGACTTGCTTCCTTGGACCTGATAAGAAAAGTCTACCTGCACAGTTTGTTCTGCTCGCAGGAAATGTGTGCAAAAGAGTTCAGTCAAGATCCTACAGATACAGATCTTCCCCTTCACAATGCAAATTTCCTTTATCGTGACAGACAACTCAAATTTGCACTCAGCTGACATGATCTACTTTGTTAGAAATGACCAAAGTGGACATTTTGCACGAGTTGTTTCACGCAAACATTGTCTGAACCTTCGGACATTTCTCCTTTGCTGGTACTCGAAACATGGAAATGATCCAGCGGTTTTGGAGTTGTCATATGTTTGCACACAGCTGTCTTCATCTCATCCTTTTGTAAACCACAATTCTTTTTCTCTATCCAAGATGTCTTTTGAGGAAACACCTTGACGAATAGGATGGACAGCGGGCACAACCAGCTGCAGACTGTGCGTGTACAACTGATTTGCAGGTTTTTTGTCTGCTATTCTTTCTGAGGTATGACTTCGGACAGACTGAGTTTTCACAGCTTACCAAGTCGCTGCCAGAACCCTAATTCGCCTGCTAAATGTTATCAGAGTTGCCAATCTAGTCTTGTTTTAAAGGCTACAATTTACCTGTGAAAGCTCTTAACAAACTACATCCTTTGCACAGTTTATGGCTTCTGTCAATGTTGGTTGTTTGGTGGGGAAGATTTAGTTGCATTAATTTTTTCAGAGAGAAAGACACTGTTTTCTGAACTGTTTGCAAGAGATTGCCATTTTGTGTTCTGAAGTTGGTGAGCCTGGAACTGTTGCGGATCGTGGACAGAAGGTTCACAGGAATTTTTCTGACTGCGCGAAATGCCACAACGCCCTCGCACAAAAAATAACCCACCTTCGTTTGCCCCGGTGTGCCCTTCCTGGGTGTACTTCAGGTATCTGTGCCAGTTCATGTTGACAATGTTGCACTTGGGGAGTATCTAAACCACATTTTAATACGGAAGACTACAAAGAGTTATTTTGTTTCAACATACAGCTGTTTACCCTTCATGCTAAATTCCCTGTCCTGAAAACAATCACCATTTTGAGTGAGCCTGGCTGGCGTCGTTTTGGGACAGTTTTCGGCGATGCAGGTTCCTGAGAAAGGCAAGCTTTCTTCAACCTTTTTGCGCACCATGACCCAGCGGAAAACAAAACGTTTCTACACTTTTTAAAACTGAAAACAAACAAAGCACCACAAAAAATAATTCCTCTGAAAGTCGACTTCGTTGTGCTTCGTTCAGCTCAGTGTGCAGACCAAAATTGTTGGTTTCCCAACGAAATTATCTTCAAATGCTTCAGAACGCGCCTTTTGCTGATCAATTTGAGAGCACCTTCAGTGACGTTGAAAGGTTGTTTCTGAAATTCTTTTTGTTTTGACTGCATTCATTTGAATAAGTACACATAAATCCCATCCTACACCAGATTACAGAGTGAATTACTCGCTTTTAGAGAAAGAGATACTTGGAGCTTTGTTTTGATGCACTGATTTAAGCCTATTTTGAGCAGAATACACTGATCTCATTTCTAAAACAAGAAAGAAACTAATTGTGTGCAACAAGAAAGCGATCCTTTATGGCGTCAATTCCACGTCTGTTCGCACCAGCTTCAATTCCCACTTGCGGACAAAACCCACCGAGAAAAGGACAATCATTGCAAAGATGATTGTGACCACATCTAATTTCACACCGACTCACTTTGAAACAGATCTCCACGCACAAAATGTGAGGAAGGAATCTTTAGACTTGAGCAGTCTGCAATGAAAGGGGTCACTTCTGAAAATTCTCGTACACCATCTGTTCAGAAACAAATATTTTACAACCCATGGGAAAAAGTGTGTGCGTGTGAAGATAAATTTCCGTCGGTTTTCACGGATCTCAACCGCAACAATCGCAGAAATTCATTTCGGGACGCCGACACTTCTACAGGGTTATGTACTTGAAGATAGAAATCTATAGGGTGGTGTGAGCCCCTTCAAACGATATACAAGGCTTTCACGTAAAAGTGGTGCGTGATTTGTGGGCTGAAAGAGGTGCATGGTTTTCTTACTAAGGACTTGTGCTCGATCTTTAATTTGCTTCAGAACGTACAGATCTGACAGAATTTTACCGGGAGTGGAGTCAGGTGGAGACAAGACAAGAAAAATGACTACAGAAATTTGTGGAGTTGACCAAACTTCACTGACCTGAAATTATTTGCGCCTCTCCACTTGAAGACATCAACAACAATGCACAGAGCAGCAGCATCCATTTGAGGGTAGTTTTCTGAGTCGGAAGGTGCAGTTCAGAGTTTCTGCAGTTTAACAAATTAGCACGTTGTGATTTCCCTCCGTCTATTCTCGCTGTCCGAAAGAGAACATTTTTCCTGGGTTCTACCGATGTCTCCATTGTCGTTCTCTTCCCTGCATATTTTTCCGTCCCTTGGTCCCGCCACGTTTTCTGATTTTCTGTCATCTGTATAGCACCCGTAAATTTTCCGACATTCTGATGCGTACAAACAGGGTGTAATCTGTGTACGAGTATTGTGGGTTTCGGGAGCCCAGAGTTACTGTTTCTCTGTGTTCCTAGATTCTGCGTGAAGCTTGAAAAGTTCCGCTCGGCGCATCTCGGACACGTCTCGGTGAAGAGTTGAGTTGCTTCTCCCGGGAGGCGGGCTGTGACTCCCGTGGGGCCTCGCGTGTGGTTCCGCTCCATCCCTCCGCTGTCCATCTCGAGGCTGACCGGGCCGGCACGAGCCCCGCCGAGGCTGAGTGGCGTTCCGCCGGGGCCACACAGGGTGTCCCCTGACGCTCCCCAGCTTCTGGATCCTGCAGTTTTGTTTCGGAAATTTTCCACAACTTCGTTTCTCGACGCCACTTGCAATTTCAATGTCCCTCAGAATTTTGTCTGTGCAAAGCAACTGATTTTACTGGTATCCTTTCCCGTTTCCGCGCCGTGTGCGGTTTTTTTTTCATGTTCACTTCGTTGCCGGAAGTCTTGTTCCTGCAGGTTTCGTTTCCGATTGGCTGAAATGTTAACGCAGTGGTCATAAACTGTTGAGTGGTGACTTCATTTTGCACGGTCTTTTTGAGCATCATTCTGCGGTGGAGGTGGTGGCAGGAATACATCGTGAAAACAACCACTGAACCTGTCAAACTGATGAATCAAACATTGTATTTTATACATTTGCAGTCAGAACGACCAATAAAGCAGGTCATCATAATCTGTCTTGACTTTGTCTTGCGTAAAGAATTCAGATCTGAAGGCATTCTGTGTATTAAATTTTTTTCCTCGCTCACTGAACCCTCGCACATTGTTTTTACACTGTATAACGACTGGATAAAGACGTGTCGGCGCAGCAGGCCAGCTGGGCCCCGCTAATAGGCTGCCGTGCCTCCGCCGCGGGAGGGCGCGGGGTCGCGGCGGGCTATCAGCGCTCGCGCCCGGCCTCCGCTATCTCCGCCCCAACACCACTCAGTCCTCCCAGAGAAAAACCACCGCTTCAGATGAAGCTTTTATAGTTCAGCTTTGGACATGCATTGCCTGCACCTCACACTGTTTGTGATGCTTCTGCAGATGTGTTTTCGAGGAAAAGGTGATATGTTTGCAGAACATTCTCCTCCGTAATGGGTGAAAATTGGAATGTTGATTTTGAATCAGAACCACTGCAAGTCATGTCTGATGCCAATGCGAAGAATGTGAACATATCATCAGATCATCTTCGTCTGCCCAACATCAGATCAGAGAACAAGACAAATTTGGTAACAAAACCTGTCGCGAGATTTGCGGAACGTGTGCTTCGCTAGGGTTTTTTTCAGTCAAACTGGACGTGCATGTGTCAATGCTCCTGATGTCAGCCTCAACATCGTAACACCATCAAAGCTTCTACCTGTCATGCAGCAGTTGAATCCAAGAAAAAAACACAAATTGATCTCTCTTACTCTTCTGGAAACCGCAACACAAATTGCAACACAAACATGTTCCTTTCGAACAAATTTCAGACTACTTTCAAGCCACCGTCTTGCTCAATGTCAAAACTTCGGCCCGAAAAAGCAAAGTTGAGTTCACTGTGTTTTGAATTGACTCATTTTCAACAGGTAAAGTAAATAAGTGTCATACCGTCTATTGAGGCTGAGTTCAATCAAACAACCCGATCGATTATACACGTGTTTTCCTGTTTTTAACCCTTCAGTTGTGAATGCGTACGCCCAGTGGCCATGCATCAAGGTTTCGAAAACTTTGTGCCAACGCCGAAGACAAACCCCCCGTCATCCACCCGTAAGTTGGCAATTTTTTCCTGAAGATGAGTCATTTGCCCTGGCAATCCAAACCTGGTGATATATTTTCAATACCTTCCAAAAATTGCTTGGAATTTGCATTGGCAATTTCTTCTTTTCACTTGCAGAGCTCAGCACTGAACTGTGTAAGCTTCGGAGCATACTTGAAGCAAACCCAAGTACTTCCTTTCCAACGAAATCCCTTTGATATTGTCTTCCAGATTCTGTTTGCGCGCTGTGACTCGCAGTGACTCGCTTGCACATTTCATTGTGAAATTGACCTGTGTTCACGAACCTCGCATCCAGCTTTGTGAAGAAGAATTCAAAAGTGCATTGTGTCCAAAATGTCCAAATCAATTCATTTGTGTCCAGGAAGAGGTAATCTTTCCGTGTTGTCCTGAGACCGCAACCTTGGACTGGTTTCAACGCTCCTCATCTCTCACGCATCTGCGCACTGTCGAACGAGACCAGAACCCTTGATGCGCTTTTGGCGCGTTGGAAGCAAATCAGTGTGTTGTTTCTCGGGGTCTATGGCTGTCGTTTGTCCTTCGAGACATTGAGGAACAAACAAAAGTTTACTCGTAAATTTGCACTGATTTTAATTTTGCACAAGCTTGGAGAAGTTTTCTCACTTCCATAAACGTTGCAGGCCTGTCGACGGGTTTGTTCACAGTGTATTGCCATGGTGTACTGCAATGAAGCATGAAAGGTAAGGAAAAGTGATGCACACGCACACTTGAGGTGTACGTTTTCGCCGCTGTTGCACACGAGCGCTTGATTGGGTGTTTGTGTTCCTGCAGACACAGACCACTACGGCTCGCCCATTTACTGGAGAGTGCTTGTAGCGTAAATGTACGGCAACGAGGTGGAGGCAGCCGAGAATACTGAATGCACACAGTTTCATCTGTGCAAACAGAGTCACGACACCCGGCAATTTTCTGTGACGAACAACTTTGTGAAAATCAAAGTTTGACGAGTTTTTGATGACAGAATTGCAATTTAATTATCTCTGATTTCATGCGGGGTTTGGCTTTTGAAAATTGGAAGTGTGTTTGAACTTTGACATTTTGCGCACCAAGGGCACAAAACATACTCCCTGCAGTGATGATCGTGCGTAATTTTGCGTCTTGTCTGCGCGCATCGGGGCTCCGACGCCCTGCTTCCCGCAGCGTCTCAGTCAAGTGGCGAGCGGCGCTGCGAGGTCAGTTCCGAAGTGACCATCTGCAGCAGTTGTTGGATCCTGGAAATTCAAAACACGGCTTATGTCTTGGGTTGGTCTTAGCCCGGGTCACAGTGCACGGACACGATTGCACGGCAATCCCACATTTGATCAGGAAAACATGGCAAACCAAGTTTGTGAAATGACTCCAGAGAGATGTTTTTATCAACTTTAAAATCTTGAAACTCCAAACTGCTTGGTGACACCACTGCTTTTCAAGGGAATATTAATCCGCATTAGAAGATGACAATCTAAATTTGTTGGAAGTCAAGAATGCAATGGTCGCAGAGCTAAATGGTTGAGAAAGGGCTAATCTTTGCGAGCCTGACATAGCTACTTTACTTTGCAGAGTATTTATGCAAAGTAAATAGTTTAATTGCTTCTCCTGTGGTTTGTTAATGTGCTCTGAGATCATTATCATCATGGAAAGTCACTTTTCAAGTACTTGTGTAATTTCACTCAAGTGTTGTCAAAGCCACTTTACCAAGGTGCCAGACAGCCTACCTAACATCTCTGCCCCAGATCTTCATAAGGAGCAGTTTCACCGTGCAAACACTGGTCCGAGTTCGCAACGTTTCAGAATTGGACGAAAGAAACGGTCCTCGTTTACGCCAAGCAAAACGCTTGAGTTGTTGAGTTCAAGAAACTGCTGCGCACAGGAAGCATTTCCATGTCTCTGACCACAAAACACAGTGACGAAGATAAATGCCAAAAAGTTACAAGCATTCGTTCAAGTTTGTTCCCAGTGGAACGCTCAAACACACGCACTCGCAAATCCAACAAGTTTTTCTTCAGTTGACATACATTGTCACCTTCGGGCAGTTGGAGAAAAAAGTCGTCAGAAGTCGATTTGACGAAACGGTACCAAAATCTGACGCACAAAAATTGTCTTCGTTTAAGAACGTATTTTTTTTGCTTTATGTCTGCAAAAGAAAGAAAGCAGGGTTCCTTGACAGGTCCTCAAGAAAGAAGACAAATACAAAGAGAAAACCCGACCACTCTGCAAAATTCACAGATTGCGATGGGCCCTGCGGATGAAGTGAAGAAAGGACGAACAACACAATTGTCAAGTTCGTTTCAGCCCGACACGAGAGTGAATGCCCGAATCAGAACCCATGGGTCCTTTTCATGAGGAATTGCGGACTGAATCATGTTGTGATAAACCATCATAATATTGACAACCCTGTGTGAGAAGTGAAATTTTCAAGTGTGCGCGTTGTGTGATTTCCTGAAAAATGTTCTGCCTCCCTTTTCAGGCTGTGCTATCAGTTTCGCGTAGCCGGCCATCTGTAGGTGCCGCTAACGGCTTGAAAACCAGTTGCATTCATGTGTGTGTCTGTCCACACTTTGGAATATAAGCACCCCCTCCCCCTGTGCCAGACCCTCCTCCCCCTGTACTGGACCCCCTCCCCTGTCCCAGACCCCCATCCCCTGTGCCAGACCCCCTCCCCCTGTACTGCCCCCCCCCCTGTGCCAGACCCCCTCCC
>JAAUXT010113432.1_pt1 | contig 17874 bp, 19 predicted proteins | sample 7278171 | NCBI WGS metagenome assembly JAAUXT01 (sample SAMN14350112, study PRJNA611818) | marine sediment metagenome | isolation source: surface marine sediment (1.8m) | place: French Polynesia: Moorea | collected 2018-08
CACACTGGGGGGCCCCGCGGGGGGGGGGGGGGGGTCACCAATTTGGTTCATAATGGGCCGGGATTGTTTGTGATAATTTTTTAAATTTTTTTCAAATGGGGCCCCCCTCCCCCCCCCCCCCCCCCCCGAAAGTGGTCCTAGAAAGTGGTCCTACAAAATTTTTTCAGAAAATCAAAATGATCAGTGAAGGTATTTTGGTATTTATAAACTGTGAATATTTTTATGGACAACACTTTTTATGCATAGCATTCTTATTGCCAAAAGTTTTTTCCAATAAAAAATTACTTGTTTTTACTTCATTTATTTTAGAAAAAGGGTACACAAAGTCTACAAAAAAAGCCAAAAAAAATACCTGGAAAAAACTTTGAAAACCTGGAAAAATCATGGAAAAATCATGGAATTTTGTTGGTCAGCCGCAGTGGGAACCCTGCAGCAGCTCGGTTTGAGCTCCCGATGCCCATTCGGTGACCTCCCACAGGGACAGCTCGGGTTGCCACGCTACCGTTACTCATTCACAGCCACGTGACAACTCGTCAGGTACTCAGCAGCTACTCATGCGCCTGTTGGGGTTATAAATCTGCTGGATTACCAGGCTGTTTTTGCCGTCACATTCTTCCAGTGCGATACTATTTGTCGGCGAAACATCAAAACTCCAAGCTGTGTGACCGAAGCTCCACCGCAGAAATAACGTTCTGTGTGACGTACACGTGCTTTGAATTCTGTTTCTGCTAGGGAATGAACAGAGAACAAAGAATGAACACAAGAATGAAGAGCGGATGCCTTCAGTCTTGGAGCTGCTGCTCAACGTTGACTTCTGTCCTTTTGTCGGTTCAATCAGAGGGGTTTTGTTTGTGAAAACTTTGTGTCGTTCTTGATCCTCCCCTGGACTGGCCTGGCCACACTGTTGCTACTTCTTGTCCTACTTGCGTCGCGTCTTGGCCAATCAGAGGCCTCCGTTCAGGGTGCAACTCGTGGGTACGCTCTGAGGCAACCCAGTCACACAGCTGCATACCCGCTGCTGCGTCTGTACCCAAACCACTGAAAATGCACTGAAATGGCTGGACAAAAATGACACAATTTCGCAGTTCCACGGAGAACACAGCTTCAAAAGTTGGTGCAGCAGCCATTTTGACACAGACGCTTGCTGTCTTGTACAACTTTTGTTTGCATTGGCGTAAAGTGGACGCATCTGCTTCATATCTCACAGTTTACACGGGAAATAATTCTCTTCATACACAAAATCTGCAGAGGAGCGAAGAGTTAAGTGCGAGACACGCAGACAATCGAGGCCGGATTACAACAGAAGAAAGAAGAGGAGCGAGAATTGGCGTAGAGTTTGAGACAAGGGTAAGTGGGAGTGTTCTCTTGGCATTCTTGCCCCGTTTCAGGCGGATGCGTCACGCGTTGCGTCTCTTGTGCAAATGCAATGGACGCAACGTCACTGCAGCCGTCCAAGGGACGCCACGCATTGGCAAATTCAGTATGAAACATGCCTTCTGTGTGGAAACGAGTTCATGCGTTGCATTCCTGAGCATTCTTTTTGCACCCCAAATCTCGTGACAAAAAATGCACGCACTTCTGTCGAGCAAAAACAACGCGGCTCAAGGATCCAATCGCTCAGCAGTCGAGTACATGTTCCCAAGACAATAGGGGTTTTCACGTTGGTGACGCGGGGTTGGGCGGCGTCAGAATTTTTGACTCACACGTCAAAATTCAACATGACACCCAATGGAGTGTTTTGACGCGGGCGTCAATTTTTTGACGCGCGCGTCACCAACGTGAAAACCCTTAATAGATCCATGGTGGATCAGTTCTCAACAAGAAAAACTTTTCAAGCAGTTGACACTTACTTTATCACGGACTTCGAGGCACGAAAACGCGTTGTGTTCTCCGTGAAAGCGTTGGGCAACTGCAGCCAATGTAAAATAGTTGGAGAAAAGAAACAAATTTGGAATTAGTTCATCGAAGAACTCGACTCCTTTTCTGAACCGTGTGATTTTCAATCAGCGAAAAAAGATAGCCTTGATCCTCAACTGTCTTCGGTAGATCTAGTTCAGCCCGCTTTCTCAACAGTTGAGGAATTCCAGAGCGACTGGGTGTGTGACTTTGTCTTTCTGTTGGAATTCAAGAATGGCTTCCCCCCTCTCAGCAGAGAAAAAGTTATGAAGACAGCAGCAGCCGTTGTGCAGAGAAACACAACCAACTTTCTGCAAGACCGTTTGGACCTGTGACAAACTTGTCAAAACCAACGTTGTTCTGGAGTCCAGATCAAACTTGCTGAATCGCCACAAAAAGAGTTACAGTACCAGAGACCCAGAGTCCAAGGTTGCTTCTGTGGCAATAGAAAGTTCGTAGGCAAGCAACACTTCAACTGCAGACGGTCCTGCTGCCCTGGACACGAATCGTCATGGTTACGGCGCTGTTTACACGGGTGCCCGGTCAGCTCGCGCACTCACCCCCGTCTGTTTGTTTGTGGAGTCGGGTCGCGTTTCACGTGCAGACCCGTCCCGCGCAAAAGTTTGTTTTTTTGAAAGCCGGGCTGCGTGGTGGATGTTTGGAAACTGGTGAAGTTCTGCTGTCGTCGCGCAGGATACTCTGAGCTGTGCGCTGTAGGGAATGAATGGAGCCGCACCTCGTCCCTCCACAGGGCAAGTTTGAGGGTGTTGTCAGAGAGTGGTGCGCATACAGACACGCACACACGTACGAGCGAACAGGGACTATCCTTGAGCCCGTTCCACGCGCTATTGAGCCAGAAAAGACCCTCAAATGAACGGGTCTGACACACACAAACACACACACACACACACACACACACACACACACACGCACACACAGAAGATGAAAAGCGGTTTGATGCACTTTGATCTCTTTGCACACCAGCGATTCAATGCACTTCTGAACCAAGCAGACAGGACGATACTAAAGCTGCAAACAGGGGGCGTCTGCCCGCATCACACATAAACTATACGTGTACGCAGTGTGGTCGTTGTGCGTCTACGCGCAGTCCTGTCCCCTGACCACAATCTGTGGTCCAGACCAGACCTCTCGCTGCCCATTATCCAGGATTGACACTTCCTTTGTGTGTATCTGGCCCGTCTCTCTGTGTATCTCTCATCGCAGTAACAATACACAGAGCTCCGACCACGGTAAATATTGGGAGGAAAACTCTCACCCTTGAACCCCGAGCTGCTTGAGGCCTGCTTCACACTGGAAGCGTTCGCGTCCATTGGCCACTGCGTGAGCGAGTCGATCCCGTCACGGGTTTGGGGACGCAACGTTGTATTCTGCAGCGCAGGACGGACGCAGTGAGAGGCGGGCCTGACCTCTGACCTCCACCATACATAAAACTGGGTACAAACTGGTGGTAATGACCGACATGTGGCGAGCAGGTCTGATTGATTTACTCGTACCCGAAGGGGAGAGAACGTCGTGGCGCAGCGCTACGGTTTCTTGCTTTTCAAACAGAGTTCGAATCGGACTCTGTACTGCAGTGTTCAGTAGAAATTGAAACTTCAGAATAATTGCCATGAGTGTCCCTCAGGTCACTCAACAGCTTCCCGTGGGTCACCTGCTGAAAATGTCCAGTGACACCAAGCATTGCGAGGTAAAATTGGCAGAAGAAACAGCTTGAAATCGCGTTCTTCAACTCCATGGTGACCTGGAGTCGGAACTTTGTCTCTCTCTCTCTCTGTGGATGGGATCAGATCTGGATTCAACTGCAGTAGTTGTTGAACCTCCGCAGAGGGGGAAAAGCACAGGAACTGGGACAGCAGAAAAGACGACCCCAAAACTTTGAAAGCGAAGGAAACTTCATACATCTTGAACTTGCGTCTGAACAGACAGTAGACGAGGGTTTTTTGGCATTTTCTTGAGGAAAAAGTGGAATCGTTCAGCTTTGTGCGTGAGAAATCTGTCCGCAGTGAGACTGGAGCGAGGAGATTGGAAGCGAGATAGACGTGGATCTGCACTGCGAAGGAAGTGCTGCGGTGACCCCAACACTTTATCTGGAGGCATCAGATCGTAAAGAAGGCAGCAGCGCCCAGGGGAGGCGGGCCGTTCCAGGAACAAAGGCTGTGAGGAATTGCGATGAGAGGAAGGGTATGCGTGTGTGTGTCTGTGTCTGTCTGTCTGTCTGCCTGTCTGTCTGTCTGTCTGTCTGTCTTAATGTGCGAGAGCTGTATGTTGCTTGTGTGTGTTTTGTGACGCTTGTTGTGCGCGTGTGTGTGTGTGCCGTGTGATTCTGATTCTGCAAGAGAGAGTCGCTCTGCGTGTTTCACGACGGAAGTTGTTTTCCTCGCTGGAATCCGCGGTGGCGGTGGCGGTGGTGGCGGGGTTGATAAACGAGCGCTGTGATGGGAGTTATGTAACGCATCAGGACTGCGATGCCGTCAGTTATCCAGATACATCCACCCCGCCTGGTGTGGGTTCTGAAGTTTCACGGTGTAAGTAATGAAGCTGTGTACCTGTCATATGGTGCCTGTTTCTTTCACACAAAAAGAATACAATTTCCAGCGCATTGAAACGTGAAAAGAAGCCACTTTTGTAACAGACACAAGAGGCCAATGTTTTGCAAGTTGAGGGTCTTGCTTTGTGCGGAGCTGAATCCGCAACTCCTGGGCTGCGACGCAGCTCGCCGTCTCCAGAAATCCAGAATCTCCAGGTTGAGGCAGAACTTCTGAACTTTACGACAGCAGCCCAACCACTGACACGTGTTTGCGGTGCATTGTATCTCTGCTCTGCGGGTTTCGCTGTGAGCAGTCTCAACACTCCCCAGGGGTGGATTCCGGTCTGACACCACCCCAGGGGTGGTGGGGTGCAGGGCCTTGGGGGTGACGGGGTGTGAGGAGATTAGCCCCAGGGGTGGTGGGTGCAATGTGCGAGATTAGCATCTGAGAGGCCTGACTACTCCCCGAGTTACGTACCCTCTCCCCAGGGGTGAGCGATAATACCCGATTACGTAATGACGAAGTAATGAGTCACAGAATACTGTACCGAACGACGGTGTCTGCAGGTCGCATAAGTCAGGCATGCTTCACACTGAATGCGGTGCGTGCATCAGTGAGTTGGCCTGCAGTGTCAGGACGCACGAAACAACCGTGGGCGCGACCGGCGTTCTTGTTTTTTTTTTTTTTGGGGGGGGGTCTCAATTCAAAACGCCAATGGACTCAAGCGTAGTGCGATGGTTGGTCAGTATGAGATGTTGGGTGATCAGGAAGAAAGTTGACAAGGACCTTGTGTTGCTTTTCCTGTGACAAACAGTTCTCAGAAATTCAAACGATGACTCAATTCGAGTCCAAGTCCCAGAATATCCGTTGCGTTGATGTGTTGCTTCCAGCAGCCTGGGATGGAACTGGAGATCGTTGCACTGGCCACAGAAGCTGATCTGTGCCCCCTTGCACTCTGCGGTCCCGTTATCAGTGTGTTTGGACATCAGGAAGTGTCGGCACACTGACCGAAGATCCAGTTGGAAGAACAGTCCGAAACGTTCCGTTTGGCGCTGCAGCTTCAACGGAATCCGCGTCGTCCGCTGTGAGGTTCGAACTGGGTAGGTGTTCTGCGTGACTGGTGAACTCAACGGGCGTTGCGTCTCACCACAGTACATGGAGGAGTCTGTGTCGTCGTTTTCGCGCGTCGTCCAAACGGGAGAGATGGAGACGCAGTGTGTGGAGGCGTCCAGAATGAGGTTTCTTTGGATGGCGGGGTGGGGGGAGGCACAAGGACTTTTGAATTCTTGTGACAGGTAGATCTGTCCATGCTTCCATCAGATGCGACGTTTGTGCGTTGAAATGAAAAGTTGAATTTGTGTTCTTGTGCCGGCCCCACACTCCGACACTGAACACCAGTGTTCTCGTGTATCGGATGTGTTTGTCTCCCCAGCATTTCCTGTAGAATCTACCCAGCGTGCACCCGATACGTGTCAATGGGAACAAACCCTTTATACTTGTGCCTTGTTCACAGCTGACGCGTTGTGCGATGTTGCCCTGTGTCAGCCCTTGACTTTGCATTGCATTCCGAAACACAAGTCCACGAGCGCTGCGTCTACTTCGCTGTGCTGGACGCATTGCACTGATTGGCATTTCCCAACAAAACTTTGAACCAAATCAAATTTCACGTCACTTGACGCAACGCGTGACGCGTGCAGTGTTAACCCGGCCGGACCCGTCACGTTGAAAGCGAACCTCGGTTGTTACACAGCGCCGGGATGTAACGGGACACCGCCCGGCAAACAGAGCGGGGGCCACGCGGTACCGTGTACACGGCCCAATCCCCGGATCCGATCCCAATCAGACCCGGATCAGCGTGATGGAAGCCCGGATTAACAAGGGATAATCCGCAAATCCGCGCGCGTGAAGCCAGGGTTCTGCAGGGGAGGTCAGTTTTCTGCTGTCCACAGTTGTAAGCATTGAAAGCAGTGGCAGTGAAGTTCGCAGTTTCTTGTTTCTTTACCTGGAGAATCAGAATGGGGCTTCATGAAAACAAGATCCAGATGTTGTTCCGTCTTGAGTGAGAGTTGGGTACATGTAATGCTGAACAGGGAAAGTGGGTGGTCGTCGTCCAATCTCTCTCTCTCTCTCTCTCTCTCTCTCTCTCTCTCTCTCTCTCTCTCTGTCACTCTCTCTCTCTCTCTCTCGCTCGCTTTCTCCATCTCTCTCGCTCTGTGTGTGTGTGTGTGTGTGTGTGTTTGTACGTCTACATGTGTGTGTGCGTTGCTACAACACACACACACACACACTCAACGGTGCATCTTTCCCACTCACTGAATTGCTGTGTTGCACTGTACGAGTACGTGGTGATGACGGACCTGTGCATTCAGACTCCGTTCCCGTGTAGCACAAACACGCAGGTTGTAATGCGGTTGTAATCCGGTCTGAATCTGAGGGATCCGGATGAATTCCACCGCGGTGTACTGGAGCCAATACTCATTGGTGAGGCCTGGAGGAGAGATGGTTGCTCCATACAGCCTCACACCGCAAGTCTATCAGCTCATCTCAGACCTGAGGGGAGGAACTGGGGAAACTGAGCTGTGGGGCTGGTGTACATGGAGTGCGTCAAGCGTTGTGTCCCTGTAAGGGTTGTTCCAAGGTTGGGCATTGTGTGGACGCTGCCTGTTGGAAGTTGGCTGCAATAGAAATGCAACTCGTTGACGCACCCAGTGTGGATGAAATAGGTCAGACTGGCGGGAGGAGTAATTCAGCTGGGTTATGGCTGCACCTGTGAGGTGTGGAAATCTGAGGTTTGCTTTCAGTCGGTTCAGGTTTGGGGAACAAAGATTGATCTAACCAGAGCAGACTGACCATTGACTTGCACCCGGATGCAGCCTCCAGCCAACGCAGTGGTGTGTACACTGCAGTCACATGCATGCACATTGCAAGTTTTCCATGTTTACGCGTCTGACATGGCTGTGCAGTGTGGAGGGAGGGTGTGGAGGGAGGGTGTGGATGCACAGCGGGTCAGTAGGGCGGGTCACCACCCCAGAAATGGGTTCAGTACGAAGGAGCCAGTTCGATGTTGAATCACTGTTGTAGCAGTGCCAGTTACCGTCAGAAAAGAACAACACAATTGAAAATCAAGTCATCCTGGCACGGAAGTTGAGGGGAAGGGGACTCGCTGGCGAATGGCACCCCCAAATCTCTTCACATTTTGTCAGTCCCATTGCTCCCGTCCTGGGTCCGCCCCTGCTTGAGACTCGCGTTGTTGTGGGTATCACGTAACCCCGAGGTGAGAGTGTCCACCCCCGTGTTTATTTGAGTGCACAGTCCGGACCACATGTGGACAGCTTCACCTCCGGCGCTCGAGCCACGCTCCGCTGGACGGGGGCAAAAACGTGGCGCTACAGGCCTCCAGCGGACTCAAGGAGACGAGGGTAGGGGGTCCGACATTCGGCGAGAGGTCCTTCACTCACGAGAGACGTACCAACAGCACGCCACAAAATGTAGCAACCGTGGACCTTCAGTGGGTTCAGAATGGTCTGGACTTCCTGCATCCAAAGAAGGCCTTCGGGTTTCAGCCACACAGTTGGTTTCAGTGGAAAGAGCTCTGTACGAGGGGAGCGACCGGCAGCCTCCAAAGGACGGAGTACCTGAGACCCAGTTGTTCAGAGCTGCTCAGAGCACCTTTGCCCTTCCAGAAAACTTGAGAGTCAAGAGCTGTGCGGTTGGCTCATTCGGTGAGCTGCGCCGAAAACTCAGGTTTTGGATCTGCAGCGGGGTGACTGGTCCCCAGGCTGCACAGAACGCGCATCACAGGACAAAGCAGAAACCCGCTTCCCTTGCCCTGAGGCAGGATGGTGCGGTGAGACGGGGCCCCCTCCCTGTCCGCAGCCCAGTTCCCACCCCGGCGCTGTTGTCTCAGTACTGCAGGTGAATGGCACCGGGTCTCAGGTTTCCGTCCCAGAATTCTGAAGACGAGCAGATTTCCAGCTTCTGATCTGACCTGCGTCGGACCTGTTGAAATGGACGTGTTGTCTTGCAGCGTCTCAAATGGTGGAATGTGGTGTGCTTGAGCTGGGCCAGATCCAGTGTGAAGACCGTGTGTTTCAAACTCAAGTCTGGCTCGTACGTGAGCGAGGCTGTTCCAGGTTCGTGGGGATTTTTGCTGTGCCGAAGCGAGGAAGATTTCCCCATCTCACAACACTCGTCCCGGAGAGAGACGGCTTCGCTCGGAACAATGCGGGAACAATGCTGGCTCGGGTGTTGAGTCAGACCGTCCCGCTATTTACTCACAGCTTTTCCCAATGAGTACCTCTGTTGTCGTGGTTGTCATGGTGAGTGAGTACTTGTCTTGAGTACTTCATTGTTTGTACTCACAGCAGCGTCTTTACTGCTGCGTCTCACGGAACTGAACAGCCATTAGTACTCAACAGTACTCAAAAGTACTCACTGGGAAGTACTCAGTATCTCCTCTAATTACCATCAAGTACCTCGGTGGTTCTGCCCTGTGTGTTGCGTGGAGACAGGCGTTTACACAACACGGTAAAGTATGTGGACAGTATGTGGAAAGTAAGTACTCGGGTACCCGCGAATCCGCGTTCCAAGGTGACGGCTTCGCGCAAAACGGAACGTCGCAACGTAACGGGAACGTTGAGAAAGCACGCCAGTCTCTTTCGAAACCTGGACAGACACCAAGAACTTGTGTTGCCCCCCCCCACTCCGGCAATACGGTTCGTGTGAACCGGGAGGGGGGTTGAGCCAGCCCTGATCACTTCGCTTCTCAGTTCTGAAACAGAGTTCAGTCCGTTGAGTTCCTGCGTTGAGAACTCAATCCAGTGTCCAATGGCACACAGCTGACAAGAAAGCAGTCATGGAACCCGTGAGTGAAGGGAATACGCAGCAGCAGCAGCTGTGTTGTTGCTACGTACCTGACCAGGTGCGCCGGATCTTTACCCGTCCCTGTCCAATGAAAGTGACGTTGAAACGTCGTGTGAGCGCTTCCCATGGGTCAGTGCGAGGTCAGATTGGTCAGACTCAGGTCGGAGAGGTCAGGCCCGCGTTAAGAGCTGTTGTACCGATCCGCAGTCTACTCGGCGGCGTCAGTGCCAGACGCACGTCTCTATCAGCAGATGATCACGGTCTGCATCACAGGCCGAAAATTCACCAAGAGATCTCCCAACTCTTTGATCAACGCCTCCGGTTCGTTCTTGATGCGGACATCTCTGAAACTGAAGAAGACTTTTTACAGATTCAGAAAAAGATTCATATGAGCGAAGGCCACTCACACAAAATCCCTGTGACAAAGTCCCACCTCTCTACCACCGCCAAAGCGCTACTGATTCAGCTGTTGGGTGCTGTGGTGGACTCGCGTGACCGAGAGTGAGGACATCCAATGGGCCTCGAAACCTGCTGGTCTTACGAACCAGGCCTGTGTGTGTGTGTGTGTGTGTGTGTGTGTGTGTGTGTGTGTGTGTGTGTGTGTGTGTGTGTGTGTGTGTATGGTTTCTGCGTGCGTATCGGGGCGGTCAGTGGCCTTCATCGTGATCAACACAACACCTGTGGTTTTCAAGCTCACCACCAGGGCGAATTTCGTTCTCGCGAGCCAATATTGCACCACTTGTTCGGACCACGTGTTCACGGAAACTGTTCACGTGACTCAGCCACGTGTCTTGAGGAACCGGACCCATTGGCGCAGCGGGACTTGGCTCCCAGACTCGGATCCCAGTTCCCACGAGCGAGCAAAAAGTGCGCCAGATCCCTGCGGTGGCCTCAGATAACTCCCTGTATTTTCCTTGGCGTTGTGAGGTAAATACTGCACAAGTGTGAAGCTGTGTAAAAAGCTGGCTCACAGGTGTAGGAAGAATGCGGTTTTTCTTGGCCGCTTTCCCCGCGGGATCCCAGGGCTGACAGGTGGAGATAAGAATTGTAACGAATGGGGTCGCGCGCTCAGTCTGACAGGGGGTAACCAATCGGAACGCAGCGCGCACGGGATTGGTTGATAAGAGCGCCGGAAGTGGTGCTGCAAGGCGAGAGGTGTCGCTTCCGCTCGGGGCTGAGAAGGGGTTGACCTGATAAATGACGTGTGGTCCACATTGTGACCTGAGGCACGTTTCGCTCACTTTATGCGTCTTGAACGCGTCATGCGTTGCGTCCCTGTTTTACCCGACAGGGTGGCGTCATTGCGTCTGCGTCATTCGACGCACGGGGGAGACACCGACGCATTCGCGTGACGTATGCAACTGCGCTTTCGTCTCACCAACTTCCTTGGCTCGAGCTCGAACCTTTCGCGTCGCGCCACACTTTGAGGAGACTTGCCTCTGCATAACCTGGCAACACTTGGTTGATGAGTGCGCTTTTCTCATTGCAGAAACCTGGGAGCTCAGCTGGTGAGAACAGCATGAAGACTTCGGACGGGAGACCGACGCGGAGGGGCGTCCTGCTGCTGACGTTCCTCTGCCTCGCTGCTACAGGTGAGTTGTGTGTGTGTGTGTGTGTGTGTGTGTGTGTGTGTGTGTGTACGTGTGTGTGTGCGTGTGTGTATGTGTGTGTTGTGTGTGTGTGCAAGTGCGTGCCTGATGAATAATAACAAGCAGACATTCACGGCGCATGTGCGACTGCGGCGGAGAGTGTGCACATGTGTGTGTGCATCAAACATCAAACTCGTTGCCGTCACCAGTGTGTGTGTGTGTGTCTGTGTGTGTTCTCACTGCTCTGCTCGTCTGTTCCAGCGCATGCGCAGCAGCAGCGCTTCTCGGAGCAGCCGGAACACGCGAGCGTCATCCTCGGCTCCACCGTCGTCCTCAGGTGCGTCGTGACCTTCAGTCGACCTCTGACCTATTTCTCCGTGACCTTCAGCCGACCTAATTTGGCGTCTTGTCCCACAAGACTGACGATTGAAACAAGTTTGCCGTTTCGCAACGTGTTCTTGTGACGTTTTGTCCTTGTCACGTGCCAAACACCCACGTGACCCGTCGCTCAGTGCGGCGCATGCGTGGTTCACGGTGGCGTTCTGTGTGCAGGTGCACGGTGGAGCACGGCGTCGGGCAGGTGCAGTGGGCGCGGGACGGATTCGGACTCGGGGCGGGGCGCGACCTCAAGGACTACCCGAGGTACAAGATCATCGGCAACGCCAAGATGGGTGAGTCGAGTGCGGGGTTCGGGTAGGGAGGTACCCACATTGGGGGGAGTGCCCAGAAATGCCAGTGTGGGTGAGTTGGACCACAGAGTAAAAGTGCCTTGGGGGTACCTGTGCAAAAAGAGGTTTGAAGCTCGGAAGCAAGATCACAGCAGGCGCCATGGTGCGTGAGTGGAACAGAGTAGGGACCTCCAACGTGAGTATGGGGACGGGGTGGGCTGTGGGACAGCACCACGTTTGCGGGAGGGGAACACGAGACCTAAGCCCAGACATCACGTTCCCAACATGGATGTACGATGTGGGCAAGTGTGATGGGGGGGGGGGGTTCTGATCACACCTACACCTGGCGAACCAGCAAAATTCCCTCTTTGTCACCATCCTCCATTCATTCATCCTCTCCGTCTCTCTATCCACGGGAGGACACCACCACCTTATGATCTTTCCTCTCCCCCATTGCCCAGCATTCACTCCTTCACTCTCCTCTCTTTCCTCTCTCCACCATTCATCCTTCCCTCTCTCCATTCCAGGAGAGCACCACCTGATGATCTCGAACGCACAGATCTCGGACGACGCCGAGTTTGACTGTCAGGTTCTGCAGACGCCGACCACGGAGCATCTCCAGTCGCGCCCCGCGCAGGTCACAGTCTTCCGTGAGTACTCAGTCGCTTCTCTTTGCGTCCCTGCGCTGTGAGTAGTCGGTGATCACAGACCCACTTACGCCAAGCGAGTCATGCGTTGCGCAGAGGAACAAGTCTGGGCTTTTGTCGCTGCTGGTCAACGCCTGTGTCACGCGTTGCGCTCGGTCGATGGACACTTCTTGATGGTTGACACAGCGCCCATTGACTTGTACTGAGGCGCCGTGGCGCATCCTGTGAGGAAACTGGGTGAGAACGGTTGTGGTTGTCAGGGGCCTTCGTGTTCGTGGGTGGTCGTGTTCGCAGTTGTCTGTTGGCGAGCTGGAAGGATCTGAAGTCTAGTGGTTGCGCTCAGCTGTTGATGTGCGGTGGACACAAGTATGGTTTCCAGCTGAGTCGAATTGAGCTGTTGACAGATATGGCTGTAGCCCGATGGAAACCTGTATCAGTGAAAAGAACGCGCAAACATCTCAGTGTCGCTTCTCCGACCACTGCACGTGTGAAGTGTGTTGTCCGTGTCTGCAGCTTCCCACAGTTTGACACGTGGTGCGATGTACACAGGAAACCACGGACAGAGTACGGCAGAGTCAGCGCTAAATATTGTGAGTGGACGGAGAGAAACCCGACTCCAGTGGCCACACTTTGACCACTTCGGGTGAACGCGTCCCATTCCACGCCTCACGAGCAACTCGCTTCCGACTCGAGTTTCAGTCGAACAGCCCAGCGGTGGATCCCAGTGTTACAGACTGAGTCTGCGATCCACGTTCAGACAAGGTTAATGAACTGTGTGCGAATGTTTGGAGCAGATATCAGAACTTGCGAGACAATTTGCGAGGTTGACATCAGAACTTTCAAGACAATAGTCGAGAAAGTTCTTGTCAACCAAGCAAATTGTCAATCAAGTTAATGAGGCTCCAACACAAGAAACAGTTTGTTAACCTATTTTACAGCACAGTGTGATTTTTTCACTTTCAAGAGATTGTTCTGAGGAGTTATCAGAAGTGTCTGTGCTTCATTGTGATGTTTGCGAAACGTTAAAAAAAATCGCACCGTGCTGTAGCACTAAATTGTCTACGGTGTGTCGCTGTGCAAGTCGCTTTATCACCACACTGGATGCGTCGTGTGATGTATCCCTGTCCAAGATATTGACAGTGGTGGGACACAGACACCCACGGATTGGAGTGGAAAAACTCAAGACGCATTCGGTTGAGTTGTACTGAAACACGGAACTGAACGGACACAACGCACAGTCAGCGTGAAACAGGTCTCTGGCCTCAAGTTTACGAGCAAGCAGCGATTTCATCACTGAAGAAAATCTGGTTCCCGAACCAGCACCAAACGCAACATCTGAGGTTCGGTTGTTTTCATCTCGCGGTTATCTCACGGTGATGGGATCTTTATTGCGCTGCGTGCGATACGTGCAGATTATCGCGTTATGAACGACACGGGCAGGTGCAGTCACATGCGGGTGGGTGATAATGGGGGACGTACACCACGTGCGGATCCAGGGGCCCAAACCTCACTTCTGAAAAAGAATAACGTACCTATTTTATTGCGCGATTTTGCATTTTCTGATGTTCGTTGCTGGCATTGTTGAAGTGAGGATCGCCCTGTTGAAGGTCTGCAGGCCCCTCTTCCGATTGCTCTGCTGAATTTGTGCCCAGATCCGCCCCTGGACATGAAAGTCGCAGTCGTGGCCCAGGGCCCAGGCACTCAACAGCTGCAACACACGGGTGGAAATTCGAGAAAATTGGCCTGTCAAAACTGAAGTGGCGAAAAATTGATGCGTTGCTTTGTTCTAGTGTTGTGAACCTGTCTATAGGTCGGCCGTGTCTGTTTTACTTCATCCATCCCTGCGTTCCTTTCTTCTCTCTGTCCACAAGTACATCTGAACAAGTACTGCTGCACTTGACACATTTGATTTACGGTCATCACTCATGCTGTAAGTATCATAGATTCTTCCACATTCCTTGGGTATGATGCACAGGGAAAAACAACTGTTGCAGGATTGGCAGATTAGATCTTTGGCACACAAGTCTGTGCGTCAGACTCAGTTCACACAGCGTGCGTCGCGTCGGCCGTTCTGCTTCCTATGCCCACTGGTGAGAACAGGGACCCAACACCTACGGACCTGTGCAGAGATGCAGTACCCACTGGCTTGTGTTTGGAGACAGTGCCTGTTGGTTTTGATAAGGAGATACAGGGCACAGACTTGCGCGGGACGCAGTTGACTGGTGCAATTCGCTTGTGCAGTGTCCATTGACTTGTGCAGGGAAGCAGTCCATTGGCTTGCGCAGGGTTGCAGTTCCCACACAAAGCTAGAACTTTGTGAGTTCCCATCAGCTTTGTGCAGGGATGCACCGTCCAACTAAAATTCGGATGTAGCGCACGCAGTGTGAACTCAACCCGTGGTGTTGAGATTTCGTGAGTCACCATGACTGATGAGAAACGAGATTCTGCGGATTGAACGAGATTTCAATGAAAGACGCGGAATTTCCGGGAACGATGCAACCATGTCGACGCACACTCACAATCCTCGGGAAAAGAAATTCACTCAGAAAAAGTTGTCGAGATTCTTTCTTCCTTGGTTTGGAAAAAGCAGACTAGGTTTTGTTGGGAAGGAACTTGTCACTGTTGGAGGGCTTGTGTGGACACACACACACGCACCTCTCGCCCAGCGTTTTGCACACACACATACACACACGCACCTCTCGCTTCACGCGTCACACACACACACACACACACACACACACACACACACTGATTGCACGCGCAAGCGCGAGTCTTCCACCGCGCGAGAGTGTACACGCACACAAATACGAGTACCAGCACTACACGCACGCACAGTCCCTGCAACTGGAAGAAGAAGCGTAAACTTTGATATTGTGGTGGCGTTTTGTACCCGAGTGAAGCATCGAGTTTTGGCTGCAGCTGCTTCTCATTCGACGAACATGGTGAACACGAAAACCTCCCTCTTGTGAAAACATTGTCCGCAACCACAAAATCCCCTTTGTTTCCTCGTTCTGCGCACTTTTTGCGTCCCAAAGTGCTTCTGTCCCGCTGTGCGCCAAGATGGATCAAAGAGGAAGAGACATGTGAATTTTCACTGAAGTTTCTCGAGTCACGAACAGATGCACTGAAGGTGATATGGAGTCTGGGGATTCGGCCAAGGCCTGACCCCCACAGGAGGCTCCAAGCTAGTTTCCAAAAACTTGGCACGCGCAGAACAGAAAAACTCGTATGTGTGTGCAGAATTGTGTGTGTGTGTGTGTGTGTGCACGTGTGTGTGCAGAATTGTGTGTGTGTGCACGTGTGTGCGTGCGGTTGGATATCTTGTCCCAGTGATCAGACGTGCTCTACTCCCAGAACCCGCCCGTGAAGTTGACACGTTGAACGCAAAGAGGTGGAACGTTGTGGTTGAGCGGAACGAGTGCGCATGTCCGTGAGCACGGCGGGCCTGGACGGATTTGCCCGGGGGCCGTCGCGATGTTGACCTGATTCGCGCCCGAAGACTCTGGAGATGCTTGCAAAACTTCCTCTGAAGACTTGGTTCACACTAGATGCGACGTCGCATTCTTTCATTCGATGGGTGCTGCGGTGCCATGTAGGGTCCTTTGCACCTGCAGAACAACTCGACACAAAAGCCGTTCACCAAACGCCCAGCATTTCAAATGCGTTGCGTCTGCAAGTCTTTCCTGCCTCTCACTGGAGCCACTGAGTTGCAGCGTACACAAGTCCATCTTGCCTTACGCTGCGAGGACGGCGCTGGAAGCAGCTCCAGCTCCAGCTCAGGGTGGTTTTCTCTCTGCTCGTGGTGGAGACTTCAGTGTTGTTGAAACGTGACTCTTCCATATCAACCAACATCAAAGCTTCGCCGCCGAAACCCACACCGTGTGCAGTCCGATCGAGAGGCAGGGGTCTGATTCACGCTACTTGCGTCCCGTGCCACGTCCCGTGTGTCGCGTGTGAGGACGAGGTGTGAAACAGGCCTCAGCAGCAAGCAGTTGACCTGTCAGTGACGCAACGTCCGAACTGAAATGTCGCAAAGTGAGACGCAGCGTTGAGATGGACAAGTGGCGCAAGGGCGGGTTCGTACTGGACGCGTCTTGTGGCGCTTCTGTTGTGTAATCCATGCGCGGTACGTCCACGGCAGAATTCGCTTCGCTCAGCGACGAATTTGACGCAAACGAAACCAAAACGAACTCCCCATGGACGACGGCACCCTCTTCGTTGGTAGCATCGGCGAAAGCACTGTCTGCCTGCTTCTTGTGGCATGCATAAAAGCAGGAAGCTCACTCAAGTGGTTTTGTGGGGAATTTGAGGGAAAAGTTTCAGAACCTGTCTCACATTAATCACCCTGCCAGGCGTCGGATCCAGGGAGGAACTACTGCGGTGGTGAGGGTCCCGAGTTCGAACCTCGCTTTGAGAGGCTCTCTGGTGGATGAAGACGGGACGAAACTGACCAATTCGTCTCCAATTTGGTTCAAGCCAGTTTCACACTGGATGCGTCATGTGCTGCTTCCTTGTGCTCCATCGCTGCGTCAACTCAACACCCACAGATTTGCACAGGGACCCAGTGCACAACGTCTCGAGCATTGCCACGCCAGTAACGACTATTGGGACGTGAGAAGCAGGCTGGGCGGCGGCGCGGACGCCGGGCGGTGGCCCCCGGCGGGAAGTCACGTGACCTCGTGCAGACCTCGTTCACTCACTCAAAACTGCAGAACTTACGAGCACAGCACACGCACGGGGTCTCTTGCAGCACCAGGCCTCCCTCTCGGAGCGTCAGACCTGCTCTCTCAGCGCTGCTCGCTGACCTGTTCCCGGACCCTGGATCCCCGCGGCTCAGCGAGCAGCTCGCCGCGCTGACGGATGAGATGTGAATTGCTGTTGACGCATCACGTAGCCTGATCATCGCAGCCACTGGGGTGTGCACACGGGGTTCACACTGAAGGCGTCGTGCGCTGCGTCACTACGCTTCGGCATTGCACTTGCGTTGTGTTGCATGCCCACACAAGTCAGTGGTGCTCTGTCTTTTGAGCTTTCTCACACTGGACGCTCGGCCCCGCCTCCCAGAGGAACTCTGCGTCTTGACTTGTGACACGTCGCCTGATACCTGGAGAAGAGACGGTACACTGTCACACGGGTGTTGCACGTACATTTCGTGTTGTCCCTTGTCTCTGGTGGCGGAGGCCTAAGGTCATCCCAGAATCTGAGGGCACGTGCACATCGTGGACGCGTCTTGAGTTGCGTTTCTATAGTGGTGCTGCTTCGTCGCTTGCAAAGCAGCGCTCACTGACTCATCCAGGCACGCAACACGTGACGCGTCCGACGTGAACTCCACGTGAGTTCCTCACTGCGGGTCACAGGAAATCGTGGGGAAGGAAAGGGCCGGGAACACGGCGCCTCGCTCGGCCGCCCGCGGAGAGGAAACCCGCGGTGCCAGGTGCGGTACCCGACAATTAATGCCCCCTACCGGAGCCAGACTCACAACTCTCAGTGATTTACGCAACGTTTCCTGTGAGTCAGCATGGATTCCTCGCAAGGAGTCATCATTCAGTGTACACACACACACACACACACACACACACACATGCACGCATGCGCGCACACACAAACACATCTCTCTCTCTCTCTCTCTCTCTCTCTCTCTCTCTCTCTCTCTCTCTCACAC
>JAAUXT010148574.1_pt1 | contig 17870 bp, 16 predicted proteins | sample 7278171 | NCBI WGS metagenome assembly JAAUXT01 (sample SAMN14350112, study PRJNA611818) | marine sediment metagenome | isolation source: surface marine sediment (1.8m) | place: French Polynesia: Moorea | collected 2018-08
CGAAATCAGAGGGAGCGAAATCAGAGGGAGCGAAATCAGAGTGAGCGAAATCAGAGTGAGTGAAATCAGAATTTCCTCAAATCACCGTGAGCTCCATGGAGCTATTTTTTCAACAACTTCTGGGTCTTTTTGAGCCAGAACAAGACCAAATCCCTTGACCCCTTTTTGCTTGAAACGCCATGTGAACCACACGTCTCTGCTGTCGTCAGTTGAATGTAGATCTACTGAGCACTCCCCACACGTCACAAAATTACAAACGATTCCCAGTCACACCACACTGTGTCCCAACCAAAAGATATGATTTAAGGTTCTGTATTGAAGCAGGTGGTGATTTGGATATGAAAGCTCTTCACGGTGACTGAATTAGTTATTCATTTTTCATTACCCCCCCCCCCCTGCATTTGTCTGGTGATCACCTTCGCAAAAAGAAACACCCACGAGGACTGAAGTGTTTTGATAGCCCCAGAAGAGTCAGCAGGTTTGAGCACAAAGTGTTTTTCAAAATTTGAACATATTCAGGGCTGTGATACGTCTTCTGCAAGCAAGAATCCCCTTGTTCACGTTTGAATTTTTAACTTTCAGACACTTCAGACGCGCTTGTGCACCTCTACGCCAAAGATCGTCTCCAAATGCACGAAGTCCCTTTGGGAAATAGACACTGGCCACTGGCAGCAGGAGTATGAACGACGACATTTACGCCAGGCCTGACTTAGCCAAGAAAATGTCTCGCAGAAGCGAAGACTTCTTACTTCCAGCCAACTTCCGTCCAAAAAACCACAAGGGTTTCTTCGAACCCACCAGCAGGAAAGACAGTCACAATGGACACCGCCCTCCTCTGAGACATTCCTCCCCATTTGGGGGAGCAGCTCAACACCAGACCAAGGACCCTCTTTTCAATGTGAGTACAAACATATCAAGGCCAGGCCTGCAAAGAATGGCGCTTGGTTTAGCTTTAGGAAGTTCTCATGTCACGCTGGGAACTCTTCGCTCTTGTTCTCGAGACAAGATGCGTGTTCAGCAATTTATTAGATTCTCAATCGCGGTTTTCGTCAACTTGAGAAACAAGAACGAAGATCGTGTGTCCTCACTGGTGCAGCACAGATTATCAAAACTCAGAGCCGCAAAATGGTTGTCTGTGTGGACTATTACCAGATGTAAAGATCGCATGCTTCAGTGGAGCAAGAAATTCAAAATGTGTTTTGAATATTTTTGAGAAGACAGCCAAAAACTGGTTTCACCTTCAACGACTTGTTCACACGGTGACAACACAAAAACTTGTCTCGGGTGTCCTCACAACAGAGAGCGAAACCTTGGGTTCAAAGGGACAGAGAACATTCTTTTGGCAGCAGCTGACAGGACAAAAACGAAACCAGTTTCCTTCACAAAAGAAAAAATCCATCGTAGTTCTGAATTATCTCAGATTTGCAAAACATAGAGGTGTTGCAAAGCTGAAAAGAAATGGCTCAAACCATGCAGATGTGCCGTCGTTTCTTTCGTCCAGTCAGATGATAGCGACGTTGCTCCGCTGCTGAAAACATAAGGTTTTGACCCTTGAATGGAACTTGTGTGCGAATGTTCATGTGTGTGGGCAAGTCTGTCAGCTTTGAATTTGGACTCAGAAAGCCCTGTATCTATCGACTGGGACAATGACGAAACTCTGTTCTGTTTATTGATTTCTTGCAAACGAAACGATGCCTGTGTGAAAACGAGCCTGAAATGTTGTTGAACGAGAAACGTGTTGTAATTTGAATCTGCACATGTTTGCAGGGTGCCGTCCAACATGCCTCCTTCGAGCCGCCCATGCGTTTCCACAGTGAGTGGTTGCGGTCGACAGGCGTGTACGAGCCCACTCGAGCTGCGCCGCTGGCGTCACCGTCCCGATCCAGAACCAGGCTACAAACACACGACCGCACCATGTATGTACTGCTTTTCTGTTGTCTCTCTCAGAAACAAAGATTTGTCACGGTGAATTTGGCAACTGATTTATCCAGTGAACGGAACAACGACAGTATATCGTCGGCAGGGAGTGGGTGGAGCGGACCGGGGCGGCACCGGGCCGGCGCAGGGGGCTGCGCGAACGCTTTGTCGGGAAGGACAACGCGTCGAACCGCGTTTGCATCGGCCTGGTCGTCGCCGCTGTTGTTGTCATCGTCATCGTTGTCGTGCCGATCGTCATATCCAAAGACATCGTCTTCATTGAAAACAGTGAGTATTACTCAAACCATGACTGCGATGAGTTTCTTGTGCGACAACCACAAAGGTGGAGCGTCGACAGTGGTTTGTGTTCACGAAGAAAGAACCTCTTAGTGTGACAATATTTGTCTGTCTGTCTGTCTGTCTGTCTGTCTGTCTGTCTGTCTGTCTGTCTGTCTCTCTCTCTCTCTCTCTCTCTCTCTCACACACACACACACACACACAATGTTTTTGGGTTCAACCCGGCTCCCTGGTTGGAGTTCTAGTTCCCGTGGCTCTTGACTACAGGAATCTCAAAAGTGCACATATCCGTAAAAAAATGTCCGCATGATCGATACTCAACTTCCGCCACTGTTATGTTTCTTTCTTTGCAACACTGTGGAACAACCCGTGAAAAATGTGTCTCTTCTGCAAACAACTGCTATATACATGTCGCTCTGATTGCAGGCACTGGTTCGTCCCCTGGTGTCAACATCACAATAGACAGAACGGTAACAAGTGAGTGAAAGCTTCGGTGACCCAACTGCGCATTCAAACATCGGTTCTGAACTCACAAAGTTTGCAACTCTCACATCTGAATGTTTGGCTTTTTCAGATATTTTCCCCAGTTTCCGAACGTACGATCGAGACTTCCGCGTCGCGTTGAGTGATCCCAACTCTCAGGATTACAAAGATTGGGAGACAAGAATCCAGGATGAGGTGAGTGATTTAACATTTGATTTCTTGGCAAAATAATTCGTAGAAAGATTTTTCTCTGCACGCGGTATGCTTCATTTTTCAGTGCACCAGAACATGGGGCAACCAACCTGGCTTTGAAAGTGAGTATGAAAGTATTTGCTCTTCTGCTTCGCTCTTTTCTCACTGTGCATGCACAATTCCTGCAAAAAACTATGCTTTGTCGATTTCTAATCAACAGAGTAGACTGTTTGTCGTCTTGATATCCCGGATTGCATTGCAGACTGTACAGTGGATGGCAATACACCTGGCTCGATTCGAACTTCAGTGCGAATTTTCCTCACCATCGTCAAGATTTTCTCGTTCACACGCCCACAGGACCAGGTGCGGTTTGAGTTTCAACTGTAGCTTTGCTTATTTCACCAAAAGATCCCAAAAATATTTCTGCGTGCCTACGTGCGCTTTTCCCGTCCTTATGTGTGGGCACTGGTGGTGGCAGGTGAACGAGATGGAGCTGGAGGCGGACGCGGACGAGCAGCTGCGCAGTACCGCCCGGCGGGACCTCGACCGCGTCGCCGCGGAGCTGCAGAGCGCCGCGGAGACCGTCGCTCCGACCCTGCCCGACCTGATCGGAGTCAGCATCCCGCCCGAGCTGGCCTCGCAAGTCGTGCGTAAGTGTGCATTCCTCGGACATATTTCCACTCTTTCTGCTTGATTGAACCACAAATCTGTCGACATCAAGAGCTGACATCACAGATTCTTGCCTGACGTGGTCGAATGTGGTGGCGGTGCCGAAAATGAAGAGAGCAAGTCCGAAAACCTGACCACAACTGACTTTTCCTTTGCAGTGGGACCGTGCAGTTCGCTGTGCAGGGGAGGAACGTGTTCTGGTGGAGCTTGTCTGTGCAAAGACGGATACGAAGGCAGATTCTGTGAAGGTGTGAGCCACAGGCAATTGGAGAATTTGATTCAGCATCATCGCAGATTTTGCCAACGCTTGACACGAACGAGGAATAGTAACAGCACAACCAACAGGTTTCAAGTTGGTTCCTCGGAATGAGAGTGTGCATGTTTGCAGATTGCGTTGATGGGTTCGATTGGATCGAACAAACCGGCACATGCGAGATCGCTGCGCCTCGTCCAGCGTGTCAGGCCGACGCCACAAACACAGGGTGTTCCGAACCAACCCCAGTCTGCGATGCTGCAGACCCAAACAACCCTGTCTGCTCGGGTGAGTGTTGACACGGTGAGGTCAAATGTGAAAGTTCGTTATGTTTCCGCGTCCTTTGTCGTGGGAATGACCACGCTCTGCGATTGGCCTCACAGTGTGCAGACCCAGCCCGGAGCCGACAGGCTGTCCATCTACCAGACCTGTTTGTGTGGGATCCAGCCCAGCGGAGCGACAATGCTTGAGTATGCGTCACAACAGCACCTTGTCTTCCTTTCGATTTTGCAATTTTTCCTTTGTCCCAAGATCGTTTGTGTACACCAGTTTTGGCCCACGGGGTGCGGCTCTTGATCTCATTGCTTCAGATCTTCATTTGCTTTTCTGCAGCTTCGTGCGAGGCATTACCGCCATGCCCACAAAACGAGAGATGCGTCGAAGATGAAGGTCAGGCGACGTGCGAGTGCATCCAGGGCTACGCACGGACCAGCCCATCTGCACCGTGCACAAGTGCGTCTCCGTTTACAATGTTCAGCAACCTCAGTTCGCAGTACCCTCGAGTCAGGAGGGAAGTCCCACTGAAGAGCATCCGTCTGGTTGTTTCCCTACAGACCCGTGCGCGACGTGTGGTGCGAACCAGTACTGCTCGACGACAGCAGGACCACAACCAACCTGTGTCTGCACCTCTGGCTACGTCCCCGACCCCGTCATCCCCAACGCTTGCAGAGGCACGTGTGTGTGTGTGTGTGTGTGTGTGTGTGTGTGTGTGTGTGTGTGTGTGTGTGTGTACATGAGCTCCACGGTTTTGAAGTCGTACCGTGTGGACAACCCAATTCAACAGTTTCGGGTATGACTTCACGGTGTTTGCAGTGTGCATCGCCGGAACGAACGACGGTTGCGACGAAGTGACTCCGTTCTGTGACACGACGACCACCGGTGATCCGGTGTGTGTTGGTAAGTTCTTCTGTGCTTTTTTTGTTTTGAATCTCAGGGGATGAATTTTTGTGCTGACACAGGTGTGGATTCAACAGCAACACTGTTTTCGTGATTCGTGCTTTTACTTGTACAACAGCCTGCATCGCTGGAACAAACGTCGGATGCAATGCTGCCACGTCCATCTGTGATGCCTCGAACCCGAATGATCATGTCTGTGTGGGTGAGTACGGGGCTCTGTATCAGGTTTGTGACATCAAATCAAGCAAGGAATCTCTTTCTTACCCCAGTTATGTCCCCTTTCAGTTTGCCTTCTTGATGGAAGTCACACAGGGTGCGGACTGAATGAGGTGTGTGACAATGTCGGTGGAAGCCCTTCGTGCGTGTGCGACGAGGGTTTCGTTCGGGAGGACGGTTTGTGCAAAGGTGCGCTTCACACACCGAACACACTTCAGGAAACTTTCATCATACTAAGATCTCTGTGTTCCTGTTTGCTCCTCCAACGTGAAAATGCGTTTGAAATTTCAGAGGAAGTGACCATATGCACGAGCGACGGAGACTGTCGTTTTCCACAACCAATTTGCGACTTCTCGGGATCGAGTGCCAGATGTGTTGGTGCGTCTCTTGTCTCTTTGTTTCCCCGACAGCATTGCAACCCAGTGAAAATCCATGTCCTTCCAAAAAGAAGAGCACAGGAAACATTGTGATCCAATCTCGGCTTCATTGCCTTGCACTGTTCTGTCGATCTGCATGTACACCTGTTTTTTGTTGAAACAAACTCCAATTTGCCTTTCTCAGTGTCAGGGGAGAGTCCCTTGCAAGCATCGTATCGTGCGGATTGGTCGAACACCGATGCCTCGAACCACCGGCTCCTGATAATTTTTCTCGAGATTCAATCCGTAGTTCAAGCTTCTGATATCCGTTCACATTTCCAAGACGTTGTGACATTTCATGCCGTTTCTCCTGCTTGCAGCTTGTCTGGCCGTTGTCAACCGCGGGTGTTCACAAATGCAGATCTGCGACGTTTCTGATCCAGACAACCCTGCCTGTGTCGGTCTGTTACTCACTCATTTACACTCGCTGCGGTTCATGTCACGTCCAGACTTGGTCAAAAACTTTCGTGCTCAAAGGAGAGTTCCCTTTTCTGTCCTTTCAAAAGTGGCTCCAAAAAGACTCAGCATTTTCAAACCTCTTCAGGAGTAAAAATAACTTTGACACAAAAAAAATTCAAAAGTGGCCACAACATCAGATGTGGACAATAAATGCCCCCTCTGGGAGACCGAGGTGGCCATGCATCGAAGATGCCTGTGAAAACGTTGAAGTAGGGCTCATTCTAGCAAAACTTCAGCACTATACAACAGGATTTGTCACAAAATTGTCCACTTTCGTTCAAAATGCGGGCTACGAAGGAAGACGCCAAAGGCCAAACCACGTTGTGTCCTTTCAGAGGCCTGCACGTCGGACGACGATTGTAACGGAAACGGAACGTGTGATAATTCTGTGTGCAGTTGTTTCACAGCGTACCGTGGTTCTGGTTGTACAGGTAAGGACGCGGCGTGTAACTCAATTATTTTGACAGGAGCCCCTCCTGAGAACGGGAAATTCTCGTGATCAAAACAAAGCGGAAGCGATACTTCTGGTCAAGTTGTTTTCAGTGGAACAGAACGATCTGCAAATGTGTCTTTTTGCAGAATGTGCAGCAGGCTACACGAAGCAAGGAGACCAATGTGTAGAAGGTGAGGCTGTTCTTGTGTTTCCGCAATTGATCCGTATTTATTCAAGTAAAGAAGAATTTCTGTTTGGGTTGAACATGGACGTCACGCCAGGAATTGTGTTTTCAGCTGGGAAGTGATCGAAGGCGCTCGACATTTTGGTCGCCGGAATTGCAGCAGCAAATCAAAATGATCCGACCTCGAGATGCAGTTCCGCTTGTCCATTTTTCCCAAACTTGCATATTCACTTCGTCCTCACAACCAACACAGGAAGCTCCCTTGTTGGTTCTGTGCCCGACATCCTGCAGTTCTTTCTCAAATGTTTCGTTTTTGCACAACATCATCCTTTTTGTTGTGTTTGTCAACATGATTTGTGTACGATTCATGGTTGTGGCTTTGGTTGTTGTTTTTTTTTGCAATGTTTGCATGCAAAGAGTATGTGTTTCATTCCGTTGTTCTCACTCCATGTTGATGGACGAGAAAATTGCATCGCACTTTGTCCAAGACGAGTCATGCTGGTGAAAAGAAACTTTCAAATTTTTCACGGATTGCTCCTTGTTGGTTGTTTGTGCAGAAAGTTATCGTCAAAAGTTTGTTTTTTGTGCCAGTGCTCGGAGGTTCTCCGGAAAGAACGTTCAGGATCACAAGTTGGCTGACCCTGCCAGTTCATTGAAACCTATCATTCAACAATTGGTTTCGAAGGGGAACACACCACCTGAACCCAAAGGCTGGAAGTGTCACACATGTCTGCAGGTGACACAATATTTTAACACCTGTGGTATCAAAAAAATAGAAATCTCAACTGCTTTGTCCGTTAGATCTGGTTGGATGCGATTTATTTCCAACATTTTGCTTTCAGCATTTTGTGCAGCAAGTAAGTACCTTGCAAACAGCAGACATCAAACTGCGGTGTAGAGGTTTGCTTCTGGCGATGCAGGTGCAAACAGCAGATGACGAACGCTCGGACAAAGACTGAAGGAACGTTCCTTTCCGTGTTCCAAGAGCACAGATTTGAACACTTTGCGTCCCGTCTTTTCTCTGCATGCATGATTGTCAAGCGCATTCATCCACCACGCAAAATTTTCACACAGGATTGTCGGTGGCTTCCGTTGCCTTCTCCATGTGGACGTAGCGCTCCGCGTTCGCACCTGAAATTCACAAAACCAAATTTGGCGTCTTTCTCTTGCCGGTGTCTTGACCACAAACTGATCACCCTAGCTCCCTGTAAAAGATGCATGTGTCAGCCTCCTCCACACAGATACCCTCACGCGAACGACTTCAGATTGACAGCACCTGACACGCTTTTGCCAACCAAAAATATCCCCCAAAAGAGCACCATGCAGAGTGTGAAGTCGTACGACTGCGACAAGCCCAAGACCAATCTCGGACATCTGAGTGAATTTGGCGTCAGAATACCGATGTCGACGTGAGAAAATTGTCTGGGCTTTTCCACCTGAAATCGACTCTGATGAATCGTCGTTCACGTAATGAACTGGATTCAGGTAACCGAACTTGCCATCGTTCTTTTCTTCATCCACGAGCTTGGGAGCTGCAATTTTGCAGAAAGAATGAAAATGATCAGTTCGCCAAATTAAATCGTGCAAGTCTCACGCGTTTGACAGGTCAGAGCATCACACAGTCAGCATTTGTGCGCGTGCAGGAAAAAAAGTTTTTTTCGAGACCTAAAAATGGTCCACGCGTTTCACACCAACAACTCAAATGTTCTCACCGTGAGGCTCAATTTTACTGACGAGATCAGAAAAGCTGGGCCGCTCCTTCGGATCTGCTGTCCAGCACGCCAGCATTATCTCGTACCTGCAGATAAGACGAGTGTTGTTGGTGAAATACCTTGGAATCGGTGTGCGTGTGGTATTCGCGTTGCTTTAAAAGAGGAAATGCTTTCGTCGTTTGAATCAATCAATGCAAATTGTTCTTGCACGTTTTATCTGTGAGCGAATAGCTTCAATCTGAGCGTACATGTGATGTGGAGCCCGGTCGGGCTTCGCGAGTCGCCGCCCCCTCTCCAGGTACTGCTGAATCTCGAGGTTCTGCACGCCCTGGTAGGGCTGACCTCCACGTGTGAAGATCTCCCACAACAGGACTCCATACGACCACTGCAACAAAGCATCAAACGTTGCCTGATTGTGATGGAAATGGAGAAACCGGACATGAACGGTTCTTTCAGTAAAATTTTGAACAGGCACTGACCACGTCGCTCTGGATGCTGAAGACGCTCTGTTGAATGGACTCGAGGCTCATCCAGCGGATCGGGAGGCCGCGGGTCTTGTCCTCGACGCGGTAATAGTCTTTGCTGTACACGTCTCGAGTCAAGCCAAAGTCAGACACCTTCACTGTCAGTTTATCGTCCAACCTGAAAGAGTCCGTCGTTTTGAAGAGGAGTTTAAGGCAGAGGCAACGGCAAGAGATCACTTGAACATTTTTGAACACCTTGGCGTGATACCCCTTCCACTTTTAAAACAAGCCCAAACTCCAAGGTCCACAACTGACAGATCTCTGTACGACCTGCTGCGTCCTTCTGCACAGACTCACATGCAGTTCCGCGCGGCGAGATCCCGATGCACGAACCGCTGCTCGGCGAGATGCTCCATGCCCCTCGCGGCGCCCAGAGCGCAGTACAGCATCTCCTCGAGGCCGAAATCCTTCAATCAAGTGAACGAGTTTGGTTTGAAGCTTGATACTTGAAAACATGGGTGCAACAAAACCAGCAAGTTCGGTCCCTCACCTCCTGGTGGCTCTGCATGTAGGTTTTGAGGTCTCCATTTGCCATGTAAGGGAGGATGACACCCGGCACATTCTCGTACTCTGTGATCCCCACCAGACCCAGCACGTTCGGGTGGCTGAACGCTCGCATCGTCACTCCTTCCCGCAGAAAATCCTCCACAGTCTCCGGGTCTGAGGCTTCTGTGACCAAGAGTTGTAGTGAAGACACTCACGCTTGAAACTCGGAAAATTTTGAAGAAAATTTGGTTCTCCGAAGTTCTTGATGAAGAAACTCACTCCTGATCTTCTTAATGGCGATCGGGACCACATCACCAGACTCGGAGGTCATGTGTCCAAAGAACACCGTTCCGTAGTGACCTGACGCAAGAAAGAGCAAGGTAAATCAAAGGGGCACACGCAACTATGCTTAGTGATTTGAAGACATTGTCCTTTCGCTGGCTTTGGAAAAAAGATTCAATGCCCCGAATTACCAAGTTTGGTAATGTGCAGTCCAGGCAGGTTTCAAAACTGAGCTGCTCTCCCCAGATTTGAGATCCGTCAGTTACCTTTGCCGAGCTGGTGGCCCAGTGTGATGCGCTTTGGGTGGATCCAGCTGCCCTCGACCTCGCGAGCCAGAGCCTTATCCAGGTCCTTGATCATGATGATGAGTCTTGGGTGCTTGACGGGCAGCGGTTCTGCGCGGACGCTGTACATCACGTTCTCCGTGAGAGTCTTCTGCTTCTGCTTCCGTCTTCTGTATGAGCAGAAAATGTGTCAGAACTGCCATCTCAACTGCCAAAACTACAAGAATGTGACACGCCTGCCCTGTGAGTAGCCAGACTCATCTAGGGGGCAAGGTAACTTGGGGGCGATGCAGTAGCGCCCCTCTTCTGTGTGTCCGGAGCTTTGTGGCGCAAACTTGTGTTGCGATGCGTTGTCTGATCATGGATTCTTTGTTTCATTGTTCATTTTATCTTGCAGTGGGAAACTCAAAACCAGGAACAGTTGTCTGCAACTGATTTTAACTGTATTGAAAAGGAAGTTTCGGGCCAGACGCACAGATGTTGATTGGAGAGAAATCATCTTCCAGACGGCCGGTTTCGGTTGCACTGACCTGATCAAACAAACGACGACGAAGACGACGATGAGCAGCATGAGCAGCGCTGCGGCCACGACGCCTCCGACGATCGCGCCCGTGCTGCTTCCGTCGGACCCGTCTGAAGTTGTCAAAGACAACGTGTCCAGTACAGTACTATGTTTCACTGCCAGATGATGTGGTCAGGCTTGACCGAGATGACTTTTTGTTGGGAGGGATAGAGAGAGAGAAGGAGAGAGGGAGAGAGAGAAAGAGAAAGAGAGAGAGAAAAGAGAAATAGAGAGAGAAAAAGAGGAAAACAAAGAGAGAGATTGAAAAGAAAGAAAGAAAGAAAGAAAGAAAGAAAGAAAGAAAGAAAGAAAGAAAGAAAGAAAGAAAGAAAGAACACACACACACACACACACACACTGCCAGATTATGTGGTCAGGCTTGACCGAGATGACTTTTTGTTGGGAGGGATAGAGAGAGAGAGAGAAGGAGAGAGGGAGAAAGAGAAAGAGAAAGAGAGAGAGAGAGAGAGAGAGAGAGAGAGAGAGAGAGAGAGAAAAGAGAAATAGAGAGAGAGAAAGAGGAAAAGAAAGAGAGAGATTGAAAAGAAAGAAAGAAAGAAAGAAAGAAAGAAAGAAGGAAAGAAAGAAAGAACACACACACACACACACACAAGCGCGATCATCTGCTTGGACAAGGATGCTTTGCACCACAGCTTTGACAGACATCTTGAGATTCACCTGAACGTGAGCATGTCGTGGACTTCAGGTTCCCTTGGGTGCTGGTTCCGTTGGGACACGGCACACACTCATCTCCCACCTCACTGTACATGTCCTCAGGACAGGGCTCGCAATCTCCGCTGGTTGTCATCCTCTCTCCAGCTCCGCACCCAACACAATTCACACTGTTTGACACAGGACAACCAAGGAAACTACATGAAATGCCGTCGCCATCGAAATGCTGCTTGCATTTGCACTGAAATGTTCCCGTGTTGCTGCGAGGGACGCATCGCGCGCGAGGAGAGCAAGTCACTGTGCCATCGCTGCAGTCCCCCACAAAACTGCAGTTGAATCCATTTCCGGTGTACCCAGGCCAGCACGTGCAGCGAAAAGATCCAGGGTTGTTGAGACACGTGGCGTCAGCTGAACAGGTGTGTGAGCTCTCGCGACATTCATTGACGTCGTTACAGAGGTACTCGAAGCATCGGTAACCTGCAATGAACGCAACGCGATGACAACTTTGCTCATTTGCATTTTTTTTTGTTCTGAACACACAAGTGTTTTTGACCACTTGAAGTGGTGGGACTTCTGTCCAACAAAACCTGGCTTCGCATCTGAACTGACGCAACTCGACGCAACTCACCATTGTTCTCTTGAAGCGTGTCCAGCTCGATGTCATACCAGTTGTGTGTGGGGAAGTTAGCACACTGCACCATCCCGTACTGAGCGCTGCCGGATACTCCCCAAATGACGCTCAGCTCCTGCAGCCACTGCATCCGTGCATCACACACGAACGGGTTGTCGTTCAGATACAGGGTGAGTGACCCTAAGGAAAGCAGAGGAGAAGGCACGAACTTTAAACGCCGGTTTCTCGGTTCAATATAAATTTGCACCCTTTGAATGCGAATTTTTTGTTGTTCAGCAGACCAAAACCAGTTCGTAAATTCACAAAAACTGTGACCAGGCAAGTCAACAAAATCTCGGATGCATCACCTCCCTGATTCAGCTCGAGTTCCATAAACTCGATTGTCGCGTTTTTGAAGAGGGTCGTGGGTCGGTCGAGGTAGTTGCGCATCAGCACCTCCACCTTGCCTTGATCGTCTTCGAGGGAGACGCCTCGTCGGTCAATAATCAACTCGAAGCTGACGGTCAGACCGTCTTCTGGGCTGAAAGACGCGAGTGACCCGTCAGTAAAGAAAAGTCACTGGGATTAGTCAGAGCTTCTCAAACGCATCTTTACCACAACATCGCTGCAGAAGAAAATGCGATTTCGCAATTCAAGCAACCAGTGAAATTCAGATTTTCGTGCAACGCAAACTTACGTGAACTGGAAAACGCGGCAATGTTTGAATCTCTTTTTGTAATCGGCGTCCATCAGCAGCATCGTTGAAATCTGAAAACAGCGTCTCCGTGCTGCAGGTTTATTGCTGTCGGTGAGTATACGCTGAAATCCTTCTCGCACACCAAAGAATGACTCGGGTGAGAAATCTCGCATTCATACCAATGGGGAATTCCAACAAAACTTGGTGTCTCTTGGATTTTACCTGAGCACAGAAACTGGCCGCGATGCGCTTGTAGTTCTCTGATTCTGGGTCGTACAAGTCAGGAACAAACGAGATATCGTCTCGGATGGCGTACACGTAAATCAGCACATTCACCAGAGCGCCCGCGCCTGAAAAGAAATGAAATGAAAAGTTGAATTCAAGGCCTCTTTGGTGGTCACCACACACAACACACAGGATTTGAAGGTCTCTCTGCCCACACAACTTAACTTGCCTGGGTCTTCCGGATCGTCAAAGATGCCCCACTCGAGCGTCTCCAGGTTGTTCTGGGCCAGGCCAATCACCTGAACAGACGCCAGGTCTCTGAACGCCCCGGCGTCGATGGTGCTCAGGCCGTTCTTCTCCAGGTCGATCCCGCGCAAGGAGCGCAGACCTACGAGCGCGTCAGCACCAATCACTTTGACGTCGTTTTGATTCAGTATCAGCGTCTCCAGATTCATCAGATTCTGGAAGAGTCTCGGAGGGAGACCCTGGATTCTGTTGAGATACAGAGTAAGTGTTTGCAGGGCGATCAAATCGTCGAACAATCCAACAGGCAAAGCTTCGAGTTTGTTCATGTGGAGTTCCAAGACCATGAGATTTGTCAATCCCTGGAAAGTTCCAACTTCCAAGAAGGAGAACATGTTGTCGGAGAGATGAAGACTCTGCAGAAGCTTCATGTCGTGAAAAACTCCAGATTCGACCGTGGCGACGCTGCTGTAACTGACGAGGAGCTTCCTCATTTGCGTCAGCCCCTGGAAGGTCTCATTCCGAATTTCTCGCATGTTGTTCCTGTCCAGAGAGAGAACCTGAAGAGAATCTAAAGTGCTGAATGAGCCCGGCTGGAGATTGGAGATTCTGTTGTATCCCAGATCGAGTTCCTCAAGTAGCGAGAGTCCGTTGAACCAGTTGGCGTCCACGCTGGCGATGTCGTTGTGTTGCAGGAATAGCCTTTTCAGTGACACCAAAGGCCTGAAGAGACCCAGTGGAATTTCAGTCAATTTGTTGTTTTCCAAATGAAGAACCTTCAGAACAGAGAGTCCAAGAAAGGCCCTGGGATGGATGCTCTGGATATGATTGTCACCCAGTACCAACCAAGTCAACGACTGCAGCTCGGAAAAGACTCCAGATGTGATTTCAGAGACCGTGTTGTTGAGGATTTCGAGATGCTGCAGGGTTGCTAATCCGTCAAAACTTCCAGGGACTAGTTTCTCCACTGTGTTGTTGTTGAGCAGCAGGGTGAAGTTGGCAGTTGCATTGAAAAAACCACTGGCAAAGACTCCACTGAAGGCCAAAGGTTCAATGTGCTTGATGTCGTTCTCTACCAGTGAAAGTCTCTCCAGATTCCCCAGTCCGTGAAAAGTCCGGTTGTTGATCGTGCTCAGAGCGTTGTTGCTGATTATCAAGTGTTGCAGCAAAGTCAACGATTCAAAAGTGGCATCAGCGATATGAGATATGTCGTTGATGTTCAGAAACAGTTGACGCAACGAGTTCAGGCCGACTAACATTCCAGGTTGAAGTTCAGGGAGGCTGTTTTGCTCCAGTCGCAAGGACTTCAGGTTACGTTGATCCCGGAAAGTCCCACTAGCTATTGCACTGATCGAGTTCGCAGACAATCGCAGATCCTCCAAGCTATGTAGATGTCTGAATGTTCCAGGCTCCAAGGAAACCAATTGATTGCCAGTCAAGTCCAGATTCAACAAATGCTCGAGGCCCAGCCAGGCATCTGGTGAAATTTTGCTGACATCTGTGAAAACAAATGCCAGTGTGGTGCAGCGTGGCAGATTGGTCAGGACCCTGGACGGGATGGTTCCGATGTGGAAGTTTTCGAACCTGACGACTCTCGAGTGTACGGGAATCGCGGAGGGGTTGAATTCCGTACTGGATGAGTACTCGGGGAACAACTGTGCTTCTACTGACACACACAGCAACGGGATCAGCACTGCAATGAACACACTCGCACATGTCAGATGAAAAAAGGCTTTGATAATAAGATGGGTTTGTTTTCGTTCACTATGAGTCCCGGAACTTTGACACCTGTGAGTATTTGTGTGTGTGTGTGTGTGTGTGTGTGTGTGTGAATATCTACGAACGAGTACTCGTACGAGCTCGTATTCAAGAGCAAAACTCAAGGAAGGTTTGACCAAATTCTCTGCCGTTCCCGGCACAAAGAGCTGTGCATCAAGTCATTTCTCTTGCGGAAGGACACGAATTAATTTTGACATTGCGCTGAAAAATAAATAAAGATGATATTTTTACCTGCAAGCGACCTCAGGTTCGTCATGATTGCTTCTTCAACCCTTCGCACTGAAACATCCCAGGTGACGGGAAAAAACAACAACACGTGTGTGAAGTTCTCTCGTATGTGAAGTCCACAGCATGAACTCCAACCGTCTTCCCCGTCTTGTTTCAGGCTCATCACACCAACCACGCCTCCTGAACTGATACGAGTGGTTCCAACGAAGTTTTCAAGGCATGTTCAATGGTTTCGGCAGAACGTTTGATCAAGCCAAACTGCACGTGAACAAATGGCTCAATTTCACGAGCCCACTTTTCACGTGTTGTCGCCAGGTGTCAAACGATCGCATCGTAAATACCTTTCTTCCTTGAGACTGGTGGCCAGTCCTCGACTTGTGCGTGTAAATTAATTAACAGTGAACAAACGATACATTCCTGTCCCCTTTTCAATGATTGTGTGAGCAACAGAGCGAAATTAACTTCCCCACAAACGGAAATCCACAAACAGCTGATTTGATCTTCGGTCAGGCAGACGATTGCACGCTTTCAGAATTACGAGGGGACTTTCCTTTCTGCCGAGAATTGTCCGGGGTGTACTGGGCAGGTGCTTAACACAGAAACCGAGGTGTACTTGAGGAAGACAATGGCCAGGCGTGCTTTGTTGTGATTTCTGTCCTTGTTTATGTCAACACAGACCAAAACAAATGCGCAAAAGTAGTCTGACCATGCAACACCTGTCAAAATTGGTTTTCCACAGTTCTTCTTTTTCAGTGTACTCCCTCGAAATAGTTCCCCTGCTGTGCCTGGCAACGCGCCCACTGAGCTGGCCACTTCCTCAACATGCAGTCCCTGTACTCCTGCACTGTGATCATTCCAATTTGGTCATCCACTGCATCCTCCAACTCCTGCAAGTTGTTGAACCTCCTGCCTTTCAACCCCCTTTTTAACCTCGGAAAAAAACAAAAATCACTGGGGGCAAGGTCAGGGGAGTAAGCAGGATGGGGCAGGCAAGTCCATCCCAAGTTCCTGAGATGCTGAAGTGTGAGGATGGCCGTGTGTGAGGGGGCGTTGTCCATATGGATGAACCAGCGGCCCCTCACTTGTCCACGCGGCTGGCGGTTCTCACATGCAATGTCAAATCTGGTCATGATCTGTCTAAACACCAGTTGTGTCACAGTGGTCGGTCTTCTCATGAATTCACGGTAGATCAGGCCTTCACTGTCGAAAAAGGAGACTAGCATGATCTTCCCAGTGGCTAGTGTCCACTGTGGTTTCTGAGGTCTGTTCTCTTGAGCTCTCAGCCACTCCCAGGACTGCTCTTTACTCTCAGGGTCATAGCAATACACCCAACTTTCATCCATGGTAACAGCAACACGGAAAATGTGGGGTTGGTTGATCCAGAGCCTGGTCCAAAAGTCACAAATAGTGGTGTGACACACAGCTTGAGCGGGTGTCAGGATGTGAGGCACATATTTTGCACACCTCTTTGAGAGACCAAGGTCCTTCTTGAGAATCCGGTGGAGCGTGGTGATGGACAAACCTGACTCAGCCTGCAGTCTGGGAAGAGTAATCCTGTGGTCCTGTGACACCAAACTCTCAACTGTCCTGATGTTGGCTCTGGATCTGCCAGACTTCCTCTTGGGTGTGCGCTGAAGGTCGACAATTTGGGCGCGGCCTCCTTGGAATTGAGCAATCCAGTGGTAGATGCGGGGATCGCTGAGCCTGTTGCGCGTGAAACACCTGTGCAGAGCTGCTTTGATCTGCGGGAATTCCCAGTCCATTTGCACTCCAAACCAGATGCAAACATGCTGTGTGAGCTGCGGAGACAGTCCTGTGCATCGCTTCATGTCAGCAGCTTGATTCGCACTATGCAACTTGACTTTGACAGTGAAGGTTGCAGACAGTGCGATCGACCTCCACCGAGGTCGCAGACAACGTCTCTACTCAGCCTTAACGACCCTTCATCATGACCATTCTCGGCAGAAAGGAAAGTCCCCTCGTACGTTCCTCGTGGTTTGATTGAGTTTCTTTCTCTTGAGAACCAACCAGAATCCAATTCTTCACAGGTTGTTTTGCGGGATCCACCCCACAAAGTCATTCGTGTGTGGCGCCAAATTAAGTTCTGAAAGAGAGCGAAGTCGCGCCAAGACCGCAAGAAGCTTGGGGCATGCGTCCATTTTCGGTTTGCGCGATTTCGTTGCCTGGCACTTCAAATCCGCAAAATTGTGAGACACACAAAAACCGACATTCAATGACCATTTCTGCGATGTCAGTCTCACACTCGTTTGTGTGTGTGACAGTTGACACAATGTGAAAATTGTACTTCTGCAGGGTTGGGATTTTTTCTGGTCTGTCGTCTTTTTCTGATTTCGTTTCTTTTGATGACAAAAACTGGACCAAGGCAATGTACCCACAAAAGGAGGAACGTGTTTCCTTCCACTACTTGTGAGTCCACCGCAAAACGAACCAGTTGATACTGCAACTGTCAGACAAATTTGGGTCCTTGTCCGTCTGGGTGAAAATGGACGAAGTCTCTTTCACTCTCACTTCATTGACTGTCAGATGTTCGTCCCGAAAGCGCCAACGAAGTTGTTGGCTCTGCGCGAAATTGTCTGGAATGTTGATGGCGGTGCTTCCAAGGCGAAAAACACGTGCGAGATCAAAGAAGCAAAGCACGCAGGTCCCATCAGGTGTGCCGTGGCTTTGTCTTGATCTTTTGAGGCAACTTGTTTCTGAACGTTGTCCAGTCTTCCCAGGCCTGCAAACACGAATGGCACTATTATATATATTTACCATGACCACCCCCTAAGTACTGCCATGGCCTTCCATAGCCACAGCAACAGCCACAGCCAATCATATCATTCCCTAGATGGAGCCACTATCCTAAGC
>JAAUXT010026774.1_pt1 | contig 17869 bp, 20 predicted proteins | sample 7278171 | NCBI WGS metagenome assembly JAAUXT01 (sample SAMN14350112, study PRJNA611818) | marine sediment metagenome | isolation source: surface marine sediment (1.8m) | place: French Polynesia: Moorea | collected 2018-08
GCCAGACAGATGTTCAAACACTGTTGGTGAACAGATTCCCTCTTTTGTATTGATCACGAATTTTTTTTGCTGGTGTTGTCTCAAAAGAGGACAGGGAACACACGCTTTTTTCAAAATCTGGACGATCCGCAACACCGCAGAGACCCCTGGTAGTTTGACTGTAACAATGAATGGGACAAAAGAAAACATCTGAGGCGAAAGAAATCAACACTAAAATGCATTGAAAAGCTCGGCAGAGGATTGCTGAATGAAACAAGGCGAGTTCCGAGTGAAACGGGACGAATCCCAATCCCCCTACAGGACGCCACGCGAGTGTCATAAACACTGGGATTGGGAATTGTCAGCCATGGCCCATTCCTCTCGAGGAGACTCGATGTATCACACTTGACCAGCTCAGCCAATCTTGAAGACGAAGGATTTTATTCACCAATTACTTATCGGCTGCTGCCAGATGGATCGTGTTACAGTTGCATTAATCCTGGATGGGGCGGTAAAGAGCAGCATTCGAGACATTTCCAATGCCTGTCAATTGTACCAGAAATCAAGAGCCTTCCCCAGAGAAGCTCTGAAACACTCTGAACAATCAAGAAAACAACAGCCATTTTTTTGGAGGAGAGGATACAGAAGAATGTATCAGTTGGGACTGGTTTGCTTGTATTCGGGACTTTTTTTGTGGTTTCACGGTGCCTGGATAGAATTCCGAATGAATCCTTGAGGCGCATCTGACACAAAACCGAAGGTTTTCACTCAAAACTTCAATCAAAGGCGCCGTTCTCGGTCTCGCCTCGCATTCATTCATCTCACTGCTGGCCATCTGAACTGACTCGTGTCCTATTTCTACGAGCGCAGCTCTCGAAAATATATGGCTCATTGAGAAGTGAAGTGCCCAAAGCTGGAAATCACACATCCTCATGTTTCGCAAATAGACACGACTCCAATTTCACTCGGTATTTGAAATATGAGTGCGAGTCGATGGGTGAGGGATGTGGGTCACATGATAAAGCACAGCGCGGGCCACTCCCGAGGCCGCTCAATACTCTGCATGTTACACCGATTGTCCAGTCACGAATGTCCAGGCAAGCTACAGTCCGAGTCAGATCCTGATCCAAGAGTTCATTTCAAGTCAAATTTGTCATTTGCGTCGGTCAATGGACTTGGGAGTTGCTTTCGCATTTATTTCGTCATTGCAAGTTTTGGTCTTGGGTCGCAGAACAAATTGTTTGCAAACGAGGAAGATCGGTCCTTCCCACAAGTAGAATCTACGAGTCTTCTGTCGAACCTGTCGCGCATCTCCGTCACGGAACTGCAAACATCGCACGTTGCGTGTGCTGGGGACCCCATCAGCCCTGATCGAAGTGCAGGTCATTTCTCTTCCCCAGGCCCCACTGTCCCTTGATAGAGAACACCATATCTAGAATCGATCTGGAGCATCTGTTCGGAAAGAAGATCACGTCACACAAAACAGCAGCACTTGAATGACTGAGTCAATAGAGCAACCACAGTGGATTGACCCTTTTCTGCATGCAGCGAGATTTGGGGAGGTTCGCCCCTGATCGGCGCAGTGTTGTGGTGGCGCTGGTGTTGTCCTTGAGCACTCGGCTCGGTTGGGCCAATGATTGTTCTTTTCTTTTGGAAGAAGTGAAATTGCTCTCTCTTTCTCTCTGCTCACTGATGATTTCCGTTGCTTGTGTTGGGAAAGACAAACATTTGCATTGACGCAATTAGAACTTGAACGCCGGGAAGAATGAAGATTCCTTTGAGCACTTCCGCTTTCAAAACAATGGATTCCGTGAAAACAAACACGCTGCAAGATTCCCAAAAGGCGTTGTCAAGCTTCTTGTTGACCAGAACCTTCGCAGTGATTTCAATCGAAATCCAAAGCCAGCAACCGGCTCAGTCTCTGGTTTGAGTCATGCCTGTCCTGAGAAAATTTTTGACGCTTTGCAGGAAGTTTAATCATGCAAAGTCAACAAGAAAAGACGGATGACTTCCCCTGCACAAGTGAAGCGCACGAAGGTTCTGCTCGGTGAACGACCCCAACCACAAGGGGAAAGCTAACCTTCGGGGAAGCATCGATACCATACTGATTGACAGCGAGTGTCTCAAATTTCAGTCTGTACGAGAACTTGTGTCACGAAGCGAACAAAGTCACTCTGGAAAGGTCCAGAATCAAGAAGGCCCAAGTTCGAACCAGATTAGAAAGACGACCGTCAAGAAGCATTTGAACAGAGTCCTTTTGAACAAGCAGACAACTCAGTCCAACGAGCAGCACCAAATCTGAGAACATCCGAAGCGCTGTGCTCGGTGCAGTCAGTCGTCTGAACCCTGGAGCATGGACGACATGGAAGAGCACATGTGGCAAACTTGTCATTGCCTCCGCCGAGACGATCTGACATTTAGCATCTATTTGCATGTGTTGCTCGCTCCAGATCAATATGCTTCAAATCAAATAAGGATCACTTGCACAAATTGGGTTCGCACCGTCGCTGGCTCTCGACAACAGCTCTCGTGCGCTCCACAAGTTTCAAGTGTCCACAACCACAGACATCTCCGGTTATCATCGTGCAGTCATGAATACATTCGCTCTGATTCAGTTTGAGAACCACGCTGGTTTCACTTGCTGCGATTGGAAAGCATCCAAACTCCCGATTCCCATATCACCCAGAATCGCACGAAAAGTGCAACAACACGCATCTCCATTCTGCGGGCATTTCTCTGTTTTCCAACAGGATTCTGGCAGACATAGCCCCTCACATGTTACATCCGTCAATGCGAAGTGCTGCCTGCAAAATTTTCGACGGATTCTCAAAAGCTAAAGTGTCTTCCTCTCCAGAGAACCTTTCCAAAGGTTGCACGGAACTCTCGCCGAGTCTTGAGATGGAACCACTGTACACAGAAGCCTTTTTCTGCCCCTCATGAGATTGCACACTTCGCAACGAGATTCAGTTGCAATGGGTTTTGTGATGTCGTCGTCAAAAGCCTTTGCATCGCCTGTAAGAGCCCATTACATGTTGTTGGCAAATGAATCATGAGGGAGAACGTTGGAACTCATCCTTCCAAGACAGATGGAATTTCAAACTGATTGCCAGGAAATAATGTGAATGGGGGATGTGTATTGGAGAAAATCATGACCATAAACATCGTTTCCCACCACGGCTGTAAATGGCAACCCAAGCAACAAGGAATTTTTATGACTTTCTCTTGAACGCAGACCCTCTGGCCGATCCAGTGAGAAAGATCTACAGCCCCACCCGCTATCTTTTGTTCACTTGACAACTGTACAAAGTGGGACCCCAGAGTCAAACCCAGTCCTAACAGGGTCGGCCTCCTCCACAACCGTGACTCTGCGAGACAGACAGACAGACAAGGAAACACAGAGAGCTTGGATGATGATTTGTAACAAGCTGGCATGTTTCCGTGTTGAAGTTTGGTGAGAGAGACTGATTTTTTTTTGAGCAAAAGAATGCGATTCTTACCTTTGGCCTTTGGTGTGGCTCTTCGGGATGTGATCTCTCGTCTTCCAGTTGTGTGCGTCACGCCGATAAAGGTGGAAGGACTGGCTTCCCTTCATATTCTGTAGCTCAAGTTCAGTCTTCTTGGCACCTCGAAGTGCCTTCTTCCAAATGTCCAGGTGCATCTTAACTCTTTCAGAGCAGCTTTTACCATTGTGATCAGTGGACTGTAAGGTTTGGGAAAGCTGAAATAAACTTTCATAGTTTTGTGGAAGACATTTTTTGATGCAGAATGTTTTGTTGTTTTTTTGTTTGTTCTTTTTTTGGCAGTGGAATGACGAAAACGGGCCGGTTTTACAGATTGACAAAACTGATGCGAGGCCAGTGTTGAAGAATCAGCATCAAAAGTGTTTTTCTGCAATTTGCGAAAAGCCACGGATTAGTTTCAAAGGAAAATGATACACCAAATCGTGGGATGGAACTACCACAGACAACAGTCGCGTGCAGCACAACAGAAATAATATCTCATTGTCCTGAAAAGCACCAACATGAATGCTGTTTTACTCAATGTTCTCAGTGCGTTAGACTCTAGTTTTGTTAGTGAGATTTGTTTTGTCAGTGAGTTAAAGTTTTCAGATATAATTGCTGTCAGAATTAATCTGGATGCAAACCGAGCAAAAGTCCAAACAAAGAATTTCTAGGGCCTAAGGACAACTCGAAATCATTCGAAGGAAACGAGGATGTGGCTTGTCTAAATTCACACTTTCCCCTTGTTTTGCGGCTCCAGAAAGTGAACTTTTTCGGGAGAAAGTGAAGTGTTTGGCGAATCCTCGGACGTTGACCCACCATTTTCGTCCAGTCGAGTGCTTGGGGGTCGTACGTTTCACAAAAGAAAGGAAACGATGGAATGAGAACCTTTGATTGGCTGCCGCGGGGCCATGTCGGCGAATCCGCTGCGACCGGATGTGCCTCGACGTCGCGGCGCCGCCCGGACTGCTTCCGGAGGACTGACTATCAAAATTCTCATTGGACAGGCTACCCGAGTCCTCGAAGGCCGAGTCTGCATAGCTGCCTTCATCCCTGCGCGTTGATGGGTGCGTTGTAGACAACATCGAATATCACATAAAGCGAGTAATCAGTATGAAGAGAAGAAGCACGACGGTTAAGTTGCGTCATGCCGCTTTAACCCTTGTCCCAATCGTCCACACACAGATACGGATTCCATGGAGGAAACCGTGCTGCTGGACAGAACTCGGGTCAAAGCGGTATGCGGACAGCGTGATGGTACAACAGTAACTGTTGTTCTCTGTATGTACATGGAATCACGTGATTGTTCCAGTGTGTGGGCCACAGTGCGAGGGACTGATTCCAGTTCAAAAATCTTGCAAACTTTCGTTCTCTCTCGTCGCTGTGTAGCAGTGCTTTGTTCTTGCCAGGTCAAAAGGTTCCAGTACGAAGCGGTTATTATGAAGACTGGGGTCACCTCAGTGCGCAATGGGACATGATTTCTTAGACCAGTCCCAGACTGGAGCCTGCACACTCAAGGAATTATGCTTCATCCTCACCACCGAAACAGTGATGCTTGCCATCACACACTTTTAGCACAGTTGACAGGAGTTAGGAATCCGTTCGTTGACAGAGAGAGTGAACATTAAATTACAAGAGAATTTCACTACACTGTTGTGATTTGCAGAACAACAAATGCACGATATTTTGCTAGCGAGGCGCACTGCTCAGTGCAAGGAGTTGCCCACATCTGAAAGCGGTGGCTCACGAGTCAAAGCTGAGCAGTGAAGCCTGTGGTCTGGTTCACACGGATCTGACCTTGTCTCGTCGATGTAGACCGTTTCCAGCACCGAAGCAGCATACTCGAGGTTCTTTATCAAGTCTTCTTTGCTGATGTCGTCTTTCTTTAGCTTTTTGACGATGTGACGCAAGCTGAAAGAAGATATTTTTGCGATGCATTACAGAGCAGGGAATGTGCTTGTGCATGGGTGGTTTTCCTGAAACCAGCCTGTGGTGTGGTCTTCCGCATGAACTTCCTTCTGACACAGGTAGCCAAAGGAACAGAGCAGCACTGACCGGAGTGAGCAGACGTGCGACGCCTCGGGCGTGTCGATGGGCGGCAGCTTCTCGGTGCCGAGGTCGACGCTGGCGTACCCCTCCGACTCGAGGCTCAGCTGACTGGACGAGCGCGACCCGCCGCCGCTTCCGCTGCCGCTGCGCTTCAACACCGTCAGCGAGCCCGACCCTGCAACGTCAACACCGCGCTCGCGTCAACGTGCGGGGGCGGACACGTCGCGCAGGATCCTGTGTATCCGCTGGCATGGCCATTAGACATAACCTCGAGACTTCCACGTGACAAATCTCAGCGGGGTACATCCAGGGCATTGTACTGTGTCCATTCTCTTGACGTAAACACTGTGACAGCCAAAAGGACGTTTCGGGAGTCAAATTGCAGTGTTTTCAAACTTTGGTGTCCACAGTAAAGGGAAAATTTGCTGATCCCATCTTCGATTTGCCAACGAGGAACCAATCAGTTGGGCAAAGGAAAATGTTTTCCTATTTGATCCAGAGCCTTTGTACATTTCAAAAACTAAAATTGTTTGGTGGACTCGTATTTGCTGTTGTTTTATTCAAAACGTGCATTACTTTTTCTTCGTGCCAAGCAAACAAAACGTTGAGTGAATGAAGCACAGCTCGCATCAAAATTAAGACAAGCACAAAATCTACACTGAATTACTTGTGTACGGGTATAATAGTTCAATGAACTTTGCAAAGAACTAAAGCTTCTTCATTCTCCCGAGAAAACTGTCTTTTCAGTTCAAAGCAAAAGAATAATGCAAGAATATGTGAGCTGCTGCCAGTCCATAATCATTCAATAGTAATAAAGAATAAGGCGAAGAAATCTCCAAAAAGAGAGGTTCCATTTGTCCAAGCTTGATATTGCAGAGAACCTGCTGTTTGAAGGAAGACCTCAGCACTGAGGAGCCGCATGAGACAGGAAGGTGAGGGAAAGTCTGAGCTGGATAGGCAGCCATACTTACGAATATTGTTCAGTGGATCGGTGGTTTCCTCAGAAGTTGCTATATTCGTGGTGATCAAAGCAGTTTAAGCGATACGGCTAACATTGCAGTGGTTTTGAGAACGTCAGCTCTACGAGTCGTACGGAACAAGTTTGTAAACGGACTAATTGGGACAAAAGTTTCTTTCAACCTGAACAAGATCGTTGAGGTTCAGACAGGTGGTTTGTCAAACACTCTCCGTATTGTAGCACAAAAAGTAACTGGTGTTGCGAAGGGAAATTGGCAACAAAGGAGTGAGACTTGCACACTTTAAGAAAATAAAGGTACTTACGAGAGAGTTGACCATTTTTGCTTCCAATTGCAGTGTCGTCCTTTGCTCTCTCTGGAGGATTGGCAACTGAAACATAGCAAAGGACAGAGATTGTAATGCTGGTTGACTGCGTAATAACAGGGAACAAGCAATCATTGTTACGTGAAGCAGTGCAACCTGGTTGCACCCGTTGTCACGGTACCCTTCTGCTCAGATCTGCACGAGTATTCTCGCGCGACCGCCACATTCGGACTCTGTGTTCCTGATTGTAGTCATTATCCCAACCAATAGGAAGATTCTTTCATGCTTCTGTACTCTTCTGCGGAACACAACAAACCGTGCTGTTGCGAAAAGAACTTGTCTTGCATAAAATTCACAGAAACATGAGACGGAGCAAAAGCAGCGAAATGCCTTTGTGATGAACGACAGATTTACAGGTGCACCTTCGACGAAGCTGCACTTGTCTGGGTCTGCAATCTTTTTGCACTTGCGCAAACGAGACCCAGGAGTCTCAGGCCGAAGTGACACAAAAACAAACTTCTGACCGGTGAGGACCCATCATGATCGCATCCTTGGGACCAGGGCCAACCACATTGTGCGTTGGAATTTGATCACTTCTCTGATCCTGCACCGCACCCTCGAGATGATGGACACGTCGTAGAATAGAAAAGCCGCGAAGCCCATCAAGAAGAGAGATTGGAACCGTGGCACCAAACATCCACCAAAAACCAACAGAGACAATAAGAGTCTAAGAGAAAGACAATAGAAGTTTGACATCAGAACCATAGAGAGCAGAGGTTGTGGAATCTCCCCTGTGGCTTTCAGTTGAGAACATCGCATGTCTTTCTGCCATCCAGTTTGTGGCAGCGAATTGCTCGTTTCGAGAACCACGAGTCTAAGATGTGTAATTGGTTTCCGTGGGAGTAGACTGCAACAACCCATCTTTCGAACAGCTTCAAGAATAGGAAATGGTCCATTACCAAGCTGTGTTGAACACAATGCATGAGAACAAAACTTTGCATGCAATCTGCCGATGTGAAGTCTGCCGAGTGCATCAACTTCTTTGATTCGCCAGCTTCAAGCAGCCCTGACGTTGCTGTTCGTCAGAAATTCTAACTTGTCTAATGCGCAGTAAATGGATAGACCATTGTTGTCAAGAGGAGGAATTTGCAGATCATAAAATATTGATGAGCATGCCCGGATAACATTATCGCAGCAATGTACGCAGAAGTTGGTTGTGGCAGAATGCAAAATTGTTCAGCTTTTGGGGACCGTGGGTTTCAATTAGACGCAGCAACTTGTTGCGCTTCCTGCGATTCTTCATTGTTGTCTGTCAGGCTCGAGCGCTGCAATGGCACGAAGTTCAAACATTTTCAATCACTTCACTGCGCACAGCTTTCTGCTCATAAACCTTGCATATTTACCACCTGCATCTGATACAAATGGTATTTTGAATGACTCCCCGTCATGCGATTGTCCGGAACTTTGGGAAAATGTCAGGAGTTCACAGCTGTCGACACAAATGGAATTGACGTTCATCAGTCTCGGTGCTGTCTTCAGCCGCGGGGTGTGGCCCCGACACACACGCAAACTCTGCTCACCGCAACTCGCATGGTGAGGGAAACAAAACAAGAATCCTGCACGTGTGGAAAAGAAAGGACAAAACAGACGATCCTGAATCCTGGGAAAAAACGGAAAAGGCAGCGCGCATTACTCTCGCTCGGATGCGCAGGAAGCCTGGACCCTGGATCTCGTCGCTTGCAATGCGTGAGAGTGCGGCCTGTCAATAGTACTCAAGAAGTGCCGCTCTTAACAACCTGTTGGCGCACTGCTATTGCCTTGCTTCCCACATGATAAATGTGTTTGGCATCGTTACCATAAAATAGATTGGAGCACACATTCACATTTATCTGTCTCCCAAGGAAACACATGATGCGAGGTCGAGCAAACCTGGCAGATGGAGCGCCCGCCGGAAACGCATGACCGTTGTTCTCGCAACGAACTCAGAAACAACAAACCTGCAACGTTCTGTTTGTCAAATGTGAAGCTTGAGAAAAAGGAAAACCTCACGTCTCTCAGCTGGAACTTTCACTGAACTGAAGAATCAGAACCGAGTAGCCAGCCAACAACAAGGGCTCACGATGAACGAGAAGATCCTTTCTTGGGGTGCACCGTCCAATTCGCCAGAGAATCAGACTGCAGGTTACACAGTTTCGTTGCCCTTGTCTGACAGAGACCGATCTTTGTACTGGACCCTTTCCAGGCTCTGCACACCCGAACCAATTGGCAACAACATGCACGGCGTGGCCAAGCCAGAACCTGTTCAAATTCAATTGCAAATGACACAGGCACGCTCAGTGGTGGGCAAACGCTTTTCAAAAGAACAAACTCTTCAACGCAAGGCGTGTGTGAGCTTACCTTCAACGAAATCCCCATTTGGCAGTCGAATAACCAGCTTTTTGCTTTTCTTTGTCATGAACATTTTTGGTTTGTACAGTCCGGCCCGGCAGCTGGGTTCCGAGCTGCGGAGGCGCAGTTTCTTCTGGTTGATGCCCCTGGAGCCGTGTAAGACGTAGGACGCCGCCTTGAAGAGGACGCTGCGGTCCCGAGTGTCCTCGTCACACGTGAAGACGTCTTCGCTGGGGGTCGGGTCCACTTTCTCCACCTCGATGTCAGGGATGTATTCCACTGGATCCGGATCGGAGAAGCTGCGCTTGGCGCGGGTGCGCGCCCGCGTTGAGAAGAAACTCTCTCCCAAGTCCGTGTTGTTGATCTTGATGGATGGAGAATCCGTTCTTGTCAAGGTCTTGTGCAAACGGGGGCTCTCTGCCTGCTGACCTTTGACCTGAGCCGTCTGTTCCTGTGTCCCTGATCCCGTTTTGGGTTCCACCCTCAACTCAGTCCCCGACTCCTTGCCCCGCTGGTGGTCGAAGTGTTTGAATCTGGAGGAAGCTCGTTCCAGGGACGGGGAGAGTCGGTCGAGCTCGGGCGGGTGTTCGCGCTCGTCCTCCGGATCGACGGGGTGTCCGCTGATGGACGGGGACAACGTGTCCACCCGCAGCTTCCTGCGCCTCAATAATCCATGCTGCGAATCCTCCTTGGGATCCATCGTTGTCACTGTGATGTTTGTTGAGTCTCAATTCAATCTATTCCTCTTGTTGCATAATGCAGCCACTGTGGGCAGCATTCGGAAATTTCCAGACTCAGGGTTGTTCAACAGGCATGTAGCACAGATTTGTAGCGCGAATCGTTTCATTCACCAAAGTTGTGTTTCCGCCATTTTCCTTATCTCACGATCAAACAACAAAAAGTCAGACCTCCTTTTTCTCTGTACTACGCGTGGCGTATGTGTCAAACAGATAAGATTGTTTATCTGAGGGTGTTATCAAAATAGATTTAGAAATGGTTGCAATGAAACTGTGACGTCAATACGAAGCCTTGCACAGTTCTCACCAGAGAGTGGCAATTAAAAATAGCATCACCTTTGCATGAAGAGGTCATTATACCTGTCGCTCATGATGTTTTGAAGTAGCCAACAGTGACATTGTGCGTCGTAAACCTAATGTGCAAGAAGAGGGTCCCCTCCTCTTGTGCCTTGTTCTACCTGAAACGGACGTTCCCGTCTTTCTGCAAATGTCAAGGCACCAGAAACGCTAATCCCTCCAGCCAATCCCAGCATCACATTTCATCCAGAGGCAGGCCAACCACCACATCTTGCGAACTGCTGTTTCTGCTTTTCACTCAGGTCATACACGCATTTACAAGCGCACTTAATCAGAGCGCAGGTCTTTATCCTTCTCATGTCACTCTGTTTTGCCAAGTATCAGACCAAATGGATTTTCCAGATTGGTCTGTGTTAAGTTACTCAATCCGGACAGACTCAATCTTGCCTTATTAACTTGTCAATCTAAACTTGGAGCTGGACGTTGCAATTTCCTCTTTAGATAAGCAACAGGTCTGTGTTTACAACACAAACTGCCACAATTGCCACATCAGGCTCCACCAATCACGAAGCCCCGTGGGGATTACAGATGCAACTCTCCTGCTGCAAAGTTCCATGTTCCACAGTGTCTTGGATGAGTGACATTCGTGAAAATGCAGCACTCCAAATCCGAGCCGCCAGACACTTTACAAGGCATGAGATGAATATTGCCTCTTCCTTTTCACAACACTTGTTGCAGTTGGCAAACGTTCCCTGGGTTTAGGCGATGGAAAAGACAACGAAAAGTCTTTCATCTCTGAAGATCGTGTGTCAACACTGAAGTCGAAACGATTCTAATGCATCTCCGTCACAGGTACAATCCTGAACTGTCACTGTTGGGATTGTTGCTTGCATCGCGCAAAAACAGTCAGGTGATAGCTCGAAATCCTCACGAAGTTGGGGTTCAAGATCTGTTGCTGTCTCCAACTCCAGAGTCACATAACCTGTACTAGTTCTCAATAGTGGGTTCTCACCCCACAAAACTAGTTCTCATGGTATCACACAACGCTTTTCTCAACCAAAACAAAGTTGTGCAATTTCACATGAACTGTTTCTGAAGAGTGTGAGAGTCTTGTCTTCTTGTGGCTGTTAAATTTGTCCTTGAAGTACTTGCAGAAAAGATTCAGTTGGTTCACCAGTTCAGTGGAAACATCAGATAACCCGAAGGCAACCGGTAAGTTGTGAGAACATCCGCCGTGTGCAGTGACCAACAGTTGAGAAAATATTCTTCAGATCACAGCGCTGTGGTGTGCTCTGAACATCCTGACTCCGTTCACCTTCTGCAAGAAAACATTCAGGTTGTTGCAAGCTGTCGATCTCCACCTGCACGAAGTTTGCTTCATTTGTTTGTGTGACCCAATATTCCTCTTGGTTTGCTATCCCCCAATGATGATAGATTGGTACTTGTGCATATAAACTCCGAAAAGCGTTCGTCGTGTCTCACATTGCAGGTGAACAGGACCTGGACCGACGACCTGGACGATGCTGAGCAAAACAACCTGCCTCAATTCGATCAGGATATTTTACCTGTGTTTCTCAGCTGTCGTTGTCCAAACACCCACACAGAAAAACGATCATCCTCTCATTTTAATGAACAATCCCAAATGACCAAAACTACCCACACCGGACTTCGTGGAACTTCCAAGTGTTTTATCTTGTCACAACAAGAGACCTTCCGCGCTCAGAATGAGTATTGTGCAGATGTTGCTCTTCATCAAAACGCTATTCACGCACAAACAGCCTTTGGTCGAACCAACAAAGCCACGAAACGCTTGCAAATTTTCCAAGCAAACAACAGATCACAATCCTTGTCAGCATCACGCACGCGTGTCTTGACGGATCAAACGATCGGCACGCGACACCGCCGTGCGATGTATGGGTTCACACACGATGGTTCCTGTGAAATCATACAATGACTTTTCGAGACCTTTGGTCGAGAAAAGAGTTGCACGATTGAACAGCAACCTTCTTCGATGTGTGAACTTGCATTTACCACAACAAGACTCAGTATACGAGAGACTTTGTGACCGCAAGCGTGGTGGAAGCAAGAATCCCAACTCATTTTCACTTTGTTCTGCGCACGTCCGCGAAGCTCCAGAACGCATAGATCCAGGCATTTCCGAAAAACAAACCGAACCCAAATCCCTTGTTTCACAGCACATCGCGTCGTTTGGTCCAGGTGTGTAAACCACAAATCTTACAGGCGAGTGACCGCCTCCAAACATTCACGCTGCACAGCCTCAGCAGCTATGTGTGGCCGCTGCTTCCTGCCTTGTTCCCAAGTTGTAGGACATTGGCAACTTGTGTGTTTGCCAAGACCATTATTCTGGACGCTGAGTGTAGTTTGCTGGCCATTTCGCCACGCCTGCTGTGCTTCCGTTATTGTGAGAAGACCTGCCGTGACTCCAGGTTGTTTTGTTGGTGCGCAATTTGCAGTCAGGAAAGATGCGATACTTCATGCAAAAGAGCGCCATGGAAATGCGACAAAAATGAGTGCAACGGCTTCGACAGATCCAGGGGGGCCCGTAAAGCCTGCGTGGGAGCCTGGCTCTCGAAAAACACTCCCTCAATTTTGTATCACGCGCGCAAAACAGTTTTGCCTTTCAATGGTTTGACTTTTGTCAAGGTTGGAGTTTTGTCCTGTAAAAGTTTGGGCCCCATGACCTCAATCCTGGATACGCCAGAGCAACAGGTCTCACTCAGGTCCGAAGCAAAGCGCAAGTTGTTACGAGTCATGCAAAGGGAGTTGCATCGTTGTGTTGCCTTTTTTCTGATGAATGGAAGTCGCAACAGGTCGAGACAGGACGGTTTTCTCGAATGGGACTTCGTGTAATTTTCTCGCCCCTGCAAAAACCAGGGTTTTGCAGATTGCTTTGCTCTGTTGCTCTCGTCGTGAGTACGTTCATGAGAGCTCACTCTAAGGCAGGGATTGTTTGATTCGCACAAATCCCAGCGAAGAACTTGGTCACGAACACATTTGTTCCAATATCTCCCTGTTTCTATTTGCCGGTGCTATCTCTCGACTCTTGTCAATGACCAACTGAAGGTGCTCTTGAAAACACTTCAGGTGATAAGCTACACTGGTGTCGTAAGGCACACCGCAATTTGATGTCACTGTTGCGGTGACCCTCTCAGCGCGATGACGCAAATATGTGATCGGCCACTGATTTCTTGTGTCTTGAGGCGCTGCTTGCATCACCCAATGTTTTGCAACTGTGACTGTCTGACGAGCCAACAAACCGGGACACTGGTTCCAAGGTTGTTTGACACCAGAATCCATAATGGCCTCCAGGTTCCGGTTCACAAGGCGTACAACCTGAGAGTTTTGGCACGGACTGGACGCCGATTTCATTGATTCGCCAGTTCAGGGACGGTGGAGTTCAAACAGCACAGATAGTCAAACCCCTTGTACAGAACCTTAAGAGGTAGTGGTCCACAGTTCAGGCACTGGGCGTCGACACCCTCCAATCCAAACAGCGGGGTATTCGCAACTCACGACAGCCACAGGGGTCGTTCAGTTATGGAATAAAGTCACTGACTGTGGCAGGTGAGGCAGATGGCAGACCAGAAGACAGGGTGACGATGCTGTTCACAAGCGTGACAGCGCTGCCGTGGGAAATGTGCAAAGTTTGTCAAGTGAGCGAGCGAGCGAGCGAGAATATCGAACATGTACGAAATTGAGCAAATCAAATTTTGAACTTGATGGCTTGACGTGTGTGGAGTGTGAGTGCGCTGGCCCGGCCCGCATCACTGCAATGTAAACGCCTCTTGCACGTAATTGTGGCAGTAAATTTTACGGCTGATCCTGCCCGCAAACGACTGGAGAGAAACGCTTTTGGTTGTTTTAGTACGGCATATAAGAAAGAAAAAGCGACAAAAGCAAGTCATTGGGCCATAAAGACCCCGATCAATTGACCAGGTGCAGTCCAAGCAATCACAGCTTGCGGAGTGGGAATGTTCGCTCGCGTGCGTCTTCACCACCACCGAAGATGAAGCCCATGTTTGATCCGCAGACATCGCGTGAGCGGACGAGGCTTACCTTTGAGCAGTTCTCCGCTCGGGAGCTTGATGACGAACTGCTTGGTCTTTTTGGTGACGAAGATCTTGGGTCGGTCACTGTCGGTGTCCTTGGGCTTGTTGCCCTGTGAATCGTGGAAGACGGAGTCTGAGAAGCTGCGAGGTTTTCGCAGTATTCCTTCAGGGTTCACGTTGGGAGTCTTGAGCAACAGAGAAGCGGTTTCAAACAAAAACTTCTGTCCCGGTTCCACACTGTCCTTGTTGTTGACTTCCGGAAGGTGCGTTCTTTCTGAAGGAGGCTCATTCTCGGAGTGCTCCGGGATCGGTGAAGGCATCGACTTCCTCACCGGCTCCTGACGCCTCCGAGGTTTGGTCATCTGCATCTTCAGTTTGCCCTCAGCAGAGTCCGCATCGTCGACCTTCTTTTGGGTTGTTTTCTGCAAATGTTTGTGGGTGAGTGACGATTCGAGGCTGGGGGACAGGAAAGACATGTATTCTGATTGGCTGTCCACAGAATCCTCCAATTCCATGTGGGGCTCCGATTGGCCCTCCAATGCGGGCGAGAGTCCCGTCAGGCTCGGGTCACTTCGAGATACTCCGGGCAGTTTTCCCTTCGTCCTTCCCTTCCCTGGTGTTGACTTCCCAGTCCTTTTGTCTGTGTCCGTCATTTTGGCTGCAGTTCAAGATTTGCCCATTTGTCTCGAGGTACGACTTTCAAACCTCGTTTATCCTTCAGTGGGTACAGACTGAACTGTAAATGTTATCTTGTGTGCAACGCGTTCTTATTCTCAGGGACACTTGAAATCATTGCTTTCTTTTATCTCTGACGTACGAGTACGACGTGTGTGCACACAATCAATTGCTCGTTGCTGCAACACTTTTTCAGATCTTTCGACAATTCGAAACCGCGTCTGCGCAAATATTTGAACAACTTCATAGCTGCACATTGCTTCATGACATCAACTGTGAAATTGCACAACTGGTGCAGCAGTGCAAACGACTGCTTCCCGCACTGTGTCAATGGAAGTTCTTGAATGACGGACTGAGCGCCTGAAGCTCACGAAGTGAGAGCTCTGTTCTGATGTTCTTTGCGTCCAACCCAAGATCCCTCCTGCATCGATGGGTTCTGTTGCCAAACCAAAGCAACCTGGATTTCCAGCAAAAACAGAAATTGACAATCGTTTTTGTGCTTCTCAGGTGTCCTCAGAAGTGTTTAGCGATGTTTTTTCCCGGCACAAAATGCGCTGCTTCTACATCTTTAATGCGTCCGCCGGAGCAGAGCCTGTCATTACTCTAATGCACTGGGCCCTGCGTCCCACTTGTCTTTCCACTCCCATTTTTGAAAAGTCACAAAAGTTGCACTTGTCTCTGAAGCAGAATCGAATTTTTTTTGTTGAAAATCCAGCGCAAGCATCGTATTCGACGAGCTGCACCTGTCTCCTCGAAGCAAAAGCTCGTAATTTGATACAATTTCCAGAAGTACATCAACGGGGGGTTGTTTGTCGCTACACGTTTGAGGCTTCCGACACTTCTCCGGCGTGAGGAAACCGCCTTGTTTTCTCATTTTACCTGAGTCATTTTGCTCTCACTCTCCTGAAACCATAAATGGTTCTTCCACAACCTTCAATCTCGTGTCTGAACAATGTCACAAAGGCTTCATGTAGCTTTCTGTCCAACTTCAAAATTCAAAGACGGTGTCTCACCGAATCAAGAAAAAACCTTGACAGACGCTGAAAAATAAAGGAGCACCATGCTGGGCTGTTTGTGGAGTATCTGCTTCGATAATTCTACGCAAAACTGAATGTGCGTTTGTTGTTGGATCCCATTTCGCTGGAGCTTTGTTCTACAAATTCGCGTCAACTGTGACGCTCCAAAGCAATGTGCACGCAAATACACATTCACTTAACCAAATTTGACACTTGTTGTGTGACAAACAAAACGGACAAAATCAAGTCCGGCATGCACGTCATTCGCGCACGTCTTTTCGTCGAACAAACAAGTAGGACTCCGAGGTGGTAGATCCAATGGTAGATCCAATCCTGTTTTTCTGTGCAATTCCTTTATTCACAATGAGAGAAGTCCGGAATGAGAAGTCTGTGCCTGAGATGGTTCCCTTCTTCTTGTGCATGCGCAGTTGAAGTTGAAGTGTCTCTTCCCAAAGATTCGGTTCTGTGAGTTCACAGTGTTCGACGAGAAGTTGTTGTCCGTTGTGGTGTCAAAATGTATTTTGTCCGGTTCCTTCATTGACAAAAAAAATTCAGACTCGTTTCCTTGTCTCAACACTAATATCAGGATCGAAGTCTTGAAACGCCCAACACGGTAACAAGCTGCAACCTGGCACAACCAAAAGAGCTACCAAGGCACATGAAGCTGCATGCAGGTAAAGCAAAATGAGGCATTTCTGTGTTGCGTTGTTGCTCAGTATGGGCAATAAAGGGTTGCAAGACACGTTCCATTCTTGAAATGCTCCGCAGCAGAGGAATGGCATGTCATATGGAAGCGGGTCCGTTGAACCGCTCCGGACCTTCCACCTCGCGTTCCGATCTATTATTGGCCTGAGAGTTTGCGCCCCATGCCCCATGCAAGAATTTCCGATGCAAACCTCGACCGACTCTCACCCGTGAAAGCACTTGGGAAAGGTCCAAGATGCCCGGATGATTCAGGGAAGATTGGAGCAGGTGTCTACGTAACCAGTCATTACTTACGTTTAATTTGGTTGGTTGGTTGGGCATTTGCACTCAACTTTCGCGGTGGCTAATTCGTGAAATCTCAGCAGACCACTCTTCTTCTTTGAAGGAAACACAGATCAATTTCACCATTGTGTAAACTCATTATTTGAACGTTCGTGCAGCAAATCTGCTAACGACTTGGTCTTTTTATGTCGACAGAGGAGGAATTAGTGTGCTGTGCCTGACACTGATCCGAAATGCCCCCTCCCCACCAACCCCCGCCGTCTCGCGGTTGCTGAAGCTGCCTCGTGTCAGATGCACCGGCGAGAACGACGTCTGTGCTGACAGGGACCATTTTGTTTTCCATGTCCTTGAACAACAGTTTTGAATCTTCGAGACAGGCACCGAGCGCATGAAAGACTGCATCTTGTTCAGTTCCTTGACTTGACAAAGAGAACAGGAGACAAGGTGACGGCAGCTTTGGAAGGACGAGCTTTTGCCATTTTCGTCTCTGCGCTTTCAGCCGACAAGTTCGCTCGAAAAGGCTGAGTGTGAATAATTCAAACTTGACAAAATGGACGCTTTTTGTTCAGCGACACCCTGGTTGAGAAGGCGCCGGAATCGATGCTTCTATCAGAAACAACGGAGAGTGAAACTGCGCCTCCGAACACTGGCTTGATCCTTAATTTCAACCGGCACCTGCAAATTTTGACATGACGCGTTCAGTGGCATTTCTCGAAGTGAGTGACGAACAGGGATGTCGAGCCAGCGTTTTTGCTTCCGAAAAGGACAACGACGTTTGTTGATGGTCGCGGTAGCGGCCATCTAGGTCCCGCTGTTGGCTTAAAAACCCTTAGCATTCATGTGTGCGTCTGTCCACACTTTGGAATGTAACCTCCCACCCCCCCCACCCC
>JAAUXT010005803.1_pt1 | contig 17868 bp, 17 predicted proteins | sample 7278171 | NCBI WGS metagenome assembly JAAUXT01 (sample SAMN14350112, study PRJNA611818) | marine sediment metagenome | isolation source: surface marine sediment (1.8m) | place: French Polynesia: Moorea | collected 2018-08
ACAGTCCTCGCAGTGTGGGGCAGAACACAGCGCAGTCCTCGCAGTGTGGGGCAGAACACAGCGCAGTCCTCGCACTGTGGGGCAGAACACAGCGCAGTGCGAGGCAGCGGTTGATGACGTACGAGGCAATATCCAACGGTTGTGTGAATCTTCAGGTTTTGCACTCGGTTCGCCGATGCCGCTGCTGACCATGAAGATTCTCACAACCGTTGGATATTGCCTCGTACGTTTTGCTGCAGCAGTGACTCGCTGATGTGAGGCTGCAGATCGACGCGCTTTTTGTGCTGAAATGTGTTTCACGTTCCACACTGCAAGGACGACGTGGTGGCCGCAACATGAGAGCAGCTCGAACCTCAACTCATCTTTGACAGAAAACATTGTCGTTCTGGTATGTCAGAAACGAAACATGCCACAGTCACCTGATCAGTACGGAACCAGCATTCCGTTCCTCTCTGAAACCAAGAGAAACTCCGTGAACATCTCTCACTTGCGTCAGGCCAGTTTCTTTGGTTTGAAAACGCGAGCTGTTTTGTATGAAGCGCTGTCATCATCGTCTACTAAGCCCGTTCCGTGCGCTAACACTCGCGCGACTCTCGTAACCATAACAACGCTGTTCAATAAGAGTTGACTCCGTCGCGAGTCAGACCCAAATAACGGTCGAGCGAAGAAGAAGAACCAGGAGAAATGACCCAAACTACGTCGTGTTAAAAGACGCCATGTTAGGGAAGATCCAACGGTAATAAATGAGTTTTTTCTCAGAAGCAGAAAAAGAAACGTGTTCGTCTTCTTCCGAAGTCACTCTTCGTTCTTCCGAAAATCACCCAGTTCGTTTCCGCTGGTGCTGAGAGCAACGCGCGATTTCTATCATCGTCGTGAAGTTCGAAAGAAACACCCGTGTACGGACTTCGCGCCATCAGACGACACTGACGCGCACAAAATGACGCCAGCGTCGGGCACAGCGCATCGCACACGATCGCGTAGAACCTGTGAGGACAGGGTTGTCACACTACAAAAATGGTTCCTATGAAATCACACAATGACTTTTCGAGACCTTTGGTTGAGAGTTTCTATGAAATCACACAATGACTTTTCGAGACCTTTGGTTGAGAAAGGTGTTGTGTGATTGAACAGGAACCCTTTTTGCAAGGTAAGAACCCATTTCTACCACAATGCGAGCACGTACAACTGGTTTTGTGATCGCAGAGTTGTCTGCTGACAATCTGACGTGCTGACAATCTGACGCTACTGAGTGTTGTGTGGTGATTTCTCACGGTGAAAAGCCAACACGTGTTCCGGTCTCAAGCGGTTGGAAAAAGGAAAACAAACAGCCACTTATTTCTCTTCACAACACAACACTCGGGACAGCAACATGACTTCTCACCTCACCGTGGTTTGCCAAGTTCTCATCTTGCTGCAGTGTTGCCTGGGCGAAAACATTGGGTGTCAGCAGGATAAAGTGCTTCAACTGGTTGAGGTATTGAAGTTTATTCACAGAAACAACATTTCAGTGAAGCGCATATTAATTTTTGAGTGATTGTGATTGTGAGTTTTACAGAAATTGTCTGAGATGGTTGAGAGGCAAGAGGAGCAGAAGGCTCAGCAGGATGCGTTCATAGAGAAGCTACTGCAGCAGGATCAGGTCCAGGCACAGAAACTACAGCAGTTGGAACAAGCCTTGGACAGGATGACGGTTTACTCTGCGGGTGCACACCAGACGGCCAATGGTGTGTGACATGCTTGGTCTGTGGTGTTTATTTGTTGTTCCATTTGGAATCAAACGACTGTATTTGATTATTTTTTTGTAATTCTCAGGCACAGTAGCATTCCACAGTGTTCTCACAGCTGATTCCGCTTTGTGGTTCAATGCACCTGTCAGATTCAATGAAATCCTGGTCAATGATGGCAGTGGGTAAGAATGCATGTTATGTCACTGAACTGGAGAATTTTACAAATCTGAGCTCAACTTTTCTACAAATTCAAGCTGATGTGTATTCAGGTACAACAGCACCACAGGAGTCTTCACTGTTCCCCCTGGTGGAGATGGGTTGTACTACTTTGCTGTCTATCTGCTGGTGGAAGCAGGGAAATTTGGTGATTTTTACATCACACTCAACAGAGACCAGTCTGTCTGTGCTGCAGAGGGGGATTCAAGTACCAGCCAAGATTACTCACAGGCTGGGTGCAGTGGTTTGGTCTATCTTGTTGAAGGTAAAGCTCACATGAAATCATAATGTGTCAGCAAGGGAATGGGAGACAGTATACACTTGTGATGTGAACATGTCCCTTGACTTGGAGAAAATTTTGCCTTTTCACAGGAGACAAGGTGTTTGTGCAGTACAAGCTGGGGACAGACACCAGCGCCCTCTACACGAGCCTGAACTACTGGAATGGCTTTTCTGGATTCCAAATCAAAGTCTTTTAGAATCCACCAGTCTAACTTTGTTCCTTTTGCTTTCGTGTTTGAAATAATTTTTTTTGTGGGTGTTTGTTGTTTGTTATCAAGATTCTTTCAGTTGGAGTTTGCACACATTGATCGAAACACAACTCTTTATTTTTGAAATGTGATCCATTTTGCGAGTTCATAGTTCATGATGATAATTCGAAGAGTTCTTGTTCATCCACCAAGGCAGGTATTGTAGATCCAGTGAAATACAACCCCAACACAAAAGCAAAGTCTGCAATAAGAAACAACAGTCAGTAAGATCAATGTCAGGACGGAAACAAAGAACAAAATCTTGTTGAAAGTAACCAAACAAAACCAATCACTTGGAAACACAACACATTTTGTGTTCTGACCCTTTGCCTTTGGTGTTTGCGGCACCATCACTTGTTTCTGACAAAGGTGTTGATTGTGTTTGGGTTTCTGGCGATGCAGTCACAGGATATTCTTTTCCCTTTTTTGTTGCCCCAAATGTGTCTTCACTCCCTGAAACATAAAAAATTGTGACTGTCAAAAGCAAATTGTACCCACTGTGCTTTTGGACCAAACTTTTTTCGTTTACCTTGTTCAGGTTTCACTGTCGAGAGACGTGTTTCGTGGGTGATCAAAGATGCCAGATTTTCTGTTGTGAATGGGTGAAGAAAAATGTCTCTGTTTTGAATTTTTCTCACCAAATAAAAACAGTCATGTTGGCCGTGGAAACACCTGCAAGAAAACTTACCTTTCTGCGTCCTTGTTTTCGCAGGCAGTTTTCTGTATGTTCGCGGCTCAAAAAGGACTAACGAAGTGCTGTTTTCCCAATCACAATTTTGTTTCAACAAACAGTTGATTTGATAGTCTCTCCGTAGTGCTGGCTCATATCTGTACACAAAAATTTGGCAGGACTTCTCTACACAGATCTGAATAAGAAAGTGAAAAGAACATCAGCTTTTGTTGTTCTCAATGTTTGTGTGTGCATGGGACGTCGATGTCACAAATTCAGACAATTTCTCTGCTTCTCCGAAGACGCGTTTCAAAACAGCGTGCAACTGTGTCTCACTGTTCACATCCCACCAAAGTCTGTCCTCTGAACACTCCTTGATCTTCTCCCAAACAGTCATGATTGTACACTTTATAACCTTGATGTTGAAGGAAGAGCAGAATAAATACATTCAGTAAAATATTTGGCTTATATTTGTACTTCAGAATTTTTGCTATTTTTTTGTTACAAAAGGCACTCAGTGATGTTTCTGCCTCACGTTTTAAAGGATATTGTGTGCACCCATCCGATCTCGAATAAACACATCCGTTGTTCCTGCAGTCCGAAATTCTCCAGAAATATTTGCATTTTTGTGGCGGATATTGCCCGGAGGTGACGCCTGCTGAAGAAAATACGCACGCCATAGACGCCTCGTTTTGACTCGATTCTACGAACACCAAACACAAACAGCTGCAGCATCACATCTCTGTGTGGCCAACAGTACCATTGGGAAGCAATCGGCTGTTGCCAATCAACAAATAACTCAACAAAAGCACGATTTGCAGGATAATGAGACAGAAGGACATCACTGTGAGCAAGACTGTGTGAACAAGTCTGTCACTGACAAAGGCAGTTGATTCGCAAAATAACTTCTTAAACCTGCACTGTCTCTGACTGGAACCCTTTTCAGCCCAAAACCAGAAACAAGGAAACCTTCATGCAATTGAAAAGACAATTTTTGATTGTTTTTGATGACTTGAAGATCCAAGTTTGGAGTAACGTGTTACTTTGGCAAGTAGCTTCATAATTTGTGTCGATTGGAAATACAGTAAGAACACAATACAAATATTCACCACACAAATACAAAACAAATCGAGTTTGTCTTGTGTTTTTGTTATTTTTCCGAAGTTTCTTGACACACAGAAAGTTATTTTACTTCATTGTTGAAATTTAGAATGTCTCACTTGGCAAACACCCAATGTGCAGAAGGACCAGAGCCACAAGTGTTGTTGATGTGTACAATTTTTTGAAGATCAGCATATCGTCTGTCCTGTGGTATTGTGAAAAAAATTTCTCATTTGAAACAAACTTCTTTCCGCATAAAATTGGCGATGTGCTTCAAGAAAAGTGGTTTCTCTTCCTCACATCAAATTAAGTTTGACAGGAAGGATAAAAATCGTGATTCATGCAAGGGCGTCGTTGTGAAACTAATACTGCAAAGAACAAAAGAGCCAGACCTTGCATTTGAAATTAACTGTTTGAATTGAGTTTCAAAATATTCTTCGCTGCTTCAGCATCAAGCATCATATGGTGTCTTCTCACACCAAGGGGCATTGTGTCAATGTTCATTGTGTGGGACCTGACTGTGTATGGGTGTCTGGCATCCCACATTGCCTGTGTTGTTTGTGTACTGCAGACTGCGCGAAAATGAGTGTGACACAAAGGTCAGGTAGTTTTGTGTTGTTTTGACCCTGTTTTGTGTGCTTCTGCGTCAGGGTTTGCAAAAGTTCAGAAAAGCAATATATTCTTGCAGGGTCCTGCATGGTCAGGCTCCTGATCACAGGAAGAAAGGGCAACTGATACCTAATTGTGCAGCAAAGGAACGAAAACTTTCACTCAAAACAAGTGAACTATTCCACGACAAAAACTTAGGTCATCTTTTCCTAGACCTGGTCTCCTTGATCCTGATCCTGAATCCACTTAAGAAGTTGTCTTTGCACACTGCAATTCTTCTTGCTGATTCAAAATTCAAAATCAAACTTCTTGTGTTCTGGAATTAGTGGAAGAGGGAATCTGGTGTTGAGGTCCATTAAAAACGCTTCGCTCTCATCTTGTGTGTCACAGGTATCTGTGGCTGAGTGGGTTTCACATAGAGTCTGGTCTGAAGGGCGTTTGTTTGAGGTGTTGTGCCCTGATAGGATCTGTGCCTGTGTCTCTGACCCCAGAAACATGGTTTCCCCATTTCACATTGCCAACACCATTGTTGCCCAAATCCAAATTGTGCATTTCTTCACAAGCTTTGTTGCCCCTACTGACCTCAATCCTGGACCCAGTTTTAGTCCCACTGCCCCCTTTCTTCTTCGTATGGTAACAGGAATACTCTGCACTGGACACCCTCGCCAGGTTCACCTCGCTGAAACCTCCATTCGGAACAAGAGGTCTGACATATGAATATGTCATGTTGTGACCTTTTATGTGCCTGTAAAATCTCTCAACTGTATTCGTACCTCGATTGGAAAGTCAATGCATCAAAATGTGATTTCAACGGGGTTTTGGGGAGTGAAATTCCCCTGTCCACGGGGGGGGGGTCCCGTCTCTGGCGGGGGAGCGGGGTCCAGCGGCCAGCGGGGGGAGGGGGGTCCGGCGGGGTGAGGGGGGGTCTGGCAGGGGGAGGGGGAGGGGGGTCTGGCAGGGGGGAGGGGGCAGGGGACATTTCATTCCAGCTGCCATATACTGCACTATCACATGGTGCTTCGCCCTAAAAGGGACTTCGCAGAATGAATGGCAGATTCAATGAATGGCAGATCATGTTTCCTGAGAGAAAGGCAGACGAAGACTCTTGACTTTCTGGACTGAGGCTTTGGATTCAGGAAACCAACCTCCAAGTTGTGATTTCAATGCTTTATTCGGAGTCAGCTTGCAAACGCGCACCCAACATGATCCATGGTCAAAACGTGAGAGACTCGCAGGACCTGCTGAATAACACGGGACTGCAGTGGGGACGGGGCCTGTTTCGCTGCAGACTGTCTCCGTGCACCTCAACAGCAGATTCATTTCTGACCACAAGCACAAGTCAAGTGACATGGAATGCAGACATTCTGTGCATGCGAGACGTGCCTCGACCTATTTCTCAGTCTCACTCTCCGTTTACTTCTGAGTCTCGGGATCTTCCTAGCACTGCCTGATGGCTCTTCGCAGTGCTACCTGGCTCTTCTGAGTGTCACCGACTGGCTTTTCCGAGTGCTAGATCTACCCCGACTGGCCCCTGGTGAGTTATGAGTAGCGCTCGGCAGAGCCAACGGAACTTAACTGCATGAGCCTGAGAAGTAGGTCGAGGTAACACGCCATTATCATTATGTGCACGTGCACAACAAGCAAAACGTCGCACGTGCTCAAGTACGGCATGGCATCCAGGGCGATCACAATGGTCAGAACCTTCTTCTCCAGAAAGTTGCACATAAAAATCAAATCACCACATACAGTGACGATCCTGTGTTCGAGAGTGGGACACAAGCTGCCATCAGTGCAGCCAGTTTGGTGCCACTGTAGGTTGCACGCGGAGTTCTTCCACCCCGTGACCCGTCGTAAGGTCCCGCATCTCCACCACACATCTACGGATGCAAATCCCAGTGCTTTCCGTCAGCACAGGTTGGGTTCTCTGGTGCCGGGTCGCGTCGCGTCGCGCGCTGTGTAGGGTTGCGCCAGCGTCGGCGCCTTTAGTTCGCGGAACGTGTGACGGAGCTGTCCCCTTCCACAGCCTCGGTTCCTGGGGCAACGCACGCCGCCCTCGCACGCACGAGTGTGCGGTCTGCTGTAGTGGGTGACCTGTCGCCTGCCTCCCAGGTGAGCTGCCGGCCTGCCGGCCTGCTGGCTGCTGCCGCTGTCGTTTCAGTGTCTGGGGCTCCGTCGTTTGCCAGCCGACGCTGTGCGTTTGTCCATGGCACGCCGCGCCGAGCGGCGTCAGGTCGCCGAGCTGCCCGCGGCGGTGGCGGCCGCCTCGCGCCGGGCCTTGTTCATGTAGTGCATGATGAAGAACGGGTGCGTCTTGATGCCGCCGGCGGCGCCGCCCGCCTCGGCGCCCGAGAGCCGCCCCGTCTCCACCCGCGGGGGCGGGTAGTGCGAGATGCGACCCTCACCCCACTTCCACCTGAAACAGTCAAACACCGGTGTAACGAAGTGGCCAGACACCAAAAACAACAAGACTCGTGTGCCTGGCCATTTCAAGTCCTACCTGAAATGGCCAAACACTCGACAAAGCTCTGAGTGGGTCGGAGGGAGGGGGGTCTGGCCATTTCAGGTGGGACCTGAAATAACCAGGCACTCATGCCTGGGTCGGCAGGTGGCTTGTCATTTCCTTGCATCGGTGGTGACTTCAGAAAGCTCTCTGCTCCATTACCAAGACCTTTCCACTACCCACCAACCCTCACCCACCCCACAAAACCTCTCCCTCACCCACCCACCCTCCCTGCCACCCAACCTCTGTCCCGACCCCTCTTCCCACAAACCTCCCTTCACGCTCCCACTCACACCTACAGCGCACCCCTCGCCACCACCCTATCTACCCCACTCCCCTTCCCAGCCCAACCACAACCCCGACCTTCTCCTTCCACTCCCACCCCGTCCCCCACCCTTACCCCCTCAGCTCAACGTGAGCTCGGCTTCACGCGTGTACAGTACCCCCAGCTCACCCGTCTCCGCCACCCCTTCCCCACCCGTCGCCCATACCCCTTCCCCACCCGTCGCCCACACCCCTTCCCCACCCGTCGCCCATACCCCTTCCCCACCCGTCGCCCACACCCTCACTCTCTCCCCTCAGCTCACCGTGTGCGCGGCTTCATGCGGGTGCAGTAGATGTAGGTGTAGATGAGGCCCATGACGCAGACGAGGCCCCCGAGCACGCCCGTCGTGATCACCAGCACCATCCCCGTCGTGTACTTCACCATCGCCTCCTGCGTGTCAGAAACGAGGAAGGTCTCAGCAGTCACTCGTTCTGGTGAAGGGTGCACCCATCCACCTGACTCACCTCACGCCTCCCCACTCACCTCGCTCAACCCGAGTCAACTCACCTGTCTCCCTCAGCACCCCTTCCCCAGTCACCCCACCCCTCCCTACTCAGCACACCTTTTCCCACTCACCCAACCCAACTCACCCACCCACCCCATTTCCTGCCCCGCCCAGGCACCACAGCCCTGCCCACCTCTGCCCACCCTCCCACTCACCTCAGTCTTCCGACTCACCACACTCGTGCACACTTACCCCACCTTCCCCACCAATCTCACTCCACCCCACACTGTGTACAAGAGACAAGGTCTGCTTCAGAGGAAGGTCCAAGCACAAAGGGGACCCAAAATCTCGCTTTTCCACCACGCACAGCGCGACGCTTGCAGTGGGAGGAGGGCCTGAGGTGCAGCAGCTTTTGAATTACAGCCTCTTGCTTTGAAACGCTGAAAACTCCTGCTGCTTCAAAAGTGAGTTTCACACACAGACACAGTTTTCCTTTGAAAGCGATATCTTGAATTGCGCAGAAAATCGTGTCGGAAAAAATCCTCAGCGCTCTCGTATCCCTGAAGAGCGTAATACTTTCAACGTTTCTCCGACCTGGAAACTCTTTGAGGAAAACGTCTGTCTACACAACTCTGCTGAGAACCCAGGCGAGGCAGTGGTCGGTCTCGCCCTGGTGTGCTCCGACACGTCTCTGTACGTTTTATCTCCCTTTGTGGAGGGAAGTACTGCTGTTCGCGTTTTCTCAGTGCCGTCTCTTCGACTCGCCCCAATCTCCTGCTTCCTGTCCGAGGCTACTCCAGAAAAAAACCGCTTCCGTCTGCGTCAAATTGCGCCTTTTCCAGTGAGGATATCGTCCTCTTTAATCTGGGTTCCGGTGTCTGAGTCTGCGCTGTGATGTCCAATCAGAGGCTTCAGATCCCGGCTCCGACAGCCTGGCATCACAGAAACGCGTCCTTCACACGGGAAGTCTCAACGTTCCTTGACGGCTGAGGCGACAGCCTCTGTCACTGAGCAGTCGTGTCCACAATGCCTATTGACTCAGGCAGAGTCGCAACGCTTGACGCATGCGCCGTGAACCCGGCTTGAGGGATGAGACGCCGGAGGAACGCAGCGTCACGTCACGTGTCGGGACCTGGCGTCACGTGACAAGACTGTCCTCAAAGGGGAGGCTTCTTTCTGTGTGGAGGCTTTGAGTGTTCTGTCATCAGGCCTTTACTGAGTGGCTCGCTTGTGGATGGGCATCAGGGTGTCAACTTCACAAGAAATCAAAAGTGCTCGACTGACATTCAGGAGAATCCTGGGTGGAATCCTTTCAGGTGCGGAACCAGCATCTGGTGTTTAGGGGCGACGCCCAGTAGGGTCCTGATTTTAACTTGAGAGTGACACAACCTGCAGTGACACAGCAATCATGTTTTCAGAGGCGCAGGGTCCCCCAGGATGTGCAACTGCAGGCGTTTCGTATCCTGAACCTCCGAATCTACACACAAAAAACTCCTTTATTTGGAGACACAAAATCAGACAGTTGCAACCCAAAACCCATAGAAAACGAAGACCCAAGTTCAGCACCTCGCACCAGGTGGAATCGACCCTGTCTGGATCAGACAGACGGATCCATAATTGGGATTCTCTGTGAGAGTCGAACTTCCGTGGGATTAAAGACTCGAGTTCCGCTCCTGCGAAGATCACACGGAGACTCACAGAACAAGTGATTAGAGTTTGTCTCGGGGAACGACGATCAAAGAGCAGCGCGGTGGATCCTGGGGCTTTCGGCGTCTCAATTGAGTCTCATCTTCACAACCCCCAGGGTAACGTTGGGGGAACGACGCTGCACTGAGTCTTCCCCAAGGAAGCCTGAGTTGCTCTCAACCTTGAGCTTCGTGGAATATTTCCAACGGCTCATGCGCGCCCTGATGGTGATTCTTGTCTCCTCACTGTTTGAAACATGCATTGTGTTGAGATTTTGTGATGGACAATGAAGTCAATTCTTGACCAAACGGGGGCAACACAAGTGAGAGACTCGACACGTCACATTCACATCTTTGTCCAACTGACCCAGCGCAACACATTTCCCCTCAGAGATCCTTCCCATTCACAGATGCTGGCAGCGTCACACACAGGCCGGCCATTCATGAGACTTGATATCCATGCAAGGCCAAATGACACTATAGAAGGTGATCACGAGAGGTGAACAAAGAGTGGACGGAGTGCCCGAGAGGACCTACTGCCCCGGGGGAAGGAGAGCCGGTGCTGGTCAGGATTTTGTGTCACCGGTGCCCGGACTCTACTTCACACCTGTACGCATGGGACCCGTCATGTGTGGGCGATCCACGTTCTGCTGACAACCGCACACAGCAACGGGTCGACAGATCTGCGGGTCCAGTCTCCTTGAGCGACAGATCTCAAGGATTTGGCAGTGGCAAAGACAGACACCAATGCACGACACGTTGCATGCGAGCGCGGGTGGTGCTTCAGTGCTAAAGTCCAGGACCTCGATCGCGACCGGTGCCTGGACCCCAGGAGGCTCATAATGCTGGGGCTGAGGTCTCGGAGTCAGCGGGCTCGACCCCTGGATCCGTGGGAATTGTTCGCTCCTCGCATGCAAGCTGCATCTGAGACGATTGAGCCGATTGAAAGCGCTTTCTGCGCTCATCAGAGACACAGAGGAGCTCGGAACGGAGGAGGAGGGAGTTCCATCATTACCACGCTTTGAAGTACAGACAGCAGAGAAAGTAAAAAGTTTTAAATTCCACTCCAGGTGTGGAAACTGAAATGTAATGGGTGTGTGCTTTTACGTCGAAAGCACAGTACTTTTTGCAGGGACCAGTTCACGCTGGATGCGTCATTCATTTCCTCACAGGAACCAGTGTCCGCAGCTCTCATGTGGACCTCGACATTCGACGCATCGCGCGCACAGACGTCAAATGAGTGGCGCGCTGTCGTTTTCTGGGCGAACGCCCTTGTTTCACCTTTGGGTTCAAAGTTAATTTTTGACGCCGACGTCAAGAAAAACGACCAATGTGTAGACCGCTTCACGCGCGCCGTATCCATGCAGCGTGAAACGCCCGACACAAGCAATCACTTTGCCAAGTAATTCTTCACAAAGCACCGTGTTTGAAGCGGAAACGTCGCGACTGAAGCTGTTTGGAGCCGGTGATGGGAAAAACGGGAGCGGAGTGTCACGTGGCGGCGGCGACGCTGGGTTAATGAGTGAACGCTGTGACATCAGACACGACGAGGCTCACGCCTGTGTCTTCCCTTGTTCCTCCAGATAGACTCAGCGTGGTTTCCAATGTATTGTGTTTTGCTGAAGGCGACGAACAGATCTATACTCGCACGCTTTCGGGGTGTGTGATGTGGTTTCACTCAGAGCTGGGGTCTTTGGGCTCGTGTACCTTCATGGGTTGCGCCAAATGGAGTGAGATGAGCAGCGACAAAATCAGCCACGCAAGATCCCTCAACATCCTCGCACAGAAGTCGCTTTGTCACTAGAAGGACATTGAGAAAACATTGATGAGCGCACCGCTTCAATGCAAGTCACCCGCATTGATTTACCCCGTGGGTACACAACGGGGCACGCCGTCAGTGTGAGAAAGGCCCTGAGTCTTTTCCTGTGAAATGTTGCTGTGATCCAGGTGCACACACATCAAACTCGGGAACCACACGCGATCTGTAATGGAGCTCCGCTCACACGTCGCGGTTCCGAGTGCATTCCTGTGAAGCGCTTCGTGTGGGAGCCTCTTAAATCTCTCCAATCTCTGCGTTCAGAAGAGCCTCCATTAGCGAAACGCACAACCGCAAACTTAAGGCTGGGTTCACAGCAGGTGCAGAGCGTCGGCGTGTGGTATGTGTGTGTGTATGTGTGTGTGTTTGTGCGCGTGCCTTCTGAATCTACCTGAACGTGAGCGCGTGCGGTATGAGCGACTTGAGCCCATTGTCCCAGCCCCAATTCTCTTTGTGTGTGTGTGTGTGTGTGTGTGTGTGTGTGTGTGTGTGTGTGTGTGTGTATGTGTTTGTGCGCGTGCCTTCTGAATCTACCTGAACATGAGGGCGTGCGGTATGAGCGACTTGAGCCCGTTGTCTCAGCCCCAGTTCTGTGTGTGTGTGTGTGTGTGTGTGTGTGTGTGTGTGTGTGTTCATGTTTGAGCAGCACAATGGCGCATGACGTCAACATACGAGGTGGGACGTCGCAGTCACCCAGCGTGGAGCACAACGCCCAAATGCACACGGCTTTGCTGTCGAGACTGTCGGTGGGACTACAAAACTTGACGTGTGCATCTGGTCTGGTTTGGCCAATGTGACTTGGCTTGTGCCGTCGCACGTTCAACACTCAGCTCCCATCGCTGCAGGGTTTGTTCCCATCATGACTCTTCTCAAGTTCTTCCACAGCAAAAAACGGTCGTCTCATGTTTCCTTGTATTTGCTCTCACATTGACTTTTTTGCAAATGTGCAAGGTAAAACAGCTTCCCTCGCTGAATTTCCCAAGGTCCTTCAGCGGCACACATCAAGGTATGCGTGTCACAGCAACTTACCCCGCACTGTGTGTCCCCGGCTTGGGCTGATAAAGGGCCTGCAGGTTGAGTTGAGCGGGGACGCAGCGCAGTACGCAGGACCTCCTTCAGTCCTCTCCAGCCCCGGGGATGCGGAGCGGCTGCCCAGGCGGATGCGAGGTCACGTCGCTTCCGCTGTTCGTCTCAATCCCCATCAGGTGGCAAAGCCGATTTGAAGCACCTGAGAACAAGCGTCTCGTCACAATGAGTCCTTGGGCAACAAACCACTGCAAAATGCAGGTGTGTGAAGTGATGCGTCATGGGGGCTGCTAGGAGTTGGGGGCCCTGGACCCCACAAGAAATATTTGTTTTGCTGTTCATCTTTCCAACTGAAAATCCTGGATCCGTTCCTCTCAGAACGCCCTGTACGCTCGTACAACCTTGAAACGGACTCCATGACATTCTCCTGATTGCCTGTTCTCCGTCCTGTGACAGTCTCACTGTTCGCTGCTGAGTGGTGGACGGGAATACGTGACGTGCGTCGCGCTGCGCGGCAGGTGCGGCCTCAGCAGAACCTGCGCAATCGGAGCTCCGTATCAGCTCCGTGTCACACGCGAACTCCAGGTACCAAGGTCGTGGCCCACAAGAAAACACGATTGTTTGGAAAACACATGTGCCAAGGTTCAGGTTCCTTCAGGTAATTCGCAGACAAAGCACGTGAGCAAAAGTCGGTGTGGCTTTACCCAGTCAAAACTCATCCTGCAGGGTGGAGTCAACTTCTGTAGTACCACGGAGGTTGATCACGGGCCAGGGGCAGAAACGCTCAAACTGGCAAACGGTCGCCGTAGCAACAGTGAGTTGTTTAGTCTCTGCAGGAAAGAGATGCACAGACGCATTCTGTGTACAACAGGCTCAGGACCCATCAGATGTGTCTTTGATTGCAATTGTATCATGGAAATGACAGCAACGCACAAGAAGCTTTGTTCCGTGTTTGTTTTGTCTCTTTCCGAGGCAATATGCGCAGGAAATCTCGGTTCCTGCAGCAGTTGCTCAGCAGCGCTGTTGTTGTGTGTTCAAAGCAGCAAGCGCCGTGCCAGACACGCGCATACAACGACTGCAAAACAAATTTGCAATCCTGAATGGAAAATTGACGATGTTTGCACAAACTCTATCAGCACTTGCAGTCAAAGTCAGAGAAATGCATTGGTTCCCTCTCTGTCATCACGTGGTTGTATCTCACAGATCTACCAGACCCCATCAACTCTCGAACATCCTTGTGGTTTGGTTCAGTGGGTGCGTCGTGCGTACCCATTGAGGACCAATTTGGGTACTCAACTGTGTTCCATTTCCGTATGCCCGTGAGTTGTGCCTGGGCAGTTGACATGCTCAGGGACACAAGGCATTTCGCACTCAGTGCTGAGCCTCAGGCCTGAGACCGATCTCCTTCCGTATGTGCATTGCTATTGATTAATTGAAATCTGCAGGTTTGTGTACAATCAGCCTCGACAAGGACAAACACGAATCGAGGCCGTGTGTTTCTCCAGGCAACGAGCCTCCAGACAACGAAGGCTGTTGGCGCAACGAGGGGCAGATCCAGCGTTTGGTACATCAGAGTCTAACCCCAGCACGACGATCGTCACAAACCGCATTTTCATGTGAATTTGATTTGTGTCTCGCATCACAACTTTGGTGGATCACAGGTCAATGTAAACCTTCTGATTTTGGATGAAACTCGTTTATCATTGTTTCGCACACACAGAGGGGAAAAACGCTAGGTTGAACTCGCTTAGTGCGGTTGTATGTTTCTTTTTGTGTGGCAAAAACTTCTATTTTCACATGGGCGTGGTGGAAAGAAGCCTTCGAAGCCAATTTGGATTTCAATGACACCCAGGGAGACACATTCCAAAAGTAACTGCTGACACACGAGTTGCGAAACACGAACTCTGCGCGTCTGACGAGTGACTGAGGTTAATCCAGGATGCGTCGTGCAAGTGACGTCACTGGCGTCACTCGCCCGACGCACCCACGATGAACGTGGCCTTCAAGTTCCGTCATCGCGGGAAGCCTTGAGTGGTTTCTGAATCCAGTCGAGAGCTGCTGAAACCCCAGACTAAATCTCTCCCCACTGCGGTGTGATTCCACCTGACAGAGATGTCTGCGCATAAGTGATGCTTCCGCATTAGCGCTGCCTCTATTGAATTGTTCCACACCTGGGGGTGCCAGATATAGATCTCTCTGTAGCTAAATGAATCACAGAATTCCCAGAGTTGCGTGTACGTGAGTCTACGGGGAGAATTTGCGGCAGAAGAATTTCACTCTTGTATGGGTACACAGGGACGGATGAGAAATGGGTGCCTGGGGATTGGGCCCCCAGACTCCCCGAAAAAAACCCCAACACACACACACACATACACACACACTCACACACACATACACACACACATACACACACACACACACACACTTTTGCGCTGCAGGCGCAAAATGTGAGCCGTAAACGTGCAGCATTTTTTTTCTGGCCCCGTCTGACTCGATCTTGACTCCATCCCTGCTGTTTCGTTGACATGAGGCAACTCAAGGCCACTGAGCTCTCTTTCATATGTTGTGACCTTTCTCACTCAAAGCCCATCTCATGTGAGTTTCCCAGTGAAATACGCTGACTCGGGTCCTTCACAAGGACATGAAAACTTCCGAGCCCTGTGACGGTCCCTTTGGTTGTGTTTTCATGCCAACAGCAACCAACGCAGCAAAAGGCAGGCACGGGGAACTTTGGTCTGCACTCCGTTATCAGTGTGTGCAGGGGCGTGAGAATAATGTTTCCAAAGGAATCACGGCCAAACAATTTCAACTGGGAAATCCACTCCTGTATATTGCCCATTCATTGAAATCCGATCCCATCATTGAGTGTAAAAAAGGCCACGTTTGCACAACTGCTGGTACACGTATCTGCAAATTTCCCACTCTGCCACAAGCATTGTCCGAGCAAGGATGGATTCAAAAGACAAAGGGAGCAAGGTGTACCTACCTCTGCATGTCTTATCCTTTCACATCCGCAGTGATACGCAGCGATGCAATTGGCCAAACCCTCGTGGAATCCCAATGCAGTCTCATGTTGGTGTTCCACCCTTATATTTGGGCCATTGAATCCTCACTGCCCACCACCTAAAGCACGAGTGTGACGCATCCAGTGCGACGCATCGTGGTGCGTGGGTCCCAGCGCCTCCGTCTCCCGCTCGTGCTCTGCCCTCACGCCGACCGCGCCGCCGCTACCTGTGATGCACCTGACACCAGCCCCGGAGCCGCGGAAGCTGCTCCCCGCGCAGACCTGGTGTCGCACTCGAGGCGTCGCCGTACGATGCGGAACCTGAGCACGTCAATGGCGACAGGTTTCCCCAGGGTGAGAGCAGTTCCCTGTGGGTTTCAACCAGAAGTGTTGAGGCTGGGAACACACTCTCAGCGACACGGCAACCAGCGTCGTGCTGCCCCATCATGCTGTAGCATCACCCCATTGGGTTTGTATGGAGGCCGCATGCTGTTGTGTCACCCCAACTGCTCCAGGAGCAGTTGGGCAGGCAATGCAAAAGCTGCCCAATGCTTACCCAATGGGGTGACGCAACAGCATGACCGGGCAGCACGACGCAACGAACCACGAAGCGGCACAAAGACGCACGACGCGTCCCGTGGGAACGAGGTCTTGTGGATCCCACTGGAAAGACCCACATGTACTCACACCTGAACACCGAAGCTGCCATTGACTTCGTACTGCCAAGGACACACACGGAACGTGAACTTCTTGTACGCGTTGACAGGATGGACGTGATTTGTGGTCAGCGAATGAATGACTCGAATCGGTGTTATGTGTTCCAGCCATTTGGGTTTTCACATAGGCTGGGCGGCGTCAGACTTTTTGACGCGCGCATCAAAATTTTGATGCATGGGTGTCAAAGTCAACATGATACCCAATAGAGAGCATCAAATTATCGGTCCAGACTGGTCACAAATTTTTGATGTGGGCGTCAATTTTTTGTGGCTGCGTCACCAATGTGAAAACCCTAATTGCGTCACACTTCGTGCGCCTTGAGTTTGCCACGTGTGCACATGACGTGTTCAACTGCATTTGTCAACGAACAGAAACTCCAAATCCTCGTTCTCTTGTTGTGTTGTCTGATTGTCAAATGAAATGGTGTTTTCTCACCTGTCACAGGTGGATCGAAGCCTTCTTTGATCTCCACCTCACCTGCTCCGAACCGCTCTGATTTTTGTTTGCTTGTCCACAGGTCTGTCAATCACTCACGAATTGTCGTTTCACGTGTCATTGCGCTGCGAGGAAAGAACCTCTGCTGGTGTCCTGTTGCGTGGTTTGTGCGCACAGCACGAGGCAGCTGTGTGCACTCCGTCTGAGATTTAGTTTGGCCAAATGTTTTCTCTCGCAAATGAATTCGGTTGCTTCTCCCACTGCACATTTCACGAAACGGACACAAAACACAAAGAAACAAACCGAATATTTTGGACCTTTTTGCAAATCAAGAGCCAGGGCTGCTGCAGCTTGTGCGATGGTTGTTTCAAATCCTTACCACAACCTTATGTTCGATTCAGGGCGATTTCGAACATTTGAAACCTATGGACAAAAGCAGCAGGGGGCTCTCGCTTGATTCGTTTCTCTCGCCTCGCCGAGGCGTGTGTGGTTCGCCAGTTCACGCCTCATCTTTCACAGGAAGCCGTTGCTCTCCCATCACAAACTGTCTAAGGGATTTCGGGAATCCGCGTTCGTTGTTGAATGGCTCGAGACTGTGTGACCCTCCGCAAGTTCTGTTTGTGCAGTCCGGATCCCATCAGAAAATATTCGTGCGAAAAGGAAGGAAATTGTAAAGAGAATGGGGGCGCAAAATGATCTTTCCGGGGGGGGGGGACGGACTGGGGGCACGGGCCAAAAAAAAAAGAAAATGCGTCAGAGGTGTCTGTTCACCAATTGATCTCGCAATGCGTATCGAAGACAGGAAAACGGAATACGAGGGAACATCAGGAACTAAGTTTCTTTTTGAGATTCCTGGGACAGTGTACGAGCGATTGCAATTTTTTTTTGCGATCTTGTTCCTCTTGACCTGATGTTCATCTCCACCATGTCAAGGACGCTCGATCTCATAGCGTGTCGATCTCCTGTGACCTTCATTTGCCCGCAAGCTCAGTTGTTCGTCACTCAGGTTGGTTCCAAGTTTGAAATGTTGATCTCTGAAGCAGGTGGATGAAATGCATTAAA
>JAAUXT010083253.1_pt1 | contig 17867 bp, 19 predicted proteins | sample 7278171 | NCBI WGS metagenome assembly JAAUXT01 (sample SAMN14350112, study PRJNA611818) | marine sediment metagenome | isolation source: surface marine sediment (1.8m) | place: French Polynesia: Moorea | collected 2018-08
AGCAAAATCAGAGGGAGTGAAATCAGAGGGAGCGAAATCAGAGGGAGCAAAATCAGAGTGAGCGAAATCAGAATTTCCTCAAATCACCGTGAGCTCCATGGAGCTATTTTTTGGTCTTTGGCAGGGGTTGTCCGGATGGTGCACAATGTCTCAGTCACAACTGCAGCCGGGCTTGGATTGACCCTCCCCCTCTCAGTTCTGGTTTCACAAGAGGGAAAGGGGGAGAAAAGAAACAGACCATTAGGAATAGAATGGGACTGTCGTCCGGGTGGGGAACCAGGACGGTTCCACTCCGCACAAGGATTGCCTGCGTTGTTTTGGCAATGGGTGGTACAGGCAAGCAACAGGAACAACTAGTTTTCCTGTGGACTTTTCCATGAAAGCTCGTCCGCTGTGAACCCAGTGTGACTGACGAGATCGCGAAGTGAGTCACCGAAAGTGGCGTGTTTGAGCAGTCGGCCAGTTTTGTTGACTCTCTCTCTCTCTCTCTCTCTCTCTCTCTCTCTCTCTCTGTCTCTCAGGCACACATACATACACGCACACAGACACACACTCGAGACAGTTCGGACATTGGTCTGACAGCCTCGCTGTAGACTCTAAACTCTGGAACTCTGGAACTTCGTGGTCAGAGTGACACAAGTGTGCAGTTTCGTACATCTTGAGTATCATAACGCGTGAACCACAGATGTGCACAAGATGCAGCAATTCCAGCCGCCCCCCCCCCTCCGCAGACGAGCGGCTCAAAGCGCCGCATCACCACCCGGCGGAAGGAATTCCGACATTCCGCAGCATTGTTACCGCCGCAGACGCTACAAAATTGCAGTGTTGTGCTCGGCGCATATGCTCAAGAATTTCCTTATCACACGTGAGAACTTCTCTGCGGATCCACATGGCTTCATGCCTCGGCCTTGTGCACACAGCCTGCAGACCAGATTTTGCTGTCAAAGGATGATAGCGAATTCTTGTGCAGTTCCAGGCTGGTTTCAGAGAGGCCAGCAGACCAGTGTGAGAAAGAGACACGAATGCAAAATGCGTGTGCCAAACGCCACAAGTTTGGAATGCCAGGAAAACAAATTGGCTGTTGGAGGGACAAAGCGTGACCCCCTTGACGGCTCACCCCAGCACTGGTGACTCTGTTCCTACCAAGAGGTGCCAGCATTCCGCTGGTGATCTGAACCTTGCAACGTTCACGATCCTGGAGCCTGGACACTTCGGCCTCACCCTGGATCCGCAGTCGGGGTGGGATCCGTGTAGCGGGTGTGGCTTCGCTCTCGTTATCACTGATGCTCTTTTGTTGTCACAGCGAAGATAACTGAACAACGGTACTCAGCCTTAATAAAGTGCGAGTCCACTTTCTGGGGTCATTCGTTCGAAAGCTGAGAGAGGCGTGGAATTTGAACAATCTGTGGTATTCCGCTGCCACCCGTGTCGCTCAACCACGAACACAAACGATGGATCTGCTCCTTTGTCAGTTTTTTTTTCAAAATGGGGTCAAATCAGGACGGGTTTTCCAGGATTTGAACTCGACGGCAAAGACATGGTCACGTGTTCCAACGAAAACTTTTGACGCAGGCGACGTCGCCATATTTGACCAGCTCCTCCCTCCCTACTGACGTAGCCAATGATTTTCGCACACAAGCGATCAGCTGAATTTGCTGGCAAGTAAAATGTGAAAAGCGTCGTTTGCGCGCACTTCCTGACATTTCACTCGACAACCTCATTTCCGGTGTCGCGTGGACCCCGTGGCGTCTCCGGTGTCGCGCAAAACGCGGCTTCACCTCTTCGGAAAAAACACACGAGTTGTGCATTGTGAGAACATGACGTTACACGCTGAGTATTAGAGCTACAGACACTTCCCCGTCTGATGTGCAGGACCCCGCAACGAGGGTAAGAAAGCGTCACTCAGTTCCAGTTCACCAGGCAGAACAAGTCATCTGTGACAGAGAGGTAGAGAGTGACCTTGGTTCTTTTTCTGAGGCCACAGCACCCTGACCTGTCCTCTGAAACTGAAATCGCAGCACCACGCTGACCCACCTGTTGGTTGGTCTGCGAAGTTTTGTCCAGGGAGTCTGAACCACCCGCAACATGCCAGAGGAAATGTGGTTGGAGCAGCAAATTGGCCCTGCATGATCCAGAACAGGTCCATTTGGTGACATTGGCTTGGTTTCTCAACACGTGGCGCGACGAACTGGATCGTAAGACACCACAACGCGTTGTGGTCGTGTCCATTTGAACCAAGCAGCAACGCTGCATGCAGTACCCTCACACGTTGCTCAACGCAACGTACCATGCGAAGTCTGCTGCAGATTCCTGAATCCAAACTCAAGTTCATACGCGTCAAATCCTCGTGTGTTTGTCCCGTCTTTCACAGTGCGTTAGTGTTTTCCGTCGACGAAATGTATCAACGTGTTACCTCGAAAAAAACTTGTTTGTGTGAAGTTTGTGTATGTTTTTGCAGCCAACTGTGAGTGTACTTGCGGGGGAGATAAGCCCCTCTGTGTACTCCTGTTAAGCCAATAATGAGTACTAATCCTCATGTTGACAAGGTACTTCCTCGATGTTCCCAGGTGTGGTTTTACCATAGTACTCAGGGCCTCCAGTCAATGAGTATGAGAGGGATACTTTTGCTCGGTACATTGTGCACAGGTGGCTGCAGCCTGGGTGTCAAACTCCCGCATCTCATCCCAAGTGTCGCAAAGTAACGTTCGCTCAACGTGCTCCGGGTCAACTTCCGAACGTCTTGTCTTTGGAGACAAATACCAAAGAACACACACCTGCTTCACGTGGCAGTGGGTTGTGGGAAAGGTTTTATTATTTGTGCTTACAAAAGAAAGCAGCGGCCAGCAGCATGGCGGGACATTGCTCTTGCGGACCCGGCGGCCTCCTCCCCCCCCCCCACCCAAATCGAAGAACTTGTGCAAACCCAAACTACTTTTGCCCGCTTCTGTTCAATGGCGTTTGGAATTCGAACCCAACCAAATCACAACTTTTGCTGGTTTGCCCTGACCATCTCGAGCAATGTGGCGTGAAACGGAAGCATTGGTCTTTTTCTCCTCGCTGCTGACTGAAACACAGGCGGCCTGAGGCCAAAAAAGGAGATTCCACCCCGAGACTCCGTCCACTAGGCCCAGAGCTCTTGGACCGCAGATTCCGAGGGTCCAGCGGAGCGCAGTGCCGGAGGAATCCGGACAAACAGGAAACACGGAAGCGACGCAACAACGAGCCGAGCGAGGAGAAGGAGAAATGCGCCGAATTGTTTCTGTTCAAAGATGATGGATCTGCCCAACCACTGTGACTTATTACATCCTGTGTTCCCGCTGGATTCACGTGTGGCTCCAGAGAGAAACCGCTGCTCAGCAACCAGGGAAATACTTTGGGATCACCAGTTGAATTGAATTCAGCCTGCCTTGTTGTAGATATTTTTCTCCCAAGATTTGCATTTTGTGGTTGTCTGCGCACTGCAATTGCGTTAGATTTTGAAAGTTCTGATGAAGTTCCTGGTAAAAGTAAGATGCACAAGTAAGGGGGAGGGCACTTGTTTTCTGACAGCTTGAGAATCTCACAAGTTTTTGGTGAAGTTTGGCGCAGAGAACTCAATACTCAAACATTCTAACAAACGACAGAGTGTGCAACGCTCCCCTCATGCGAAAAGGGACTTCTCCATTGTTCTGTTTTGAGCAAATAAGCCTTGGTCTGAGAATCTGCTGAACTCTGAGGTCTGCTTGGTCTGAGGTCTGCTTGGTCTGAGGTCTGCTTGGTCTGAGGTCTGCTTGGTCTAGAGGTCTGCTTTGCCTGGAGGTCCGCTTGGTCTAAAGGTCCGCTTGGCCTGAGGTTCACTGGTATGGGGTCTGTCTGGCCCTGGAGGCCTGCTCAACCCTTGTGGGCCACTAGGTCGAGGGTCCGCCTGAGCTGGGGGTCTGTTCAGCTTAGCATGCCCGAAATTACCCCCGATACAGTCCGTAGCACCTCCGTAACTCCCGTCTCAGCTGCTTCAGTTCGACCCCGCTCGCAAATTAAGATGCTAAATGGCGGGAGTACATTGGTTATGGATTCCATTGGCCCAGCATTTTCCGCATTCATCCCATTGTTAGGGATAGTTTTCTCGGTATGTTTGCACAGGTATGCAGCGAAAGACCAAAAGTTAATGACACCGTCAATTCTACATAATTTGTGCTTGTGGTGTTTAACTGAAGATTTACCACCTCGTGGGTCTGAAGTTTCTGACCATGGAATCTAAACTCGTCCCCAACTCAGTGTTCGTCAGTTTTCAGAGTGATAGCTCTTCACATAAAAGGACAGGGGTTTTCACTTAGGGTGACGCGCTGTCGTTTTCTGGGCTGGCGTCAAAATTCCACCATTGGGTTCAATGCTAAATTTTGACGCCGACGTCAAAAAGACGACTGCGTGTCACCAATGTGAAAACCCCCTTAATCGAGCAATTGTAGACGTCACACAGTGCGTGTTCGCCCGTCTACAATCTGAAAATGTCAGAGAGAAACAACAGGACCACACTTCGACGCACAGAACGTCGCATTGTGACAAGCTGGGGACATTTCTCAGCGTCACCAAAGAATCCATCACGATTGCGCTGCATATGATTCATGATTTCGCAAAAAGACAACTTCGAAAGATATTTGTGTGCGAAGAACATGCGCCAGAGTACACAGAACCAAAGGTCACTCATCAGACATTTTTGTCAAGGAGAAAAGTACGAGTAAATTTGGAAACGACGTTCCGACGAACATTCCGGGACGGACGCGTACCCACGTACCCGGCAGGACGCATACCCCGCAGGACGCATACCCAAGATTCTTATCTCCTCTTATCTATCAAGGCTGCTGCTTCCGCTTTGAGGGGCGTGGTCCCTTATCACTATGGAAATTGAAGGGTTGGACTCATCCGCAGGAAAATTGCCTTGTCAAAGCAAATGCGATTAGGCGTCGCTGCGCCGGAAATTCACTGCGAGTTTTACTTCCGCGAGGCCTGAGTGAATGCGAAGTGCGGCAGAGGTGATCAAGGGAGACAAGGAGATCATGCGATCCGAGCCGAAGGCGAGGATTGAATTATTCTCCATGCATCTCGTGATTACCTGTTGTAAGGCACAAGTCAGGGCAACCAAAAGTGCAAAACTGTCAAACCATTTGAGTGACAACTGTAGATTACTTGTTCTGAATCTCCTGTTGAAAACAAAGGTTGCCCCTGACAACGTGCCTTGCTTGCAGATCTACGCGTGTTCTTCATGGAAGTTGTTCCAGTACTTGAGATACTGAGAGGGTTATTTCCTTTTGAGTGTCATTCCATTTTCTATTTTCAGATTTTGGAGTTTCTCAAACAGAAGTGTGATTTGCAATGTTCCACCACAGAGATTGGAAATCGATTTCCTCGATTCTTTGGAACTCTCAAGAGATACAGAAAAGGAATATTTTTGAACTTTGGTGCAAGACCAGAAACCACAAGATTTTTTTGTGTTTCGTTTCCCAAATCGTAAATCAGAAGCTTCTCGGATTGTTGTTACAAGGAAAGCCACAGCTGATCGGGCCAGCATAGATCAGCGGGGAGAATGCTCAGAATTCATACACTTGGCACAAGAGGGTGAAAACTGAGCTGGAATGTGGCGGAATTCGTCAAACCTTCAGCGCCGTTCAGTTTAAATACGTTCGCCCTGCGCTGTGAAGACACGGACAGAACCGACCTGCATCTATCTGGCTTCAAAGCGAAAACTTCAAAGTGAATCAGTGCACCAACGGGTCAAACAGGACCAAGCAACTGGACGTAACGTCGCAGACCAACTATCGCTTCTGCTGTTGACAATATTTGACCACTCGGCAACTTGAAATTTGAATTCCTGGTTCTGTTGTCCAAAAGAAAGCAGATTTGCAAGAGGCAAATGTGTAGCAACCGGGTGATGTCTCAGGCAAACGTATACTCGTACGTGAATGAATGGTATACTGAATGAAACAGTTCACGCGGAACTGTGGCGGAGCGTTTCTGCAATCTTCGTCTCACTGTGGCGGTTCCCACTGCTGGTCCGTTCTGACAGTGCCCATCATCTGAAGTTCAGTATGCGCTCCCGAAGACCAGCGCCTCAGCACCCGTACTTTTGTACTTATGATTGGCAGACCCCTGATTCCAGGAAGCAGACTGCAGAACTGAAGCCGCGGGGAGCCGTGAGGGCGAGGGAAAGCGCACCCACTGACTGCCGTGCGCTTGCGCAGTCTCCACCCCCGCACCACTCGACAAGGTGGCTTCATATAGAGCTGCGTTTTGCATCATTAGTCTCATTATGCACGGCGTTTGAGGCGCACGTCGCGTCAACGCCAACGTTGAAAAGAGCGCACAATTTAATGACGTTATGCACAGTTTCCATAGTACTGGCCAATCACCACACTCCACCTGATGCGACAAGTGGCGCGACGTTTGACACAAACGCCGATGCATAAAGTCCCTATTGATGCCTGTGTGTCTGCGTCAAGAATCGGTTCCCACCAATTATCTTCGGCAAGCAACCTACGTCACATTCGGTGTTATGTTAAATTTTGACGCCACCCAACAAAACGCAACAAGCTTGCCGCAGCTCAATATGAAGCCACCTATACTCCCTGACTTCGACGGGGGAAGTCTGACAGTGCGGGGTGTACGAATGGGTGAAGTTGAACGGACGGCCCTGCAGCGTTTTGAATGGGACGATCACGAACAGAGCTGCACTGCTTCTGTCTGATACGGGGGCCCGGCCTGTAGGAAATGTTCCCGTCTTTTTGTGCTCCCCTCCCTGTGACAGCGCTCTTTGAAACGTTGTCGTGATTATCTGTCCCCAATTGGATCAGGGTCCCTGTGGCCGGATCCTGAACCTGCCATTTGAAGTGTATTTTTGTTATCTTTTGCGGAAATTGGACATCAGTAAAGCTAAAGCGGAACAAACCCGGACAAAAACGCCCACGCACGCCGCCCCTCGGGCAACAGCGCAGCTCCGGCATAACAAGAGCGCCGTCAAGAGTCCAAACGCAAAATGATCAAAAATAGACTTGTGTCAATTATGAACTTCTCGAATTTCTTGTCAAACACCCAGGAAAACTTGTGCTGAAAACGCCCTGGGTCCTCTGGGACTCATCCCGGGGCCGCATCCAGCTGAAGTTACCAGTTCGACCAAACTGCCTCCCGGTTGCGCTTGGTGTTGCTTGGTCGGGGTCTTGGGTTGCGTCGGAATATCGAGCGACACAAACACACGAAACTCTACATCCAGGACGGCCGCTCGTCACGTTCAGCGAAGGTCCCAGGCTGGATCTGTTCCTGAGGTTTATTGGTTGGAACTACAGATTTGGGCATTTTCTCCAAAATCTTTCTTCATCCAGTACATTTCTGTGGGGTCAGAGGTGGAAGGTCCGAAGGTCACTGACCTGAACAACTGAGCACCCATAATGTTGGGCCCTTAGAACTCAGAATTAGGCCACCCAACAAATTTCTGAGGATCTGAAACTTTCCCAGGAGCATTTAATGATCTCTGACAGATATGTCAGGTGAACTGACACCATCTTTGAGATTGAAGGTCTCAGCTAAAAACCCTCAGACAGTGAAATGAAACTCGGCTGGTCTGTTGAGTCTCTTTTGGAGGGGTGGAGGGCAGTCACTGGGGACTTGATGTTGCAACTGAAAATTCTGTCCTGCTTGACAACCACTTGCTGCACTCAGCTTTTGGAGACAAAGGGCCTCAGAGTTCCACGTCTACGTTGCACCCCTCAAAAAACAGAGAAGATCATGGGGAACAGTGGGGAGTCAGCTGACGAGAAGAGTTTTAGCTGGTTGTGGTCATAAAGCCTTGAAAATCATAGTTTCTGTCTTCAAGAAGGCTGAGTGTCTGGTATTCAGTGGGGTGTTGGCTCTGCGTGACAGCGCTGTTTTCTGGAAGTCGTTCCGCCCCAACATCCTCATAACAACGAGTTTCACATGACAAAAAGAAACAACGGTGAACATTTGCCCACACCTTTCTTCTGCAAACAAATATTTGGGAGAATCAAGCAAACTCAGCAAGTCGTAGGTGGGTTCTGACATTTGAATGATATCAAACAGGATTCACGCAATTTCGGTAATTTTCGTTGTCTGGGCTTCAACTCCAACGCCGCTGCCTTTACGTCAGCGAATACAATGGAACATGGGATTTACGCATCCAACAAGAAATCACCTGTGGACAAGGGGAAGTCTGATCGTTGAGAAGACAAGTTCAGTTCAGCCTCATGCCCAGGTTTCCCTGCAAACGCACAGCATTGTGATGAATCAGACAGGGTTTTTCGAGTCGCGCCAAAATGCGGAACTTGGACTCTTGTCTTGAGCCCCACCTGTTCCTGAGTCACTCACACAATGAACCAGATCAAACCAGTTAGCCGGAACAGTGGTTCTGTTTGAGTGGAATTGGTCAGAAAGAACAGAATCCTTATTCACTTCTGGAAAAAATCTTCTTTTTGCTTTTGTGTTTCAAAATTCGCGACAGGAGTAGAAACTCAGTTGAGCTGAGGGTACCAAGGGAAGGGAAGAAGCTTCACCTGTTGCGCTCCATGTGGAAAGCGTGGGAAAGAGTTCACTGCCCGGGAATCGCGTACAGCTTCTCACTCACGTTTAACGCCCACGCAACTCGCGCATCCAACACCCAAACTTTGCAAAATAAGGGCAATTTTTACGTGATGCCATCTGGAAAAGACAGCATTGCTTGCAAAACAATGCCAGAAATGTGCGTGGGCAAATTTTCTGTGAAATTTCCTTTTCTCAGCATTTCTGAGGAACTTCCATTTGACGCAGGCGTGAGTACTCACTCGTTTCCGTGAGTCGACCAATGGGAGCCGGGCGGCCGCTGAGTCGCGATGCATAAAGCAGCCGTGCTAATTAGTCGGGTTGTACTCAGCTGACAGGCGACGACCGGGAGCGAGGAAACAGCTCTATCCGCTACGCTGTACTACGGTGCGCGCAAATACTCTCCACATCTCTCTCGCCTGTTGTTCGCACGTCTCGCATCGCACGAAAATGCACGCCGATCAGCTCATTTGTGGATACGTGATTTGCTCTGTGATGTTCTTCGCCTTGTGCGGTGAGTCATACAACTTGTTTCTATCAAAAATGATGAATAGATATACTTTCAGAGTGGGGTGGGAAAGAGAACAACTTCGTTTGCTTTTTGTCACAGTCTTTCTTCGGGTGCTGTTCGTTTTCACGATCCCTGGTCACACCTTGACTCCGTTTCCTGTTCTGTTTGGATTCTGATGCAAATCAGAGTCCTACAAGTCGCTCAGAGCAGGCAAATGAACGGCACCTGATGAGCACAGTAATGTCAAAATAACCAACATCAGCACACCACACCCTTGTGACCAGTGTCTCCCTCTCGCACGGCAGACGGGGAGGTGTGTTACCGGCGGCCGGGCCACCCCGCGGGGCCGGGACAGGAGCCCCGCGGCCGCCCCGACACCTGTCGCGGCAGGATGCGCCGCCGCTTCGCCGGACCCTCCGACTGCTGCAGCCACAAGCGCGCGCACGGCTTCGCCACCATCGTGGTGAGTGAGTGAGCGTTTTTGGCGAGTCAGAATGGTCCCGTGTAACAATGGTACAAGACCATTTTTACTCCGTACCGGTTGCCTCCATCACATGATCCTTGAGTGAAACTGTGCCCAACCCGATGGTGCGTCTTTCACACTCCAACAGCGTCCTCAAGTGTACGAGCGTCCTCAAGATGATCGTCTCGTGGGCGTTTCAGTCAAGGGGGTTTTGGACACAGGCGGTGCGGCGTCAAAAGTTTGACGTTATGAGGGCTGATGTCGGGAATGGGCTGAAATGTTTTACTGATAACTCTCCATTGGGTCCCAGTTAAATTTGACGTCGACGTCAGAATTTTGCTTCTCAGCGTCAACTTCATGGACGCTGACAGCGCCTGTGTGAAAATCCCTTTGCTCGCAAAACAGAAATTTGGAGGCGGTTGAATTGTGAAGCAGTGCGCAGGGCACAGGTGGCAACAAAAGCCCCGTTGTTTCACAGTGTAGGTGTACACTCCGTGAACCTGCTCCTTCTGCACACGCGATTCTGTCAAGATGCAATCTAACGCACTCAAGCACTTGGCCAGAGGTGGATCTGCCATAGATGCGGCGCTCTTCTCCAGGATCTCAGTCTAGACTTTCCGCTTGATAAATCTAATCTCATCTCAGATGCGCATTTCGCTGAAGAGTTTGAGAAAAAGACTTCCCACACCACACGAGAACCATCTGAGCGCTTGTGGAGAGCTAAACCTGCTGCACTGTGAGACAAGCGACTGTGCGCAAGCGTGGGACCATGCCGCTTGAGATGGAATGCCCAGTGAACTTTTTGTTGTGGGCAAACAGATCTCATGCAATTATTCACATGATCCACGCCCACAGAACAATTGACAAAACAATCCAATGTTGTGGAAGGGGTTTTTTCTTTGACAAAGCAAAAACCAGAAAGAAGCGTGACTTCAAGAGGAAACCAATAGAAGTTCAAACACCAAAACGAAACGGACACACACACACACACACACACACACACACACACACACAAAATACAACACACACGCACACGCCTCCCAAGTCTACGCGGCTGAATCAGGACTTCTCACAGGATCTGAATCTTGTTCTCGTGTTTTCAGACTCCTGTGGAGGGGGCGCCGGGGGCGTTCCTGTGCACTCCCTGCTCCGCACTACTCGCCATCTTCAACTCGTCTCTCACCGAGCAGCAGCCCACCTCAGGTGCGTCACTTCCTGTCACGTATTCACCAACCAAAGTACTTCCGGTTTCACAGTGTTTTTGTGAAGAAAAGTCGTTCCAGAGGTAGAGGGCTTAGTTTGGTCAACGCCCTTTTGCTTTGAGGTGATTGTGTTTTGTACGTCCGCCTCCACCGCAGTGTGGTCAGAGTACGAAAACTACTTCCGGTTTCACAGTGTAAGGATGACGCAAAGTCGTTCAGAAACAGTGCATTTTCTGGACATTGGCGTGAGTTTGAGGTGATTGAAAACTTGGTCCGTCTCCACGCAGTGTGGTCGGAGTGGACGGGATGGTCGTCCTGCAGCCACACGTGCGGCGCAGGCGCGCAGACGCGCGTGCGCCTCTGTCTCCATGGAGACTGCGTCGGCGTCACGCAGGAACAACGCTCCTGCCAACACCGCCAGTTCTGTCCCGGTAAAAACGCATTTTGTGCCGAAAGTCAAATCCACCAAAAACTTTCTGAAACCTGAAAGAACACACCAAGAAAGCAAGAACCTAATTCCCCAAAGGAGAACAAAGTATGGTCCACGGCCATGTCAGTAGTTACGCGACAGAAATTGGATAAAAACCACCGACATGTTCTTTGTTCACAAATGCCAAATTGTGCTCACCTGCAGTTGACGGGAACTGGGGACCTTGGTTTCCATGGCAACCGTGCAACGTGACGTGCGGGGGCGGGGTGCGGATCCGAGAGCGCATGTGTAACGACCCCCCGACCCACCACGGAGGACGCCACTGTCACGGGGAATCCACCGAGGCAACCGGCTGCAACGACAACCCGTGTCCAGGTCAGAAATCATCTCAAAGCCTCACAAAAGGGTGTTCCAGGTGAGGTCAAGGCTATTTCAATTGTCAATGTGTCTGTGGGGTTCAGTTCCAGGGTCGTGGAGCCCCTGGTCCGAGTTCACGTCCTGCTCGCAGACGTGTGGTACCGGGATCAGGAGTCGACGGAGACTGTGCACCAGCCCCGTCCCCACGGCAGGGGGCGCTCAGTGCCAGGGGAGGCACTTCCAGAAACAGCAGTGCCGCCTTCCGCCCTGCAGAAGTGAGTGCGGTTCATAAACACGGGTTCCATGGAACGCATGAAGCATACAACGCGATGATAAATGTTTTCTTGTGGGAAGTTTGGCGAAGATTGTCTTCAAAGCAAGAAGGTGCTGCTTTCCCCAAGCCGAAGTTTTTGTGTTTGGACCAAAAGACAAAGAGCACCGTTTCGTGTGGGAAATGCTTCCCATACGCACTGCCCTGTCATGAGAAATTCATAGCCAAAGCGCCATCGAACGCAGAGAAGCCCAACGCCATTGTTTTCTGCACGCAGTTGACGGGGGTTGGTCGCTGTGGAGTCGCTGGAGCGCGTGCTCGGTGAGCTGCGGGGACGGGTGGCGCACCCGGCGGCGCGGCTGCAACAGCCCGCGGCCCCGACACGGAGGAGCGCCGTGCCGCGGAGCCACCGTCCAGACCCGGCCCTGCACCGCCCTCGCCACGCACTGCCCAGGTCAGGACTTTGGCAGCGTTTCACTGAAACCAAATTCCCAGTTTGGTTTCACTCAAACTGCCTCCTGAGTTGGTTTTATTTTTGGCTTGGTTTTGATGGGTAGATTGGTGAAATTGTGTCCGTCTCACATGAATCTGAAGTGAAACCATCACAATTGGTTTTGGATTCGTGCTCAGATATGGCAAATCGAACGCCACCTTTGTCTGTAGAGACTGCTCAATCCAAACTCAATCCGACTTTCGCCTGAATTCAAAAAGACTGGGATCTCACACTCAGCGCAGCTTGAGTTTTGCATCTCCCACACCGTGTCGCAGCGAGGCAAGATGCTGGAAAGGACGAGAAAACGCCACAGGGCAGAAACAAAGTTTTTTGATTTTTGTTCCTTTGATACTAGTGAACGGAGGGTGGTCGCACTGGACGTTCTGGAGCGACTGTCACGCGGAGTCGTGCTCGGCGCGGGGGAGCCGGGTGCGGTGGCGCTCCTGCTCCTCCCCCACCCCGCGACATGGAGGCCACGGCTGCCGGGGGAAACACACGCAGCGCCAGGACTGCGTGAACAACCCCGCCCACTGCGCGGGTAGGTGCGAGAGGGAGGGAGGGAGGGAGGGAGGGAGGGAGGGAGGGAGGGAGGGACTGCATGAGAGAGATTGGAGAGACAGAAACAGAGAGACAGAGGGAAGTGGTGGGAAAGAGAGACAGACAGAGAAAGACACAGAGAGAGTTGGAGACAGTAGATAGACAGAGTGACAGACAGAGAGTAGGTGAGAGAGACAGAGACAGAGATCATACAAGGCGTGCATAAGGTTGACTAAGGGCACGCCTAATGACCACAGAAATTCTTTCCTGGACTTTTGTTCGCCTGTTCTTCCTCCTGCCACGTCACTACCTTTGTTGTCGCAACTTCAACCGCTTCGTGTTCTCAACAATAGCAGCTTTGCCTTTTCAGATGAAGCCACCATCGAAGTTCCAGTGACAAACGAAGACCATTTCACAGACTCCAACACCACATCAGCAGGGGGCGCTGCCTCCACCCGACATGACCGGAAACCCTTCAGGAGCACATCCGCTGTGCCCCGCCGAAGAGCAGGTGGCGCCACCACCAACGCAGTCACTTCACAGAGAAACTATTCCCACCAAACTTCAACGCTGAAACATTCAGAAAGACAACCACGCCGCCACAAGGTCCAAACCCCCAGAACTGACCATCCGCAGAAATGAAAAATAGAGCCCGCACCTCACAGGTTATTCACGGACAAAACTCAATTTGGCGACATTTTTCTGGTGCGTGTGTTTTCTGGAGAAATTGCTTCACAGTTTCTGATCAGAAGAACGAGTCCGAACCACCTGTCGCCTCACAAAGAAGCTGACACGCGGAGCCAGAGGGTTGATGCAGACACGTCAAGGAGTGAGAAAAGGTGACGTTGGCCTGGATCAAGCCGTTCCCGGCGGAGGAAGAGGGAGGCGCCGAGGTGCGGTTGAAATACCGCAATGAAGTTACGAAGCCGTGGTTTGGCTCGGGGCGTGTGGTGTTGAAAGGTTCTCACGAGTCCTGCCCTGCAGGCATGAACGGGAGGATTCAGACAAGACGATTCTCCAGAAGTGATCACCGCGGCAACCGGCAACAAAACGCCGGCCCAGACGGACCACGTACCGGCGAAACATTGAGCATCTAAAATTCCCTATTTTTGTCACTTAGGTTGCAAGAACTGCCAAAAAGTCATGAAGCCGTCAAAATTCAACGAACATATTTTTCTGAATTGCTGTAGACCTGAAATCAATGGTGTTGTCTTGGACGCTTCCTGTATGATTTGACGATGTGACGAGAAAGTTTTATTGTAAGTGGTGAGAAGGTAAAATAAAACAGAAAGTCAGTCGTCTTTGTCATTGCCGCACAAGAACGAACGACACGGTGCCACGCTCTTTTCTGAAGGAATAATTGTTGGAATAAACCTGCTCCGAGAAGTTGACCTGCAACTTGGGGTTCTGATTTGAAGAGAACATAATGAAAGGAATTTCTTGGAACCTGTCTCCGGTGGAAAGCGTCCAGCTTCTGGGTCCCTTTCGCCATTTCTCTCTCTTTCTCTCTCTCTCTCTCTCTCTCTCTCACACACACACACACACATGCACAACACACACACACACACATGCACAACACACACACCATAACGGATGTGTCTTTCTGCTTGGCTTGGTATTTTTCATCGTCCGAATCTTTGGAGCGACTCATGCAGGCACTGTCGGTGCTCAGAACACTCGGCTCTACCTGCCCAGAAGGCTCCACTTGTGGTTCAGCCTCCTCTGGCTTATCAGGAACACCAACGCAGGTTAGGCCTGAGCACGTTCTACACCCGTTTCTGGTGTGGGGTCTCTCGGTTACGTCAGTTATTCTTTGACCTGGACCTTTTCTCCATGTTTGGGTGTTCTCCTCTGTGTCTTGCGCCAGCTTGCCTCTGTCCAGGAGACGTTTGTAGCACAGTAATGTTGACTTCCTGCTGGCCTCGATTCGTTCAGAAACAGGTCACACATGTCGCACGTACAAGACGCCACAGATGGTGCAAATGACACCTCGAGGTTGAATGATTCAGATGCTGCTCTCTAGCAGGAAAACAATTTTCCTGGTTGGTATCTGAATTTGAGAGAAAAGGTCTTTGGTTCTGCTCGAATTGCGAATGAAAATTCGGAATTGGCGTGGGTTGCTTTTGCTGTTGAAAAGTTGGGGGTCGTCCAGGACTTTTGTTTTCAGAAAATTCCCCCAAAGCATCCCGCTTGACGTCCCACCCCAAGGTCCGATTTGTTTTCTCCTCCAAAAATCATCTTGCAACTGGCCTTTCCCTCTTCAAGGAAAGACAAAAGCGCTGAAATTTAACTGCCTTGAAAAAGAACCACGGGTGCACACACAAACACACACACACACACACACACGTGCATCAGAAAAATTCTCTTTTGCGCATGTGAAATTCCACACGAGCTTGTTCGCGGAGTAGGACACAACGCCGAACGCATCCAATGCTTGTTTTGTTGAATCATCTGCTTCAACAAAAGAACTCTGGGCAGGTGCAAAACTGTTGTGATGCACACTCGACAAGGCTCCGAATTGGTGCGATGAATCGATGCAGAAATGGTTTCAGTCGTGCGTGGGCCAAAACTTGGCCAGGTTTGACATGGATTTTTCAGCTTGTCTTCAGAAACCTCTCAGGTCACACAGGCAAAGATGGAGTACTGATTTTTGTGCTGTTTCGAAATGATGGGATAAAACCAACAATTTGGATACGTCAGGTTTCAAACAAAAGATCCTGGGTACAAACCCAAAAGGAACCCCACCCAGCTGAATCTGCGTTCACTGGTCCAGTGTTGGCTGTGCGTTGTTCGTTGTGGCCTCCGTGTGTTTTCACCAAAAGCAGCTTCAACAAAGACCGAGCATCGCGGTCCAACCTCCAGCCCGCATCACACAATTACACACATTCAAATGCACTGTGCGCCATCGTTCTCCTGCAGTTGACATTTTTGAAGCTCTTTTCGTGATATTTCCACGACTCTCTGTGAAGTTTGAGGTGTTGAACTTCAAAACAGGCACGAAAATTTTTGACTTCATTTCTTGCAAATGCTGCAGCATTCTTGCGTGGAGTGATGCTTTTTTGAAGCTGAACATTTTTTCACAGTGTGGCCGCTGCCTATCACCGAGGATTTCCATGTTCGCAGCCTGCTGCGTATTGTCGCGTTGCGCATCGGATAAAATTCAATGTAGCGTCACGAGATCTGCGTTTCAAGTTTTGTCTCCGAGAACTGTGGAGCGAGGACAATGCAGTTCCCTGTGATCGCGAGCCTTGTCGGACTGTGGTTCGTGGTGGTGCTGGTCGCTGGGGCTCCGTTCGTAGAACACAAAGTGAGTGCAGAAAACAAACCTTTTTGTGCATATCAGATAAAAACTCATGATGCGAGTCCAGTAATGGCGGACGTTGTAAAGTACGCTTCTCTTGTTTTTGATTGTTTTTGTCACGTACTACACGAAGACAGCACGTTTTCCGAACGCTCGCTGCCCAGCAAAAGAAACCTGCTTTCACGTGAATGTTTCACCTTCTGGTTCCTTTCGGTCGTTCATGTGGAAACACGTGTTCTTGATCAGGAGCGCGCGAAGCGAGGCCTGGAAGCCCAACTTGTTGAAGCCGCGAAGAAACGTGTCGTGGACGCAGGAGACGTCGCTCTCAATCGGGTGAGGATGGGGTGGTGAAAGTGGTGACACGGAGCGAAAACAACACGGTTTGCACAATGAACTCCTGACGTCCACGAGGAACCACAAGTTTTGCCATTTTCAGACAGCACAATAAAGAGTAGGTGGGCACTTCCGCCCATCTGCGCTCAGTCGAGACGTCAGATGATGCTGGTTTTGCGTTCGACCTTCAGCAGATCCAGCCAGAATATTTTTGAGTCAGAGGTCGACAACCTTTGTGAGCAAGATTATGATGATGATGTTTGGTGTTGCAGGTGAAGCGAGAGGAGGTGCCAGTTGACCTGGAGCACGACAGGTGAATTGGTTCATTTCTTCTCATAAATGAGCCTTTTTGAAAAATTCTGTTTCACACACAGAGAGATTCCCCTGCAACTGAACCTCAAAACAACCCTTTGTCTGCTACAGAAACAGATACGATACGTGCTGCTTTGTTTCCAGGCAGAAGCGCGAGGACGTCGAGCTGAAGCGCTTCAAGCGCATCCGACGTGACGTCGCGTCCGACGCGCAACTGGAGCGCGAGCGGCGCGACCTGGCGGCCGAGCTGAAGCGAGTCGAGCGGGACAAGCGCGATGCGTTGGAGCCGGAGCTCAAGAGATACAAGCGCGTCTGAGGGGAACCGCGCAGATGCGCAAAAAATAACCCAACATCAAATTCTCATCAGGTCTCCAAGAAAGGAGTTTTGTACATTTGGATTCTTGCTGTTGATAATGTGCGAAATATAATTTTTGTAACGTGTGCCTCCAAGAACAGAAATATCTTTCCCCTTTGCCTTTGGTGATGGAAATTCACAATGTGCAAAGCACTTTGCAACTCGCAAAGAAAACACATGCATTTGTTCACGATGTTGTGAGATCTATTTCTTCATTGATGCAAACCAAACTTGCCGTGTGACACAAAAGTCTTGACTGTTTGTGTAGTTTTGGAAAAAAAGTTCATGATGACTTGCGCGTAAGCAGCAAAAAATGTTTGGTTTCCTGCTTTCAAATCTTCAGGGCTCAGCCGCAGCGGCCATTCGCATTCATGTAAAACCACTGCCCCCACTACCCTGCTTTTTGTACTGAAGGAACAGAATTCTTTTTTACTTTGCCAGATTGTTCAAATTTGAGGTTGGATCCCCTGACTCCAGAAAGCTAAAAAATAGCTCCATGGAGCTCGCGGTGATTTGAGCAAATTTCAGTTGCTCTGATTTGGCTTGCTCTGATTTGGCTTGCTCTGATTTGGCTCACTCTGATTTGGCTCACTCTGATTTGGCTCGCTTTGATTTGGGTTGCTTTTTTTGTTAAAATTCTTACTTTTTTCACTCAATATTCATAACTTGGGATCTCATTTAGCACACACCCAAATGGAACAAATGGAACTTTTACACATTGTTTCATAACAATATCCACATAT
>JAAUXT010118044.1_pt1 | contig 17866 bp, 14 predicted proteins | sample 7278171 | NCBI WGS metagenome assembly JAAUXT01 (sample SAMN14350112, study PRJNA611818) | marine sediment metagenome | isolation source: surface marine sediment (1.8m) | place: French Polynesia: Moorea | collected 2018-08
ATCCACCTGGACGAGGCCCAGTCGTTCGCCATCACTGAGAACCTGACCCTGAGGCCTCTGGACGGGTGCAGGTGCACTCTCACACTGAGGGACGCGTGAACAAGTGAAGAGGGATGTGACAGCAAACAAAATTCAACACAATTGTACATTGATCAACTAGATATTGAAGTCTCTTAGACTCTCAGGTCAAAATGTTCAAATTTGCAGGGGCGGAAAATTTGGGACATTACTGTACTTGGACAAATTGGTCCTATCTCAGAAAGTACCTTTTTTGGTGCTGAAATGCAGTATATTGTACAGGTGTTTGAATGGTAGCATTCAATTTTTGATTTTCATACATTTTATATACATTGTTATTAGATGGGGCTAAAGTTTGGGTACAAATTTGGGATTTTAGAAAGTGTTCAAAATTGACATTTCACTAAGATTTTTGGCAAGTGAAAAGAACAATTTGGTGACAGATTTCAATGTACAAATAATTTGGGTGCATTCTCAGTGATAAAATGGACATAAATATTATTTGAAAATAATAATTTGTACATCTGTTTTTTTGTGTTTAGTCACTGTGTGTCGGTTGCTGTGTTTGGGTTGCTGTGAAAAGGTTGCTGTGTTCAGGTTACTGTGTTTAGGTCACCAAGTTTCGGTTGCTTGCAGGGTTTCTCAAATCACTGCAAGCTCCATGGAGCTGTTTCTTTTCAGGTGATTTGCGAGATTGTGCTGTTTGAGGGAGGTCAATTTTTGAGCAACCTACACAGGGTGACAAAAACAAATCACCTTTATGCAGTGTCCACCAAAAGTATGTGTATACCTGTTTCATGGTCAAGATGAGGATCAATTTAGGATCTTTTAGGCTTGTTTGGTTCAATGTGGGTTGAGCATGATGCATGGGGAAAAAATATAAAGTTTGAATTGTTGGATTCTTCAGGTCAAAAAATTTACATTTGGAGTGGTGGAAAATTTGGGATAAGCTTGGAAAAATTGGTCAATATCTCAGAAAGTACAAATATTTGGTGAAAGAAGTGTGTTGATGAAAAGTGGTGTATTGTGTAGGTATTTGAATGGTAGCATTCAATTTTGATTTTTGAAAATTTTCATTTGATTTTCAGGTAGGGTCAAAGTTCAGGTACAAATTTGGGATTTTATGAAAGTATCAAAATAAATATTTGGCTTTTAGCATGCTTCATGTGAGATCAGGGGGAAAGTGTACAGACAATTTGGAGAGATTTGGCTGCATTTTAAGTAATAAAAATAAGGTAAACATTTTTTGAAGTTGATAATTTGTGCATCTGATTATTTGTATTTGGGTCGCTGTGTGTTTTAGGTCACTGTGTTTTGGTTGCTGGATTCCTTTTCCTGTTACAACTGCATATTGTACAATATTGTTGTGCCACATCACTTGCTTCTGGAGAACTTTGAAGGCCATCTTCAGTTCGTTTCATCCCCAAAACGGACACTTTTGTTGGAGCGCGTCGACCAGTGCAGACATTGGGGAGCTTTTGTCGTGGTTGAGAGAAACCAACCCAAACAAGCAACCAAGCACCCGAAGTAACACGCTGACGCATTTTTGGAACACATAAGATCAGTGTGGTCAATTTGATTGTTCATGACGCAAATATTTTTGACCGAAGATATGAGAGGGACGTCTTTGTGAAATGTAAAAAGTTGCTTCGACACTGTAGTTTGGAAGCAATTCGACAGATCATTTTCACACTGAGTTTTTCAACTTCACAAAAGTCAGTTACATCTCAGGATCAAGAACTAAGTTCCTTGGGACTGATCATGCCAAGCTGTTGATATAGTGTACCTGGTCAATTCACTGCACTGGCCTGGCTCATATGTCACTAAACAGCCAAGATCCAAAAAGATAAGGTGTCAAATTGTCAAAATGATCTGTTCTCACTGCCAATTATTACGATCAAAATCATGTATCGATTTCTAGAACGGATTCCTTGTGTGAGCTCTGTACAAGTTTGTTTTGTCTGCACTTTCTAACAGGAGATTATTGTCGTCAACAGCAGAAAGAGGTTTGAAGTGCGGGACCGAGCCAAAACAGGTGATCCTCTCAAAACAATCGTCTCTCAGAAAAAATAAGAAACCTAACATTCAATCGTTTTCTTGCAAACATCTTTTCGAAGTTGGGAGGCAGACCTGCAAAATTGTCACCCTCTTCAAACTCATGAGTGAGCCTGTGTCAAGGCAATTCAATGACTGGCCCTTTGTGAAACAAATTACCAAAACAAATCACATGCCGTGTTCGTTTGTTGCATTCTTGGGAGTGACGTGGACTCCATTCAGCCACTCACCATGCAGAATTTGGTTACAGTGTGAAGTCCTGATCGCACCTGGGAACTACCAGTCGACACAAAATGCTTGTTTCCCGTGCCATTGGTAAGAGCAGATCTGCTTGACAGAGAGGGAGAAGTAATATAGAAAATGTCGGGGTTGTGTACTATGCCAGGCATGTCATCTTGTTCTTGCAGTTCTGGTCTGGGCTCTGATGGCAGGTGCAGATTCTGACTGCACATATGAGGCGGAATGTACAAATGAGTACAACTCAGCAGACGAAATCTTCTACAGAACCTGGTGGAACCTGACTGAGGTGCCTGAGGACATTCCTGCTGAGGCTGAGGAGGTTCATCTGCAGGGAAACAAAATCACTTCTCTTCCTGCTGGGGTGTTCAGCAACCTGTTACATTGCAGCAAGCTAAATTTAGAGAGGAACACAATGGAGACTTTGGCAGATGAAAGCTTTGCTGGACTGCATTCATTGACTGTCCTCCACTTGGCTGGCAACAGAATCAGCTCTCTTCCTGGTGGGGTCTTCACTCCTCTTGTTGAAATTTACAGGATTGATTTGAGTCGAAACAAAATTGCATCTGTCAACAAGGAAGCTTTCAGAGATATGAAGCACTTGGCATCGCTTTCTCTCAACGATAACAAATTTCTCACCATTGACGCAGAAGCCTTTGATGGACTGAAAATAACTTATTGTCTCCAACTGATGAGTAACAAAATGTCATCACTGAACAGGGGAAGTTTCAGAGGACTCAAAGAACTTCACAGGCTCCATCTAAGTGGGAACAAACTTACTATTCTCAGACAGGGCTTTTTTGAGGGACTAGATAATCTTGCTGAACTTTCACTGGATTATAATCGGATTTCCGTCATAGAGCCAGGTACTTTTGACGATCTTGTGTACAACCAGGGAGTGTCAATTCAACTGTATGGAAACAAACTTACAACTCTTAGTCCAGATCTCTTCATCAATATTCCTCGTCCAACCACACTATGGCTGAGCAGGGGCCGATGGAACTGCAGCTCCCTCTGCTGGCTGAAGCATAAGGAAGAGTTGGGAACCTTGAATCTACAGCTTGACTTCTACTTCCCTGAATGTACAGGAAATGTACACTGGAGTGCTCTGGAATGTGGTGACCCAGGTAGATACATCTATTTGCGAGTAATTTTTTTGTGGTGTGTGTACTCAAAAAAAGGTCCAACACAACATTGCAATTTTTTTCATTCATGTACGAAAATCCAATGAGGATATGAGCACTGCCAAGACGAGTGTGACAGTGAGATAACAAGAGATAACCCGGCGGATCATAGTTGAATGTCGTGCTCAGAATAAGTCGCCATTATCGACCACTGTGATTGATCAGATAGTCGATCAGTTCAGATACCTCACCCCTGTAGCGAATCAATCATTTAAGACGCTGGTCATCCGACTGGCGTTCAACGTCTATCCCTCCCAACTTTAGATGAGTGTGTTTCCACATTTTCCACGTTTTCATGTCACTCCACATTATTTTCAGGTGCTTGTCCAGAACCAGGAGGAGTCCTCTTTGCAACGAGAACCAGCTACAACGGACCCTACCAGCCCGGTTCCCACGTGACCTACACATGTGCAGATGGCCGAAATGGAACCATCACCTGTCGAAGCGACGGAAACTGGACGTCGAAAACACATTGCGTCCGTATGTTGTTTTCTTGTGTTGGTCCCGATGGTATTCCAGTGCTGTCTCAAACAGATGGACAGGGTGTGTCCCCTTATGACCTTTGCGAAAATAACGTCTTTCGTGACAATGTTTCAAAGTTGTCATTGGGTTCGTCTGACCACCCGAAATAGGTTTGCTCCCTTTTCAGCCCCCCTCCCCAGAGTCAGTTGTCCAGTCCAATGCCGCGCCTGTTCCTTCCTCTGATCCTGAATACCCCAGAGGCTGTCAGTTTTCACAAAGAGAACGACAATCTGAAGTCAAACATCTTGAGCATTTCCAATCTGTTCAGTTGAGTGTCTCCGTGTCTCCTGTTGTGCTGATGTGGTCCACCTTCTTTCAGCTGAATGTCCAAAACTGGAGCATGTGGAGATCTTCGAGAGGACCAGTCTGTATGGGCCTTACACTGTGGGGTCCGAGGTGTTCTACACTTGTCCTGACGGAGGAGAAGAAATCATCACATGTCAGAATGATGGAACCTGGAACATTCCACCTCACTGCTCAGGCAATGCAATTCGCTTGTTCTCAAAACGGTCACAGAAAAATAGAAAATTATTACCCGAAAAGTACTCCTGAAGCTCTTCAAACTACTCACTGTCTGATCTTTCCACTGGGACATTCACAACACACACAATTCTCCTTTTCACCAACCTTATTTTTTCAGAAGACCCCGCATCCTCAGAAACAGGAGGTATGACCATGATTGTTTGACCCCAAAAAGACTCTTTGTGATTTGTCCAAACACACAAATGACAATCAACAGTGGATTTTTTTAACATTTATGCTTCAGTTCTCTGCCCAAGGCTGGACAAGGCCAAGTTGTTTGAAGGAGCAACCTACGCGAACCCACGAAACCAGGGTCACAGGTGGTTTACGTTTGTGATGATGGATCTGCGCAAATCATCACCTGTCAGATTGATGGAAACTGGACAACAAGACCTGTCTGTGCAGGCAAGCGCTTGGTTTGAAAAAAGAAACATTGCGTGTTGTTATTTCTGAACAAGAGTCGTTGTCCTGATTGTTCCCATCTTTGCTGAGAACAAACAAATTAACCAAGGAAACACATGAAAAATTCATTGCAGAGGACACCGATTCGAGCCTTCCTCATTGGGAAACGAGCACAGCTTTCCTTCCAACAGACCCGACAGTTGGACTTGACGTGACAGTGGGAGAGGATCAGGCAGGAAACCAGGAGCACCAGGGTGAGCAGTCAACCACTGAAAGAAAAAAACAAACAAACTGTTTTGTTTGTTCAGAGTTTGATTTTTCTTTTCGTGTGGATCCATTTCAGTTTTTTTGGGACAGTCGTGGTGGTTTGGTGTTGGAGCAGGTCTGGCAGTTGGAGTCGTGCTGGCAATTGTCAGTGGTGTGACTGTGGCCCTTTGCGCGAAGAGGTGAGAAACCATGCAACGAAAATGACATATACATCTGCCTCTCAATGCAGTCACCAAAAAGAACGTTTTCTTGGTTTTTGCAGAAACAAGAAGCCTGCGCAGGGCTCCCCTAGTGTCAATTTTAGCGATGGGGCAGTGGATTTGCATGTTTGACTCTGTATCGCGACGTGTGAACTTCTCTTGGGATGCACTCGCAAGCCTCCAGTCCCAAACCCTGGACCTTTCCGTGCTTGGCAATCTGGTTTTTTTTGCACTCAATCCAAACAAAATGGTCTTTGTTTTTCAACAGAAATACCGTATTGAACAACTTGTTTTCTTTGCGCAGTAACTAATGATTTATGTCAGGTGTAGACATCTAATAAAGAGAACTAAATTTGTGCCGTGTTGAATTCAGAACCGCTCCAGCTCAAGTCTGCCATGATTTGCACCATTTGGCCATCATGGTGACCTCAGCACACCGAATTGCAAAATTGCTGTGCATTTCCACGCTGGACAGAGCTCCTGAACGTTTTGTCACAGACCTGGTGTGTTTTTGTTCAGCAACTTCTGTTTCTGCAGCAAAAATACAGGAACAAAGGCTCAATGAAACGATCACACATCCCGTTCAGGTTATTTTGGAGTGTTTGGTTACCTGCTTGAATTGTGTGAATTGCATTGCCTGACTCACACCTCTCTCATGGATTGATAGAAATACATAGAAATACAATCAATCGCGCACAAACGCTCAGCTGTTGGAATGGTAAGGTGCAATGTTTAGTTTTCCAAAAACCTCAGTGAACACTTCTGGACAAGAAGGAAACGGAAAAAAGGTTCAAGATGATGAACACAACTTTAATTTATTGTGCACTTTATGATGCTGATCCAAACTCAAAATGACCCAGAAAGACAATATTCAGCTCTGTCCAGTGCAGTGTTTTAGAGGAGCCTCCAATGTTGTGTTGTGTTTGCAGACACTGCAGGAAACTAGATCAACCCTCAAGAAAACAGTCACACAAGATCCAGAGCACAACAAAAAAAAATTGGCCACTTTCTGGTTTGCTTTGATGTCTGAACATTTGGAGTGACTCTGGTTGGCTTTGATTTCTATTTTCTATATCTCACTTCCAGGATGTAATGCCTTTATTGGGGATGACAAAAACTTCAACAAAATTTGAAACAAGTTAGCCTCTGCAGTGCAAGTACAAGTGACACAGAAGTTTCCTGTGCACCAGGAATCAGCCTGCACTTTGCCTATCAGGACCCTGCCCCTATCATGATTGGTACTGAAATATGTTCTTGGTGTTTCATGCAATGCAATTTGTTCAATGAATTTCTTCAGAAAACAGGATCCTTCCTGCACAGTTGGTCATTTGATGGATGAATGTACAAACCACAAGTGCATTTGAGTATTGTGCAACAGGACTAAGCATCAAACAGGAACAGTTTTCAAAAAGAACACTCAATGGTTGACTTGCTCAAATGCTTTGGAAACTAGGTGACACCTTTCTTTGCATTCCTTCTGACACAGGCAAATATGAAACCTGCTGAGTATGTCAAACCATTGAAAGGCACCAAAAGAACCATGGTCCAGTACACAATATCCAAGGGATACTTTTCTGCAAACATCAATATTGTGTAAATGACACTGGTTGGCAACCAGCACACCAAGGAACAACAAGTCATAAGCACCAGTTGAAGCAAAAGTGACAGAATGTTTGTTTGATCTGCTTTTGTTTTTCTTATAGATATCTGAGACTCATGAACTTTGCTGAAAAGCAGTAAATGAAATGTTGGAATTGCTGCTGAACACAAGACTTGACAGATCACAATGACATGTGTTACTGCTTGAAACATTGCAACTGATTTCTGGGGATCAGCAAATGGAATACACAGACCCAATGGCAATTTGATAGACCCATGCCTGGAGTACAAAGACAGGGATACAACAATAACAAGGAAATTAACAAAAGTGCAGGCCAAGATTCTCAGCACAAATTTTGACCTTTTGAAAGGAGATGCAATTGGTCTTGTCACAACCAAACATTTCGACAAAGCAATGAAAGGTCCAGCACAACAAAAAGCAGAATTGCAGTGAAAGCAGTGTAACACATAGGATGGCTTCTCCAGAAATGTTCTTCCAAATAGAATGTGTTGCCATGCACATAATGTGTCACACACATTACACTACGATAGAATACATACAGGCAATTACTGGCATTGGATACTGTGACAGAGCAAGAGAACGCCTTGTGTGATGCCCTTTGTGCAATGTGGCATGCAAAGGAACCCAAATTTAAGACAAACGCCAGCAAGCAGACAACAACACAACAAGTAAAAATGACTCTGTTGAGCAAAGGAGAAAAGCATTTCATAAACCAGGGTCGAGCAGAGAAACACACAGAAACCAACTCAACAGAACAGCAGATGTGATGGTTGTTTGTGTCGATCAGTTGCACATCAATGCTGGAAAATTTCTTGTCAATCTTCACAAAACTTTGAGTGTAAAGTTTCAGCAGTTTGAGCGACATATTGTTGAGCAAACTGCTTGGGAGGACAAGGATTGGATTGTTTGACAGATCCAAGTATCTGAGTGCAAGCAGGGAGAGGAAGAACTGGGACTCTGTGAACCAAATATTGTTGTTTGACACATACAAACTTGTCACAACAGTCATTACCTGGAAACAGTTTTTCAAAATTTTACTGATTCTGTTGTGAGTGACATTCAACACAAGAACTGTTGACGGCCAGGTCTACATAAACACACACCTCACAAATACCATCAGCAATAAGATGTACAAAGACAAGGTGTGGGAAATTCTCTCCAAATTTCTCTGAATTCATATTGTGAGATCCTTCAACATGGAGAAACATGTATGGTGTTCCAATAAAAACATGTGGAAATGACTGAAGTTGTGTGCAGCTCATAGCGTACATCAAGCAGTGACACTGGTCTGGGCAGTCAACATGTACAAGATCACAAAAATCTTCATCGTCAGCATGGGGACAATTCTGAATGTGGTCACGCACACTTCTTGTGTGGATACAATTGTTAACAGTGTGTTTGCAAATATACATATTGTTATCTGTGCAGGACTGCACCTCATCAACTCCATCAGAACAGTCCCACTTTCCATTACAAATGTATTGCCAAGGTACACAAAATGACTTTGGACACTTGAACATTGCATTGCAGTCAAAATCAACACAGTTGTAGAGATGCCCACCATTCCTACAGGGAACTACATGGTTGAACTTGTTTAACCTGTAGAAGCAGATGTCAGTGACATTGTGACATTTGGAGTGGCCTGGATAACAGGGCATTTCAAATGGAAGTTGGCAGTGTGCCAGCTGCTTTCCTATTGACAATAACAATAGAATTGGTTCATCTTCCCCATTGGAGCCACACTCCGACATTAAATCATCCACAAAAAGTGAATTGAGCTGTGGACCATCTGTACAAGAGAAACTTACGTTGTGGTGTTGTGCACTCAGAAGAGTATTTTTGTGATACTGAGGAATGTATTTGTGACAAAGGCCTTTCAAACTTGTGTAGAAAAGTACAGGACAGGTTCTGTTATCAACAAGTTCAATTTCTCTGCAGTTCTTCAATGTGTTTGATTGATTGCCTTCACAACACATTTCATCAGAAGCATCATGAGAACAATCTATTTTCCCATCACAATGGAGAAACTGTGATGCAAAAGATTGCTTTTGGCACCTGAACATGTTTCTGAGTGTGTGTTGCTCACTTGAACTTTCAGTGACAAAAAATCCCACTGTATCAGACAACAAAACAAGCTCCATTTTGTAATCAATGGTATTCAGGTGTTTGGAAATAGTCCAGCTTTCAGCAAAGTCCCTTGATTGTGCCTCAAGAACTACTGGAGGAAAGGTTGGTCTCACAGCTTTGAAAAGAAAGCCAAATGTGTTGATGTTCACTGACTTCTTCTGGGAAAATATTCTTCGTTTCTCCTCAGTTTTTGCTGTGAGCCACACGAAAGAAATGCATGTTCTATCCACTAGAAGAAATGGGACTTGGCATGTTTCCCTTGGAGGAAAATATGGCACTTCAATGCTCACATTTTTAGTGTTGCAAGTGACATGAGGCAATATACTGTCATTGCAACCAATTTGAATCCACTCAATGTCTGCCAAATTTGACAGAAACATCAGGGTACAATTCTGAGTTTTGGTTCTGTGTGGGTAAAGTTCAGAAGATGCAGTTTGCTTTGTGTGTTCTGTAGTATCAAAAACATCAAACCATTCCAGATGGTCCAGGTCATGCTCAACCCAACATGATAATTCCCTCATTATATCACTCAGACTTGTGGTACCGTTACATTTGTGATAAACCTGAGCATGCATCAGGCTGACGTGACTGTTGTCCAGGTGCAGATTGTGATATTCCTGGTAAATCCCAATTTTAGTCTGAAAGCAAAAAAATGATTGAATGAAACACCCATCCTGGCCTGGATGTCATCATGCAGAGTACCCCAGGGTCCAATTTGGTTGCCATCAGCAAGTGCACACCACAAAATATAGGCCCACCGGCCTCGCGTGATTTGCGCCTGAGGTCAACAGTTCCAGACAAGACCAATTTTTAAACTTAGGAGTTGGCATGGAGCCAACTTTTTATTGCTGCATTCCAACAAAAACTATTTCTGGTGCCTTATGCTCAACAAAGAACAAATCTACAGACCAAATATGAATACAATTGAGGGCCATTTTCATGGAGAAACTGGTGTAGACATACTTTTGGAAGAGGCTGCCTATAGTGTTCGCACTCGACCGGTGCCCGGCCGGCGCAAATCACTAAAAAGGACTCAGAATCAAGTCACTGTCACAGCTTTAAATTTGCTTGTTGCTACCGCACAGCACATTTCACTTGGAAACAGGACAGTGGTCAAACATTGGCTAAGCAATTTTGACTATTTCATGCTCACTGATTGCACCTCTTTGAAAAATTGAAGACTTTACTCCTGAGCTGCATAGTGTTTGGCTGAACTATTGTTTCGTATTCTAAATCTGGCATTGGCACAGAGTCTGTGACAATAGAGGTTGAGTACTCACCTCAGCTCTTATGTCAGCAGCTTGTTGAATATAAACAGCTTCCAAAGGTGGAACATACCAGGACCCTTTGAATATCCCAGCAAAACGTTCCAATTGGTGGCTGCTGGAAAAGTATGGAAGTGTCAAATTCAAGTTTCTACATGTTGTGTGTGCTTTTGACCAAGAAATTGTACTTGAGAATCGAGATATAGCCATGTTCAAGGATTCATAATACAGAGTCCGAGGCTCTGCAGGAAAGTCACTGTCATTTGTTTTTTCGATGTGATAATAATGTGGAAAAATATCTGAAGGTAACAGCCGCTTTTGATTGTGGCTGTTTGCCTGGAACAAAGAAGGCATTGAGCCTGCTGCATCAGAATGATCGTGACTTTGGTGAAGCTGCACAATAGTGATGTGAAAATTCACATCTTTGGTTTCATTTTGTTTGGAAGCGCCAGTTGATAACTTGACAAATTCTAAAGACCCTGGAAGGGAAACATATCTTGTCACAGCAGGTTTGAACAGCAGTATGATATCTTCCCAATTGACCAACACAGCTCCACCACTCAGCTGACATCTGGCACCAAGGTGCAATTTGTACTTCTATCTGAAGGTTTGGTATGTAGCATTTTGCACGTTTAGTTTCAGCATTAGAACATGCTCATTGGTCTCTGGCAAGTGCTTTAGGTACATTGTGGTCCTGCTAAACATGTCAAAAATTTCCAGTAATTCTATGGCACTGTCCAATTCAGGCTTGTGTTGAATAGCAATGAGTCTAAAATCTTCAATTTTGTCCACAATGACCTGCACCCAGCTGTGGGAATTGGACAAAACAAACATGTCAATTGCCACCAGTTGCGAGGCAGCTGAAGTTTGCTGCGGAGATGTAAGGTTTGGATTTGTCTGGAAAGTGACGTAAGTGTCTTCCAAGCATGGTTTCCAAGGATGCAAAATTGAAAACATTTCATCAATATGTTGAATCCCACATTGTTGCTCTGCGTGTTCACGCACTCTGGTGGAAAAGCCACAAGAAAGCACTTTGCTGTCTCTCAAAACACGGGTATGGATAGGGCAATGCTTGATTTTGTCTGGTGAATACTCCGCTTGGTTGGGCAGAAACCTCTGGATGTAATCTGGAGTGGAATATGTCAGCAAGTCAACATCACTGCCAGCTGGCGAGTAATGTTCCACCTCATCCAATGCAATTAATTTTTTTTTCTGGCAGCTGATCTTCTGTGCGGTTGGAACCTGGAACCGGCACATGTAATTCCATAGCTATCATAAGTTCACCCAGCTTTTGAGCTTTTTGACGAAACGTACCTCTGATGTCTTTGGACATTGGGTTTAAACATGGGCAGTACTTGTCCCCTGCATTAACTGCGACGTGCTCAGTAGCATGAAACATATGGGAACGCATCTGCAGGAATGCGTTTACTCTGAATTCCTGACTGAAGTTTCGGACTTTGGATGTACGGATTGACAGGCCAACACTGTTTGAATCCATTTCAAAATAATTTTCAACAACTTTGGTCTGATTAAAATTTTGTCTGACGAATGTTATCACTGAACAAATTGTTTCAGGAAGGAGAAGCTCAATCTTATTTTTGTTGCCCAGAGAAAATTTAACTGAAGAATTAAGCTTTTCTGATAAAACATTCAAGTACAATCCGCATTTGTTTCTGTTCAGAATGAAGGGATCAGAGTCTGGAAATCGAGATTGTGGACAATATTCTTTCAACTGACAATAATTGAGAGAGACTACATCACAATTGTGCTTCCACAGGATAATATTCACATTCAAATTGGCATAAGAATTGTACCAGTACATCACCACAGAAGCTTCTGGGCCAGAAGAGTAGAAATGTTTGGCTGCAGACATTGAGTCACAAATTGGATGCTTCTCATCCAGCTCAAAATCAAATTTTTCTGTGAAAATCAGGCCAGAATACAAACATGATGCTTCAATATTTCTGCTTTTTGAGATGGAATGAACAAACATTGAAAAACTAAGGTTCAGTTTCCAGTTTTCATGGGTATGGACCTGATACAGACAAACCCCTTTCTCACAATTCTGGTTGGGAAGTTTAACTGACAAAGGTAACTCAATAACAGAAATATGTGAGTGAACTTCACCAAGAGCAGAAGAGTAGTCCAGGTCGAATCTCTCACTGAAGTCAGCAATTCTTTCCTGTACTACACATTGGAAGGATGAAGTGGTGAACAGAGAGTTTGAACTGGTCAATTCTGGCGCAAACCTGCCTGGACCATCAAACACCCAAACCTCCTCTGAGTCAATGTTCAGCAGAAGAAAACAAGTCTCTTTCACCCTGATGTAAAACACCCACAGCAAAAATTTGGCCAAGAGGCTGAAAATGAATTTGATAGAAGGACCCAAGCTAACAGGGAAAATGTTGACCAATGTTTGTATTTTGATGATAGAGAAAAACATGTGCACATGATATACTGAATGTTTGTGGGCAGAGAGGGTCAGAAGATTTATATTGTGAGGAGTGAACATGTTAAAAGATGACAAAAGTCCATTCAGGTGAAGTGGCATGAGAAACCAAGGTGTATGATGACTCATGACTTTGAAACAAGATGACAACATTTTTGACTGTCCTTTCCAAGAAACTTTGAATGAGTTGTCACTCCAATTCAAAAGTTTCTTTTGCTGAGAACTGTACACTTCCAAATGACCATTTGATTGGCCAGAAAAGTACAAAATATAAAATGTCAGGTTCAGCGAGAGTTCCTTGTGCAGCTCAAACCAGTACCATGCTTCCAGGTTGGCACACATGCCCAGCTGCTTTGTCACTTGCCTCAAAATGTGGCCGGAATTAAATGAGCTCAACAGTTCTCCAATTGGTTCTGTGAAAAGATATTCACCATATGGAAGACATTTCATCTTGTTTAGCATAGTATCCCTGAAGTTTTGGACATAATGTGTCTGACCAGCAGACATTCTTTGGATAAGACTTGAATAAACAGTACTGGGAACTTGGGGATTCTGTACTAATTTGAACAGCATAGTGTCAACATACGAAGACCAAACGTGGCCTTCACTTTGGTTTCTTCGCAGGTAGTTACTGTACAATGCATTGTGTAATCTGAAATCGCTAAGAGCCAGCCAAACAGCAGCCAACAAAACGAGTAACTCGTGTGACACAACTCTGGTCACGCTGAATAAACCAGACATGCGATCAAGAAGTCACTGCTGTTAAAAACTGAAACAATGTGCAGTTTGAAGCCACACTGAACCAGACTTCATGAAAGTCATATATACCACACCAGGTTTTACTCACCATTAGAATTTTCAATGAGCTGCCTCTGTTACAAATCTGCAGCAATGGTCTGGCCAATTGAGCTTGAAAAATGGCAGAAGTGCAAATCAAATTAACCATGGAATTGAACTGGCTGGATACTTCCTCCAGACAAGTTTATGAACATCCAGAGCTTCAGGCTGTTTCAATCAGAAATTTGCCTTAGGATGAAGAGGTGAAAATTGCATGATGGTTTGTCCTTGACCTCTGGTGTGAACAACTTTCAAGTATGTCGCCACCAAATGCACTTCATTCCCTTCAATCAGAAGAGGCTGCTGGCAAATCCAAGAAACCTCCTATTCAAACCTGCTGTCGTACTCTGTTGCTCAGCTCTGGCTGAGAAAGGCATCGCCTCCACCACTTGACAGGTGTGTGGAACAGAACTCTTTTGCTGTGACTTGAACTGGTGGAACAAAGTAGAAATAATTCATCTTCTCTCCTCTTATCTATTCCTCAGGCAAACATGTTCAAAGCAAAGAAAAACAGACGAGAGATTGAACTATGCCTTGTCAACCATGTTACCTTGGTGACAACTTCGTGACCTTTCTTTCTCAATTGTCACTCAAGAAAAGCTTGGACACAGGCAGTGGGTTTTTACTGATATGTTAATGCGCATATTCCACGAAAAACAGCAAGCTCTGGCCAAGAAGACGCTGTTGCGTGTGACAGTGGAAACCGGGTGTCACGCTTTCCAAATGTACCCAAATTCACATATTGAGTCGCTTACTGAAGGCAATCATTATCTCTGGTGAGACCTTCTCCACAGCACGTCTTTCTCGTGCTTTCATCCCTCAATTCACCTGTTCAGAAAACACAAAGATACACTCGCATGATGAGCCCACCATAAGTCACGCATTTGAAGAGAAACACTCTTGGGAGCAATTCATTCCCAATGGATGTTTTGACGCCCGCAGAAAGTGGCTGGTTGGTTCGTCTTCACGCAGGCCGAAATGAATGCGCCATATCAAGCAGACCTTCAGTGGACCCAAGCAATGGGTGCCTGTCACTAACCCTCAATTTACCTCCATCTCAGCGGGTTGAGTGGCTGTACTGCTCTGGTTGCAAAACATTCAGTGCGGCAAAATTGACTGCAACACATTCAAGAAACATTTTACAGAGATTTTATTTCAAAAAGTCAAGTGTAAACTCAGAACATTTGGGTTGCATCAGGCTACACGCACACGCACACGCTGAAACTGGCCCCACCAGTTGGTGTGGTGAATCTAGCTTCACCCATTGGTGTGCTGGGTCTGCCCCAACGTGTTGGCGTTGACCCAACGTGTTGGCGTGCTGAAACGGGCTGTTCTTTTCACACAGCTCAAAGCCGAGTGCTGCGTTTCTCTGCATTTCATCTTGGCGCCACAAAAACAAAAAGGATTCACAGCAGAATGCCGAACAGAGCAACCCAGAATCGCGAAGCAGAGCCTACCCCCCCCCTCCAGGTGGATCCACCCCTGATATTCATCACAAACAAAATCAAAAATACAAATAAAAATAGTGAAACACTCCCAGCAAAAGGAATCATATTTGCTTTCGTGGCAAGGTCATTGGACATCACAACAAGAACACTTCCTGTCCGAGACACGCGCCTCAAGCACACCCACCCCAGTCAGCGGAACGCTGTCCAATCTGCAGGTTAATCAGGCGCTCAAGATGGCGAGTACGACATGACACAACAACAGATAATTCGGAAAGGCACGTATTCTCACGTTTTTACTGTGATCAAAGTGTCATCAAAAGATACACGGGCGACGTTTTTGGCACAAATGCACAGCGTGAAAAAAAAACATTTCATGGTACAAACTCCAAAGTTGGCAACAGGCGACGCAAAGTTGAGACTCTGTGTTGGTGTGGCCCAAAATGCAGATTTCACTGCGTTGGTTTGGTGTGGCCCAAAATGCAGATTTCACTGCGTTTCAAGTGAACCGTCAGCGCATTTCAGTCAAAAACGCTGGAGTCACCCAGGCCCCTCCCGTTGTGTACCTCTGGCCAGATGCCCCCTTCCCACCCCTCTCACGACCACTTTCCTTCTCTTGTCTTCCCCTTCCCTTCGCAGCACTACCTGCCCCACACGACACCTCCCACCCCTGCCCTGCCCACTGCCGCCCCACTCATTCTAGCCATCCGGCCTTCCCACTCCCTTCTGTCCAATACCTCCCCTCCAGCACCTCTCCTCGCTCACCTTTGCTTTAGGAAGCTCAGGGCATTATCAGCCAGGAATCTGGCCATCTGTCCCTCCTGAGCCTCCAGGAGGACATCATGCAGATCTTGCAGGGTCCCTCCCTCCCTCCTCTTCCACGTATTGAACACCTCAAAGGCGCATCTCGTACTGTAGTTGGGGATCCCAGGGGGGAAGTCCATTCTCATCTGCTCCAGGAAACTCGGCTGCAGGTCCAGGTAGAGCCCAATCTTCTCCCACTGAGCGCCGCAACGCTCCGCCAGTTTGTAGAAGAATTTGTCCTTCACGGAATCTGGTCTCAGATTCAGCAGTGCGGGGTGAACCTGCAAACAGGAAGGCAGACCTCTGAAGGTGAGTGGCCACCGCAAGCGCCAAGGGCTGTAACGATCACCCCTGATCGTCACAGAATTGTCAGTGGTTGTGGGGCATCAGGGGGGTGGGGCACGTCAGTGCTGAAAATATTCGGTGATCGCCCCCTCCCACACCCCGACTCCTACCCAGTGGTGACCTGAGCGTTATAACTGGCCCAACCGTTTTGTGATCACTCCACACCAGATCGTCAGTAGTGATCACTTTTGCGTGAACTTTTTTGTCAGCCAATCGGAACCAATAGGTTTGCGGTGAAAAATTGTTGTCATGTCTAAAACAGTTTCACGACCAGCTTTGAAGCCCAATCCTATCCAACTCTGCATGAAGGGACGGAACAGCTCAACAATTCGCTCGCCATAAATGGAGCACACAGCCACAAAGAACAAAAACGTACGTTTCGGAGGGTGTGCCTGAGCCCTCAGACCCTGCAGGTTCCGCTCTGGTGGTGCAGTTAGAATAAGATTTGAATCACATTTTGCACGCACCTGCGGTGGTGGTGATGTTGCCATGGTTATGGGTGTTGTGTCTCCACCTGCTGCGCCCGCGGCATCCTGACGCGTCAGAAAGCGACGACGCGTCGCGGCGTGACCCGTGGGAACTTGACGCGTGGGAACTTGACGCGTGGGAACTTGACGCGTGGGAACGAGAGGCGCCGTGTCCTGACGTGAGGCGACCTGTGGCGCCGGAATGGCCTTCTCTTCATCCTACAAGACATCGTACCAAACTATTTAGTGTGGCCGTTCTTGAGGGAGGGCATTGGTTCTGGACACCTAAACATGCGTGATTTTCAGCTTGCAGAGGGAACATACTCAGCTGTTCAGCTCTCAAAGACCAAGGCCTTTTCACCCATTTGCTTCTCATGGGGGAAATTTTCAGTTCATCTGTACTTGCATACACACACCACAAAAGGTTCTGAATGTCAAGCTCATCTTCTGATTCCCAGCTCTAAAGAATGGGAATCTCTGCAGAACCTTACCTGGACAGTTTGGCGTGTCTACATGCGTTGACAGCACACATGCTTCAAAGGCCACGCCCTCCCAACTCCACCCTGAAGTTTCTCCACTTACCTCCATCCCTGGTACCTTCAGCTGTGTCTTTCTGTTTCCAAACGGGCCCAGCATACCCGAAAGCCCCCACCTTCAAGGTTGGGCCCTCCTGGTAGAACTCACCTTGTCTCTGGGCACCTTGACGTGGGTCTGCGCCTCCACATCCGGGGCTTCTGGCTCCTGCTCTCCGCTCTCTCCATCCCGCCTCTTGGGTCGCTTCCCAGCCTCGTGCAGGGTCAGATCGAACGCGCCCGAGAAGTGCTCCTGGATACCCATGGCAACGGCGTGTACGTTCATCGCGTACTGATAGTCCACGTCACCGGGTCTGCAGGTGTGACAGCCATCGAAGTCCAGCAGGTCCTCCAGGAGGGATTTCTGCAACAGAAAATGTTGACGTTCTCAGACACTGTTGTCAGTTTCCTCGGTTCTACGAGGGGGTCTTCAAAAGAGACCGCTGCAACGCGTTTTTGGCAACACTTTTGCGGGCTTCCAAATTTTAATGCAGACAATGAATCAACAAAAGAACAATACCAATCAA